>ERZ869909.1522-NODE-1522-length-18609-cov-6.370818_pt1 | contig 18609 bp, 16 predicted proteins | sample MGYA00520892_ERZ869909 | MGnify/ENA primary metagenome ERZ869909 (study PRJEB32215, sample SAMEA104723947) | bioreactor metagenome | biome: bioreactor; feature: anaerobic bioreactor; material: water | place: China | collected 2015-03-12 ...
ATGTGTTAAGCACGCCGCCAACGTTCGTTCTGAGCCAGGATCAAACTCTCCAGTTTTGTTCCTGTCGCCTCAGGGCTCCCCCTGAGACTCGCCAGCCACAAGCTCTCGCTCATCGCCGGCTTTTGTGTTCCATGACGTGGACCACCTTCGCACGCTCTCGAACTGCTATCCAGATCTCAAAGAACCACCAGCCGGCGGGCGACTCGCGCCTGCCCTCTCGGCGGAACGCGAAGGATAGGCATCTGCGAATGGACGTCAACAGGTTTTTGCAAGACATCCATCACTCCCATCCGCACCAGTGCCGCCCCCAAGAAAAATCAAGGACCTACCTCACCAGACCAACCCGAGCGGCGCAGACACTCGAACACCCCCACCGCCGCACACTGCGCCAAATTCAAGCTGCGCACCGCACGCGTCGTCGGAAGACGCACCATCCGATCCGACCATCCCTGGTACCAGGCATCCCCTAACCCCGTAGGTTCCGACCCGAACACCAGCACCGAGTCCCCCCCCAACGACGCCTCCGTATACAGGCGCATCGACCGAGCCCCGAAGCAGTGCGTTCGCTCCCGCGGTAGGCTCGCCATCAAGAGACCTTCATCACGCCAACGATGCAGCACGACCCCTGGCCAGTAGTCCAGACCCGCGCGCTTCAGGTAACGATCCTCAAGAAGGAAGCCTAGCTCACCCCCCAGATGCAGGTGGCTGGCCGTCCCTGCACAAAGCCGGGCGATGCTCCCCGTGTTCTGGGGGATCTGCGGCCGAACGAGCACCACGTGCACCCCGGGCTTTTTCCAATCCTGCGCTTGACCTTCCACGACTTCGATCCCCATCCTCTCCTCCGCGCCGACGGCGTGCCAACCCCCTCGCCTCCCAACCCCATGCCAGACACCTGTCCCCCTCGTGCCTGGGAGCTCCTCGCCCTCGCCGAACACCACGAGCAGCTCGATGCGCCCGCACGCGAGCTCGGGGCGCTCGGCCCCACCGCCCTGCCCGCAATCGACGAGGCCCTTACCACACCCGGGGCCGCGCGACAGCTCGCAGCGAACGCGCTCCTCTACATGCCACACCGCGGCGCGCTCCCGAGGCTCCTCAACCTCCTCCGCTCCGCAGACGACCAACCCATGCCCGTGGACCCAGTCCTGGCGCTGCGCGCGGCCTTAGCGCTGCTCCGCCCTGAGGACGAGCCACGGGTCCAGACGCTGCTGCGAAAGCTCGCGCGTGACCCACATCCGCTCATGAGAGCAGCCGTCGCGGACGCGCTTCTCCACCTCCACTCCAACGACCAAGCGCTCCTGAGGCGTCTCGCGGGTGACCCCGACCCCCTCGTCCGCCAGCGCTTGGCTGACACCGCCCTCCCGCAGGACCCTAGCGCCAGCGGCGAAGAAGCGGATCAAGAGCGGACCCTGATCGCACGCCTCACCTCACAGGACGAGGCTACCCGAAGGGCAGCAGTGCAAGCCCTGCTCGACACCCCTGACGCACTCCCACGCGTGCTCCGGTGGCTGGCATCGCCTGGCCCTCTCTTGCGCCGGGTTGCCCTCGACGTCGCCCAACAGCTCCAGGCCGCAGAGCTGCACTACGCGATCGCCAGTATGCTCAGGACCGCGACCCTGGACAGCTTGGACGCCGTGCTCGCCCTGCGCGCACTCCGCAAGGGAGGACTCCTAGAGCCCCCCGCCGCCCTGCCCCTCCTCCACCATGCGCTCACCAACAAGGATGTCGCCATCCGCGCTGAGATCGCCCTGTGGTCCCTGGGCATCGACCACCCCGACGCCGACCGCGTCTGGCGTACGCTGATTCATGACCCTGAACCCTTCGTGCGATTGGCGACGCTCCACGCATGGCGCTCAGCGCCGCCAGCCCGGGCGCAGCGCCTGCTACCCGACATCTTCACCTTCCTGGACAACACGCTCCGCCTGCCCCTGCGACATCCCGACGACGTCCGCGCCGTCCACAGCGCCCTCGCACGGATCGAAGATCTGGCGCAGGCCGGCGCCTTCCTAGACGCGCGCGCCGCCACCCTCGTCGCTCGCGTGCTAGCCACCGACCAGCCCGCCTTGAGGGACGAAGCCGTGCGCGTCCTCCTTACGCTGAGAGCCCGCCAGGCCTTGACCGTCGACGCGGCCGCCTACGCCCCGATCAGCGCTATGCTGGCGAGCTATCAACCGCAGGACATCCACGCAGCGTTGGCGCTCCTCGAAGCCGCCCACCCCGCCACGATCGACCTGCACCTCGATGCGCTCGTCAACCGACTGTACAGCCTCGACCCAACCTGTCTCGCGCAGGCAGCCCACGTGCTCCGACGCTCGCACGATCCCAGGGCCCGCTACGCCCTCACACAGCTCCAGCACCACCCCGAGCCGGTCGTCCGACAGGCGGCCGGTCGTCGGACTTAGGCTGCCATCCACCCCGACGCCCCCCTCCAGCATCAACGACGATCGCACCCGGTGACGCCCAGCCCCCCAAGGGCGCTGCAATCAACCCAACCCCACGCGCTTCAACGAAAGAGAAAGATGATCTCGACGCGGTTGTTGTTGGCCCGCCCCTGGGCGCTCCGGTTGTCATAGAGCGGCTGGTTGCGACCAAAGCCGGAGGTGCTCAGGCGACGTGCCGCGATACCGCGCTGCAGGAAGAAGTTGAGCACCGTGTCAGCACGCGTCTGGCTCAGCGCCATGGCCGCCTCGGCGTTCGGACGATCGTCGGTGTGCCCCTCGATCATGACGCTGGACCGCTCGGCCTGCCGCAACATGTCCAGGACCTGCTCCAGCTCCCCACGACGGGTGTCTCGCACCTCCGCGGCGCGTGCGTCAAAGAGGTCAGGCATGACGATCACCAGCCCGCGCGCGTCAATACGCGCACGGTCGGCGCCGAAGATCTGCTGCGCTCGTTCGTAGAGACGCCGATTCGTGGCGTCGCTCAACAGACGATCTTGCTCGCTCATAAAGCGCGGCCGCGCCTCCTCGCCGGCTCTCCGGAAAACGTCGAGCGCCTGGACGGCGATCTCGTACGCCTCCTCGAAGCGACTGTCCTCGAAGCGCGCCTGGGCACGCGTCAAGAGCTGTTGCGCGTCACGGTAGGTCGATGTCGCGAACTGCTCGGCCCGCATGCCCTCGGCCGCTCGCTGCTCGATTCTCGCCTCCTGAATGGCGTAGAGCGCACGGCTCTCCACGCGGGCCTGCTCTTGAATCGTCGCCAACTGACGCTGCAGCTCCTCGTTCCGCTGGAAGAGCACCCGAATGGTCTCCAGCATCGCGATCAGCTCCTGCTCGGACTGCAAGCGCTCCATGTACTCGTTGCGCCGTTGTATCTGTCCTTGCAGGCTCACGTTCGCGGCAGCCAAGCGCTCTCTCGCCTCGGCAGCGCGGAAGTAGTTCTCCGCCGCTCGGTGGTACGTCAGTCCCATGCGGGCGGTCACCTGCGCAGCATCCTGTCGGTTGCGACGCCAGTTGGCGACAGACTCCTCGTGGTAGCGATCCGAAGCGCGCAAAGCCTCGAGCGCCAACTCGCGAAGCTCCCGCACGTTCGCGTTCTCTATCTCCGCTGGATCCTGACGAATGGCCTCGACGATCCGCGACGCGCGCAGCCCGTCCAAGGTCTCGAGGTCTGCTGGCTTAGGCGGCGCACCACCGCAAGCAGCGAGCCCGCCGCCCAGGACAAGCAACACCACGACGGGCACCCACGCGCCCTTCCAAGAAGGTCTCATCAGCGTATGCCTCTCCATTAGTTCTGCTCCAGACGATCGACGATGGCGCGGACCTCGTCCTGGAGCGCCTGGCGTCGCTGGGTGGCTACCTCCAGCTGCAGCTGCAGCTCGCTCGTCTCTTCTACCGTCTGCAGCATGTCGCTCTCGCGCTCATGCGCCAAGCGCTCAAAGGTCGCTCGCTGCAATATCGACTCGATCAAGCGCTGAACAGCGTTCACGCGCAAGAGCGTGCCCCGCGCCGAGAGCCGGTCACCGGCAGCCAGCTGGCCCTGCGCCTCGGAGATCATCAGGCGCATCTGCGCAATCTCGCTGCTCGCCTCGCTCGCGTGCTCATGCGCCTCATGAGCGACCAGGCGCTCGTTGGCGGCTTCCAGCTGGCTGCGCATCTCGTCAGCCAGCGCAGGAGCACTCAGCCACAGCGCCGCTGCGCCAACCACCAGCCACGCAGTACATCGTCGTTGCCACCCCATGTCGCTACCCTCTCCTTGTCCCTGACCCTGTGCCCTATCGGTACACGGCCACGTCTCGTTTCACCCACGTGGCGCAGTACTAGGCCTGCCGCCGCGCGAAGTCAATTGCGCCCTGTCGCCCGAGCCCCGACCGAGACCACGGGCCGAACGTGTCGGCGTTCACGCGAGGCACAGCGAGCCGCATCAGATCTCAGGGAGCATCCGCCAAGGGCCGTAATCGCTCACGGAAGAGCACGGCCAACGCTTCGCGCTGCACCGCCTGCGCCAGGCCGTGCTGCTCCGTCAACGCATCTACCATGCGTTCCACGGAGCGGCGCTGGTCCTCCGAGAGCCCTGCGCGGTCCCCATCAAGCCAGCGCAGCGCGTCCCGCACCAGGCGCGCAATATCGCGCGCTTTCTCCGCGTAATAACTCTCTCGGAGAGCATCGAACTGCTGGGGAAAGATCTCGGGGTACGACACGGGAGCGTCCGGGTGGTCGATACGAAACGCCGCGACCCGGCTGATCGCGCGCGAGCGCACGTCGCGCTCCGCTTCCCGCCACCCCAGCCGGACTTCTACCTCTCGAAGCATCCTCTCGTCCGCCGGCACAGAAGCGCCACTCACCGGATCGTCGAGCTTCTCCCCGCGAAGCCAGTGGTGCGCGTGGGTAATGTAGCGCTCGAACACGCGCTGGTACTCCCGCTCTTCGACCAGCCCACTGGCCTGTCGCACCTGCCGCAGGAGGCCATCAAGCCACCACGAACGAACATCACCAACGAAGCGCTCGTAGCGGTGGTACTGGCCGTCCGGCTCCATGCGAAGCCACTCGTACACGGTGGTCTCCTTCACGAGCCGGCTCAGCGCCTCAAGCAGCGCTGGCACGCCCAGGCAGGCCTGGGCCTGCTCGGCAACCCGCACCAGGAGCACCTTCATCTCCCGGGGCGAGACGCCGAAGCGACCTTCATACGCCCGCTGCTCGGCGCCGGCGGCCCGGATCGCGTCCACTGCAGCCCGCAGACGAATCGCGTGATCCCCGTGCACGCCAGGCGGGACCTCCCCTCTCGCGTAGAGCAAAGCCTTTTGGAGCGGCGCCATGTCCTGCACGACGCTCCGGATGGCGCCCTCTACATCCACGCCCTGCGGCCTGCGCAGCCGTGTCAAGACGGCCCAGAGGGCAGCGACCTGGGCGACGCTGGGATCGACGGGAACGCGCACCCTCAGGCGCTCCACCCATCGGGCGTAGAGTTGCGTCTCCTGCTCGAAGTCGAGGAGATAGGGCATGCGCACCAGCTCCATCCGGGCCTTGTAGGACGGCCAGTCTGGCTGTTCCTTGAACGCCTCAAGGTAGGTCTCGTTCGCTGTGGCCAACAGCAGGGCATCCAGATGCAAGATGCCAGTCTCCAGAGCCACGGTCCCCTTCTCGCTGGTCGCGAGCAGGTACTTGTTGGCCTCCATAGGGCGCTTCAGCAAATCGTTGTACTCAATGATGCCACGGTTGCCTTCCGAGAGCGGGCCGTAGGTCTCGAAGAGGGTCTGTGTCTGCAACACCGCAGGCAATGCGCTGAGGCTGCGGTCAGCAGTGATCTGCCGAACGCCCGCGTCCACGCGAAGCTGCGGCTCCACGCTCACAGCACCCCGACGATAGTGACCGGAGACGTAGAAGCGCTCCACCTGGACATGGCGGAGCACAGCCGCGATGTCGCCCTCGTAGGAAGCCAGCAGAGCGTCGAAGACCTGCCGCGAGCGCTGGCTGAGCTCACCGTAGCGGAGAACATCGGCGACCACGAACTCAGCGGGCAAATGTACGCTCTCCAAGAGGCTCTGCCGCTCGGCCCGCGGCAAGAGCAGCAAGGGATTCTCGTGGTGCTCGCAGGGGAGGCGAACCTCGATCTCGTCTTCGCGCAGGTAGGCAAAGGAGCCTGCTGGTCGGCTCGGCTGGCTCGAACCAAAGCCGATGCGCCCATGGTCAGGCGTCCGTTTGGGGAACACCCAGTGAAAGCGATACACGCGGCCTGCGTCGTGGCGGGTGTAGCGCTCCAACCCACGGATGAGGCTCGCTACCATGGACGACTTCGCAGATCCGTTCGGACCGTGCAGCAGAATCAAGCGCTGCGTACGCCCCTCGCGAACGAAGCCCTCGATCGCGCGCACGAGCTCCTGCTGCGCGTCTTCCTGGCCCAGCACCCCCTCATCGCCCTCCTCCGGGTGCGGATCGAAGATCAGATAGCGCGAACGCCGGGCCTCCCCCTGCCCGACCGCACGTACCCCATGCCAGCGAATCGCGTCGAGCATGAGCTGGGCCGCGGACCGCAGGAAGATCTGTGGAGCCGCTACCACCTCCGCAAGATAATCTTCAAAAGACAGGATGAGCCGGTGCTCCCGGTAGCGCTCCGCTCCCTCCGCGCCCCAACGGTCCAGCCACGACGACGCCACACCCTTCGAATCCACACCGCTGCTCATGGCGCACTCTCCTCGCTGGATCCCCAGGCCACCTGCTCCTCGGCGAATCGGCACTCCGTTGGCGTGCATACGCTGAAACGGATACGAGCCCGACCACGTTCCCAGCCGCTCCCCTCCACCGAAAAGCGAATCTCCTCGTCCCCGTGACGCTCCGCGTCGCCCGTGCGCAGATCCCTCTCCTCCTCCTGGCCGCTCGTCGCGAAGACCCGCGTGGGATACTCCTGGTTGATCTTCCACGGCGCCACCGGCCGCACAACCAAGGATGCCCCCGAGCCCGCCGGCGCCTGCTCGACCGCCACCCTGTAGAACTGGTCTTCCGCCGGAACACCAGCGCCCGGCTGCTGCCAGGCCACCGGGCGGTCACACGCCAAGCCGGGCCACGCCAGCGCCGCGAGCCACACCCATCGGGTGACGACGCTGCGAGCGCCGGTCCAGGAACCTCGGTGTCTCATCATAAGCCTCCTTGTCCACCCCTGGGTCATCACGATGGCCACAGGGCCCGTGACCACCGGCTACCTTGTCGCTAGCCCACGGAGGGAGTACCTTGCGGTGGCGTGATCGCCGCCTCGTATCTCCCCCATGCTTGACGATAGCAACGCCCAGCACATCGACAACTACCGACTTGGCCACGAGCTGGGAAGGGGCGGCATGGCCGTGGTCTACGAGGCCACAGACGCCAACCTCGGCAGGCGGGTGGCGCTCAAGCTCCTCCACGAACACATCGCCGGCCACCCCGAGTACCGCGACCGCCTAGCGCGAGAGGCGCGCGCGGTCGCAAAACTGAAGCATCCCAACGTCCTGCAGATCTATGCCTGCTCGCCGCCCAACGCCGAAAGGGGCTATATCGTCGCCGAGCTGATCGAGGGACCGACGCTCGCTCGCTTCGTTGAGGAGAGGGGGTTTCGCTTGCCCATCGTGGTGGCGATGCTCGCACAAGCGCTCGCAGAGGGCCTCGCTCACGCCCACGAGCACCACGTCGTGCATCGGGACATCAAGCCCGAGAACGTGATGATCGACCGCGCGGGCGTCCCCAAGATCACCGACTTCGGTCTCGCGCGGCTGCTGGACGTGCAGAAGGTCACCCTCACAGGGGCGCTGCTGGGGTCACCCGCCCACATGGCTCCCGAAGTGATTGAAGGTGAGGCGAGCACCGAGCAGAGCGATCTCTTCGCGCTCGGCACGACGCTCTACTTTGCCCTCACCGGCCGCCTACCTTTTGAAGGCAGAAACCCGGCGGTCGTGCTCAACGCCATCCTCCATGGCCAGTACCCTGATCCGCAGGGCCACCAGCCGGCGCTCGACGACGAGCTCGCGGAGCTCATCCGTGGCCTGCTCATGCGAGACCCGGCCGACCGGCCTACCTCGGCTGCCTCCTTCGCTGCGGCCTGTCGAGCCTACCTCCGGACGCATGATGTAGAGGACGCCCACGCGGACCTGCGCTCCTTTTTCCAGGACCCGGACGCCTACGAACGCAGCATGCTGCCACGGCTGGTGCACCACTACGCCCAGGGTGCGCGCGACGCCCTCCACGAAGGCCGCGCTACCCACGTGCTTCGCAAGGCCAGCGTGTTGCAGGCCCTGGCTCCTGAGCACCCTGCCCTTGACGAGGTCCTCGCCGGCTTGCGTCGGCGCCAAGAGGCACGCCGTCTGTGGATCGCCGTTGGGGCGGTCGGTCTCGCGCTGGGTGCCATGATCACGTTAGCGCTTGCGCTCCAGGCGACAGGGTCGCGGAGCGAGGGCCCTCTTGGGCCATCGGCGCAAGAGCAACAGGAATCCCCGCCTCGTACACCAGCGTCAGAGACACCTCCGACGTCGACGACATCCGTCGTGACGGCGAGCCAGACCCTGCTGACCGACGCGCTTCATCGCGCGTCTGTGCGAGCCTTGACGCAGTCGGCCCTTGATGCGGTGGACGCTAGCGTAGCGATGTCCCTGCGAGCAGCCCTCCCTCCGCCCCCCCGCCCCGGCCTTGCGCTGCCCCGAACGCTGCCGCAACGCCCGCCGCTCGAGCCCCTCGGGCAGCCCGGTCCACTGGATCTGCCTGCGTCCGACGCCTCGTTGCCCCCTGGTCGCGTTCGGCTGCGCGTCTGGCCGCCAGCAGCGGAAGTGCTCGTCGCGGGTGAGCGGCTTGGCGTCGCCGGCGAGCTCGTCGACGACCTCGTATTGCCCCCCGGGTCCTACTTGATCGTCGCACGCATCGCTGAACTTGATGCCTCGGTCCAGCGGACCATCGCCGTGCAGCCTGGAGGTGAGCTCGACGTTCGCATCACCGTGCCGTGGCCGCCCGCGTCTCTCTTCGTGGATACGAACCGTGAGGTGATCGTCCTCGTGGACGGTGAGATGATGGGGCGCGGGAACGAGCGAATTCTCGTACCTATACGAACGCCCGAGCCGGAGCGCAGAGTTCGGGTGTCGGTGCTTCCCGAAGGCACCTTCGGTTCACGCATCGACCGCGTGGTCACCGTGCGTACTGGCGCAGAGACCAGGGTGGATGCGCCCTAGGTCATGGAGATGGAGAAGAACTTGATACGAGCACCGGCTGCCCCAGTCCCACTCCTGCTCCTCAGCGTGGCCCTCCTCTGCGCCGCGTGGCCGCGCATGGCGGGGGCGCAGGAATCGCGGGAGCCGATCGACGAGAGCTGGTTGGACGAAGCGAGGAGCGCCTTCCGCGCCCAAGGGTACAGCGACGTCGTAGCCATGCTGCGGAGGCTCCTCCTGCCGGTGCCGCCCGCTGCGCTGCGCGTGGACGATGTCACCAGCGGCCTCACCTACCTAGGGGTCAGCGCGTACTATGTTGGAGAAGACGAAATCGCGGACGAAGCCTTCCGTGTCCTCTTGACCCTCCGTCCAGGCTATCGCCTCGATCCCCTTCTCTATCCGCAGGACGTGCGCGTGCAGTTCGAGCGCGTCCGAGAGCAGCTGTTTCCCGCGGGTCCCCAGGCGCACGCCGACATGCCCCAGCAGGGCCTCCTCTACCTGGAGACGCGGGTCGTGACGCAGTCGCCCTTGGTGTCCGTGCTGCCGCTCGGCTACGGCTTCTTCTCTGCAGGTCGGGACGCGGCTGGCCTGCTGCACCTCTTCGGCCAACTCCTGACGGCTGCGACGAGTGCCAGCCTCTATGTGATCAACGAGACCTCACGAGATCGCCGGGGCTACTACGCGGATCCTCAGGCGGCCAGCACGCGTCGCGCTTGGCAGGTCGGTCTGGGCTGGACCTTCTATGCGCTCGTTGGCGTCAACGTCCTGCACGGCGCACTTGCCCATCCGAGCTTTGCGCGTCAGGAAGTACGCGTGCTCGCGGACCCCCCTGAGGGTGCCGAAGGGCGCTGAAGCTAGCCCCAGCCAACAATCCAGGAGCGACGTCGATGGCCAGCCTACTGGTGGATGACCCGCAGGGTGGACCCGCGCGCATCATTCCATTGCGGCGCAATTTCGTAGCCTTGGGCGCGTCCGAGGACGCCGATGTCCGAATCGATGCTGCCGAGGCTGAGGAGACCCACGCCATGATTCGCCTCGTCCAGCCGGGGAACCAACACCTGCTGGAGGTGATCCCACCCGCGCAAGCCCTGCGCGTCAACGGAAAGGCGGTCACGCGGCAGGCGCTCATCAATGGAGACGTCGTCGAGCTGGGAACCTGGAGAGCGCGTTACCTCACGGAGGAGGGCCTCTTCACGCTGGCGCGAGCCGATCACGGGACTGACACGACATCCGAAGTCGCCAAGACGTACCAGCGCATCCTCCAGGTCTCGAGGAATCTCCTGGCCCATGTCGAGAGCGAATCGCTGCTCAACGAGCTCTTGGACGGAGCGCTCGAGATCACCGACGCGGCTCAGGCGTTCATCGTCCTCAAGGCTGATGACGAGAGGCACGTCGTGGCCGCGCGAGACGCGCGAGGCGCAGCGTTGGACAACGCGGAGGACTTGCTCTCGGACAGTGTCCTGCGAAAGGTCTTCGACTCCGGCAAAGCGCTGATGGTCAAGGACGCGTCAGCAGACGCCGAGTTTTCGGCGAGCGTCTCGGTCGTGCGTCTGAGCCTCACGAGCATCATCTGCGTGCCCCTGGTCGCGGACGGCCGCCTGCTCGGGGCGCTGCACATCGGAAACGGCAACCGCGTGGGTCTCTTCACGGAACGCCACCTTGAGGTCATGCAGATTTTCGCGGCGCAAGCCTCGCTCATCTTGTCGAGCGCCAGGACCATCTCGCGGCTTCGTCGAGATAATTCATCGCTCCGTGAGGCGCTCGAGACGCAGCGCTCGTCCAACATCGTCGGGTCGTGCAACGCCCTCACAGAGGTGTTGCGCAAGGTCGACCGGGTGGCTCGCACGGACGTGAGCATCCTCATTCGCGGAGAGACGGGGACCGGCAAAGAGCTCATCGCCCGCGAGATTCACGTGCGCTCCGAACGGCAGGCGGGTCCCTTCGTTGCGATCAACTGCGGTGCGATTCCTGCCGAGCTCTTGGAGAGCGAACTCTTCGGCCACGTCCAGGGCGCGTTTACGGGCGCGCACAGCGCCAAAGTCGGTCGCTTTCAGCAGGCGCACAGGGGAACGCTCTTCCTCGATGAGATCGGCGAGATGCCGCTCGCCCTGCAGGTCAAGCTCTTGCGCGCGCTCCAAGAGAAGGCCGTCACGCGCGTCGGGGCCACGTCGCCTGAGAAGGTCGATTTCCGAGTGGTAGCCGCCACGCACCGCCACCTAGAGGAGGCCATTGCAGCGGGCGCCTTCCGTGAAGACCTCTACTACCGCCTCAACGTTGTGACGCTGACACTCCCGCCGCTCCGCGAGCGTGACGGTGACATCCTCCTGTTGGCCCGACACTTCGTAGATCGCTACGTGCAAGAGTACGCAACCGGCCCGAAGGCGATGAGCAATGCTGCCCTCAAGGCGCTGCAACGCGCTACCTGGCCCGGGAACATTCGCCAGCTTGAGAATCACATCCGTAAGGCGGTGCTCCTCGGAGAGTCAGACGTGATCGACGTCAAGGATCTTGACCTGGCGGAGTCCGAGTTGCGACAACCCATGACGCTCGCCGAAGCCCGCGAGGCGTGGCAACGTCGTTACATCCTTGAGGCTCTGGAACTGAACGACGGTAACCGAACAGCGACCGCTCGCGAGCTCGGCGTCGATCCCCGTACCGTCTTTCGCTTTCTCGAAAAGGAAGGAGAACGTCGGGACGACGACGTACCCTGAACGCTCGGTCGCGCCCTCCAGTAGGTTTCGCCATAGAACGCCGCATCGACATCGCGCCTAGGTTCGGGAGCCGAACCTTGCTCCCAGCACGCAGTGTCGCCACAATCGGGTGGATGGCCCTCGCGCTGTGGTGCAGCGCGTGCCTCTACGGGCCCCCGATCCTGGAGCCCCCGGCACCCATCGACACCCCGCCCTTCTGGTTTCCGGACGATGTGGAGCCTAGCCAAGACATGCCTGTGGTGGTGGACCTCGCCACGAGAGAGCCGATTCGTTTCGAATTGCGAGCAGTCTACGACTGGAATCTTGGTGACCGGCTCGTCCAGCGGTGGCTTGTGTACAATCCCTTGCTCCCAGAGGGCGTGGTCGAGCTGCGACGGCTGGAGCTGCGCCCCCGTGCCGAACAGCCCTTCCCCGATGCGACGGTCTACGAGAGCGCCTCGTTCGAGGCGCTCCCCTGCGCGTTCCCCTTGGAACCTCGCTATCGCACACTTAGGGTTCGCCTTGAGATCATCGACGAGCTGGATGTCGCCTCGCGCGACCTGCTTGGGCGCGACCGCTACCAGCCGCGCGTCGAGTGGCTCGTTGAGCTTCGCGGAGACTGCCCCGATGGCTGATGGCCCGCTCGGCGCAAGCAAACGCTCAGGCCGAAGTTTCCCGCTGGCGAGCGTGCTGGTGTTCGCGCTCGTCGCCACCGCGTGCGCCGAGGTGGTGGAGGACCGCCCGCGTCTACAGAACGTGCCTTGGTTCTGCGCGTCGGATGCGGCGTGCCCGCCCGATCTCGCTTGTCAGTTCGGAATCTGCGCAGCCAGCGGTGAAGAGGAAGTCACCCTCCGTCTTCGCTTCGTCCCCCCAGGCGGCCCTTCGCTCGCGGCGCCCTTGGAGCTGCCCGCGACACGGGTACGCTTGGGCACGGCGCTGCCCGACACGCAGCTCCCTGCGTTGGTCCAGGTGCGAGGACGGGTAGCCTTTGAAGGAAGCACTCCCCAGGGCACCAGCCCGGTACTGAGCGCTGAGGTCCGCCTCCGCGAGCGCAACACCGGAGGCGACGAGGGGCGGCTCTTCGTGGCGCGAACAGACCGCGTCAGCGGCCGCTTCTCGCTCGCGATGCCGCGTGGACTCTACGACGTCGTCGTGGTTCCCGCGGATGAGGATGTAGCGCCGACGCGCTTCGTAGATGTGTCGATCGACGACGCTCCACTGGACTTCATCGTCCCTCGTGCGCAGCGCAGGCGCCCCTTCGTCGGGCGCGTAACCTGGAGCACCCCAGATGGCGAGATCCACCCACTCGCCGGAGCCCGGGTGTTCGCTACGTCCCTGGACCGCCTGCACTTGTCGAGCGCCTCGCTGACCGACGCCGATGGCATGTTTCGGGTGTTCGCGCCCCTCGAAGCGCGGGTGTATCGCCTGGAAGTTCGCCCGAGCTATGAGGACGCGCAGCCGGTCCCGACCATCACCTTTGAGGCCATCGATCTGGTAGACAGAGATGACACACCGCAACACTTCCATGCCGGTACGTGGGGCCAGCCGATCGAACTGCAGGGGCGGGTCATCGACGCCGGAGAGGCTGCCTGGCATATCACTGCTCGCGCCGAAGCCTTGGATCCCGCGCTCTACGCGCCTCCGCCAGCGGCTCCCGACGCCATCATGCCGGAGGTGATTGGGTTTCGAGCGTCAGGGGCTACGAGGCCAGATGGGACCTTCACGTTGCCCGTCTTCGCTGGGTCCTACACGGTGCTCGCTGCCCGTTTGAGCGCTCCGCCGATGGCGAGCGCACTGCCTGCCCTGAGGGTCGAAGCGTCGTCACCGGGGATGCAACCGGTCGAGCTGATGCCCCAGAGCAGAGTTGACGTTCGCGTTCGCATGTCGGGGTCGCCTGCGCAAACCCACCCTTCCCGTGGAAGACTGCGCCTCGAGCCGGTCGAAGTGCTCGGCTACCCGGCTACGGCCTTTGGCGTACAGCTCAGCCTGCTTACCCGGGAGGTCCTGTTGGAGGAGCTTGCCTCAGACACCGTCGCTCTCCTGCCCGGACGGTACCGCGTAGAGCTAATCCCAGAGGAACGTTCCGGCTATGCTCCCGTGGAGACCGCCTGGGAGATCCCTGCGGGGAGGGCGCAGGTCTCACGCGCCATCACGTTGGCCGCCTCCGGCGTGGTCGTGGGTCGCGTCGTTGGCCCTTCTGGGAATCCGCTCGCCGACGTCGAGATCACGGCCTGGGTGGAGACCACGCCCAACCAATGGGTCCGCGCGCTTGCGTTCACGAACGACGCTGGTCTATTTCGCCTCTTGCTGCCTGCCCCTCTCCCCTGAGCGTCAGATGTTGATTCGCAAAGTTGGCAACTGGGTGTTTCTCGGGCTGGTCGCATGGGTCGTCCTGGCCACGCTGGTCAGCGTGCTCCGAGCAGCCAGGCACGAGGCTCTTTGCGGGACCACAGGCACCCCCTCGGCACCCTCCGCGGAACATGTCGCAGAGTGAGCCAGCGGAGCGTGAGGCCTTGCAGCGCGAGGTGCTGGAGACGCGCCATGCGGTCATCCGGATGGATCACAGCATTCGGCAGCTCAGCGGCGAGGTCAAAGCATTGAGCCGCGCTCAGCAGCGCCAGGTCGGCGGGCGTTGGTGGCACTCCTCGGTGACCTATGTGCTGATCGGAGGATTGGCGACCCTCGCTGCCTTCAGCTTCGCGCGCGCAGCTCTCGAAGGCCACGAGCGCGAGGCCGTCCAGCAGCGCGCACGCCTCGCCGACCTAGAGCGACGGGTCTCTACCCTAGGCGAGGCGTTGGAGCAGCAACAGCGCAGCGAGCGCGAGGCCTACGCGTTCTACGAGCTTGTCGCAGCAGGCCGACGCGAGGAGGCGATCGAGCGCTTCGCTACCCTGGAGGCGCGGGTCGATAATCGGGCTGTGCTGGCCCTGCTTCGCAATGAGGTGCAGCGCTTCCGCTTCGCCCTTGCCCAAGAGACCTATGACGCCGGCAACCGCTTCTTCGAAGCGGAACAGTGGGCAGAGGCGCGAGACGCATATGCCCGGTCCCGCGCCTATGTTGAGCACATGCCTTTCGGCGGCGCTTTGGCGTTTCGTCTTGCTGAGACGCTGTACCGACTGCGCGACTACGCGAACGCCTGGCCGCACTACGAACAGGCGGTGGAGAGCGGCGTGCTGAGCCGGCAGGACCAGGCCACAGCGATCTTCCGTTGGGCTGAGTCCCTTGAGCGTGTAGGCCAGCGGGAGCGCGCCGAGGAACTCTACGGTCGCTTCCTACGTGGCCACAGCAGGCACCCCTGGGCGGGCACCGCGGAGCAGCGGCGGGGGGCGTTGCTGCGGCAACGTGCTGGGGAATAGGGACTAGCCAGCGTTGCCCCATCCACCGCCGGCCCAAGGTCGATCAGTCGAAGGAGATCGAGATCGGGTAGTTGGCCCTGAAGAACGATCCCTCGGGCGGCTGATTTCCCCGCGTGAAGCGAAAGCCCAGTCGTCCGGGCGGGCAGCGGGTAGCGAACTCGACGACGTACTGGCCGAGCGCGGGCAGGCCCTCCTCAGCGTACTCACGGCAGGGCTCGGGGACGGGAGCACCCGGGAGCAGATCCTCGAGCACGCGCCGGCAGCAGAGGGTGAGGGCGTCACCTGAGTCCTCGTAGGGCGTGTAGACGATACGCCGCAGCGGATCCCCAGCTTCCTCTTCCCCGACCTCGAGACCGACTCGGAAGTCCGAGCAGTACCCCGTGGCCTCGTCCGAAGACCCCTGAGGGGCGGTCGGCGCACCACAGCCCGGCGACAATGGATCGATGCACCGTGCTCCCGGGTTGCAGTCAAAGTCCGTACGGCAGGTCTGGGCCACGTCCTGCAGACAGTTGACATCCAACGCATCCCCAATCAGGCGCCCCAGCGTGTTCAGGACGGGGGTGTAGTCTTCGCTGCAGATCGACGCCCATCGCGGCGGAGACCCTGGAGGGGTAAGGCTCTCGATCAATCGGAAGTACCGAGTTGCCGGCTCTGACAGGATTCGGATGGGCTGACCATCGGGTCCTGGGCGCACATCGGAGCAGACAATGGGCAGCGGCTCTTGCAGGTTCCGCGGTTGTCGTATCTCCATCCCTTCTTCTTTCCAGCCGATGATGCCGAGGACCAGCACGCGAGACTCCGCCTCTCGCAACACATCAGGATCCGTGCTGAAGCGTGCCTTCGCCTCGATCAACCCGAGCCGAAACGCAGAAACGGGCTTCAACTCGTCGTAGCGATCCGCCAGGTGACAGAACTCGCCACCCTGGAAGCGCACGAAAAGCTCCGGCGTGTACTCGTGGCTGCAGTCGTCCTCGTTGGCCACGAAGATCACGACAAGGAGTGCATCATCCCGCATGAAGCCCTCGTTAGGCCCAGCAAGGCGATCCGGGCGAAGAGCGGAGAGCATCCAATTGAGCCCTCGCTCCTCGGACCGCCCACAGGTACCCACCGCGGCGATACACCGGAAGTCCAGTTGGAGCCGTTGGCTGTCGAGCAGGTTGGTCTGCGCATCAAGATAGTCTCGGTAGCGCAGCACGGGCCCGACCTCCTCCGTACAGTGCTCCGTGCCCGGAATCTGCCGGCTGCACCCGGCATCAAGACCACCCTGCAGGCGTCCAGGCGCGCGCTGCATCCGCCCCTCAACCGGCGGACACGCGCGAAAGTTGGACCCGCGAACCTGCTGCCAAGCGATGCACTCTGGGTCATCTGCGTTTGCCTGGCAGAAACGCTGGCACTCCTGGTTGACGTCGTCGGTTACGCGGACGACCCCCAGGTGAAAGTCCACGTTCAAGCGCTCGAACTCGTCAATCAGGGCGGGCAGCTTGGCCTGCAACTCCGTCTGAAAGGGGTCCATGGACGGCGTGTTGTCGATCACGAAGAGGACATCCACCTTCGTCGCGGTCAGCTGGGCGCTGCGCTCGTTACGCTCGGCTAAGAGCGCAGAGCGCACGGGCTCCATCGGCACCTCGTTGCAACCCGACACGCCCGCGACAGCACACAAGATCGCGAGCGCGGCGAGTCCCGCTCTTCGGTTGGCAACCATCGTCATCCTCTTCTCACGCGACATGTCTGTACCCCAGCCGACGCGACCGCGCCTTTCACTGAGAGAGCACCTGCATGGCATACAGCAACGCTGCAAAACCCGCAACGAAGGCCAACAAGCACAGCGCGAAGCCCGCCAAGTAGAGGTAAGGCAGCCATGGCTCCCAGGCACGGGCGCGAAGCACGAAGCCGTCCGCCACGTCCCACGGCTCATCGCGGCCCTGTCCCTCCTCATCCGCCCACGCCGACAGCAAACGCTGCCGCTGACGAATTCGCAGCGCCATCCAAAAAACGGCCAAGAGCAAGCTGACGCCCACTTGCGCGGCAAGCGAGAGCCCCAGCCTCCCCAGCATGCGGCCCCTCATGACCAAGCGCTCTGCCTCACGCTCGGCGCGCCGATCCAAGAGCACATGCCAACGCACACCCTGGGTCGAGCGCTGACGCAGCAGGTGACCCAACACGGGGAGAAACGCTGTCATGTCGGCGTCAGGCGCATCGCTGAGCGCCGGGGCCGGGCTGGCAAGGAGTTCGACCAGTGGATGCCAGCTCGCTGGTTCCCCCGGCAAGACGAGCACCCACGAAGTCGTCCCCTGGTCCAAATGCAGAGGCGAGACGCTCGCGCTAAGTGCGCAGAGCGTGGGCTCCCCAACCACGGGCCATCGCCAGTCGCTCAGCTCAGCGAGCTCACGACCAGGGTGGATCGGTAGAGCCTCCACGCGCAACACAACCCCTTCGCAGCTCTGGGTGAGGTACCACAGCCCCTCCTCCCGCTGATGAGACACCCAGAAGCGCACCACGGTGCCACCACGAAGGGCCCCTGCCTCCGTGTACACCGAGAGCGTCTGCCATGTCGGAGCGACGAAGAGCCTGCGTTCTACCGCGCCGGCCTCCCCACATGTGAACGTGACCACCACCTCCCCGCTGGCCTCTGGGACCACGTCGAGCAAGAGGAGACCGTTCTCCTCCGTGCGCGGCCTCCCCTGACGGATCCGCAGCGCACTCGCCGGAGAAGGCTCGGCGCGAACCTCAAGATCAGCCACGGCGCGCCCCTCGCCGTCCACCCAACGCAGCTCCAGCGTCTGGACATGATAGCGCCCCGGTATCCACGTCGGGCTGGCCGCGCTCACAACCCAGGGGCAAGCGTCCCCGTGCGGGCGCCACGTCATCTGCGGTTCATCGTCAGCCATGAGGTTCGAACGACGCCATGCTGGAGGAGGAGCATCCAGCGCCGCGCGCATCCACCCCACGCCTTGCAAGCCCGCGACCTCAACCTCCAGCGCTTCTCGCCTCAACCTGCCAGCCCACTCCCACCACCCAGCGACAGTCACACGCTCCTCTCGAGGACCAAGCTCAAAGACACGCCATCCCTGATCCGGCCCTACGTGGCGCAGAACGCCCTCATCGACGCCGAAGCGCACCCCCTGCATCGGCTGGCGCGCCCCCGGAAGCATGACCGCGACAACACCGACCGCCCCCAACCCCGCAAGCGCACGATCACTGCCCAACACCACCAACTCCGGCCGCGCACCTTGAAGCCCGTAAGCCAAGAGCGCCACCGCATGAACCAACATCGAGAGCCCCAACGCCAGCCCCACCAGCCGCGGCCCCCACCGACGCCACCCTCCACCATCCTCCCTGCTGACCTCTCCCGACTCCACAGCCACCCCACCACTTGCAACCATCCACCCACCCCACCAAGCCCTACACCACCCGCCCCAAGAAGCAACGACCACAACCCACCCATTGCCCCACCCCACCCCCACCACTA
>ERZ869909.1523-NODE-1523-length-18584-cov-4.949208_pt1 | contig 18584 bp, 15 predicted proteins | sample MGYA00520892_ERZ869909 | MGnify/ENA primary metagenome ERZ869909 (study PRJEB32215, sample SAMEA104723947) | bioreactor metagenome | biome: bioreactor; feature: anaerobic bioreactor; material: water | place: China | collected 2015-03-12 ...
CGCTGCCGGTGCCCACCTTCACGCTGTACCGCATGATGGTCGAGGCGAACCAGGGCGTCGTCGACGAGATCCTGCTGCGCGAGGACCTGTCGTACGACGTCGAGGCCTGGCGCGCGGCGGCCCGCCGCGGCGACACGCACCTGCTGCTGTGCTCGCCGAACAACCCGACGGGCAGCGTCGTGTCGCCGGAGCTTGTCGCGGAGCTGGCGTCGCTGACCCCGCGGCTGGTGATCGTCGACGAGGCGTACATGCAGTTCGGGCAGCACGACCTGGCGCCGCTGGTGCGGGAGCACCCGAACGTGATCGTGCTGCGCACGTTCTCGAAGGCCGTAGGGCTCGCCGGAATCCGGCTGGGCTACGCGCTGGCGAACGAGCGGCTGGTGCCGGAGATCGGCAAGGTGAAGCTGCCGTACAACGTGGGCCTGCTGGGCCTCGAGGTCGCCCGCGTTGCCCTCGAGGAGCCGGACGTGTTCACGCGCGCCGCGGCGCCGCTGCTCGAGCAGCGGCGCCGGCTCGAGGCCGCGTGCCGCGCGTTGCCGTTCGCGGACGTCGTCACCGGCATGGCGAACTTCGTGGTCGTGCGCACGCCGCGCGCCCGTGAACTATTCGCCTTTCTGTTCGAACGCGGCATCCTGATCCGCGACATCGGCGCGTACCCGATGCTCAGCGACTGCCTGCGCATCTCGATCGGCACCCCGGATGAGAACACCGAGCTGATCGAGACGATGCGGGCCTTCTTCGACGGTACGGAGGGCTGACCGCATGCGACAGGCGAAGGCACAGCGACACACGCGGGAGACCCGCATCGACGTCGAGCTCACGCTCGACGGCACCGGGATCGCGGACGTCGCGACCGGCGTGGGCTTCTTCGACCACATGCTCACGGCGTTCGCGCTCAACGCGCGCTTCGACCTGCGGGTGCGCTGCGAGGGTGACCTCGAGATCGACCAGCACCACACCGTCGAGGACGTGGGCATCGTGATCGGGCAGGCGTTCCGCGAGGCCGTCGGCGACAAGCGCGGCATCCGTCGCTACGGCAGCTCGCTGCTGGTGATGGATGAGGCGCTCGTGCGCGCCGCGCTGGATCTGTCGGGTCGCGCGCTGGCGATCGTGGAGATCGACTGGCAGCCGGCGCTCGGTCCGCAGGGCTTCGACTACGAGCTCACGAGCGAGTTCGTCTGGGCGTTCGCCCGCGCGGCGCACGCGACGATCCACATCGACTCGCTGCGCGGCCGCAACAACCACCACCTCTGCGAGGCTGCCTTCAAGGCCCTGGGCCGAGCTCTCGACGAGGCCACGCGCGCCGACGCGAAGCTCGGTGACTCGCTCCCCAGCACGAAGGGGTCCTTTGATGGCTGACCGCCAGGTGACGTTGATCGATCACCACATCAACAACCTCCAGTCGATCCGCAACGCGCTGCTGGCTGTCGGGGCCACGGTGCGCGTGGTGCACGACGCAAGCGAGCTCGACGGCGCCGGGCACGTGCTGCTGCCGGGCGTTGGCGCGTTCGCCCAGTCGATGGACAACCTGCGGGAGCGCGGCTTCGTGCCCGCCATCCGTGAGCACGTCGCCGCTGGCCGCCCTTTCATGGGCATCTGCCTGGGTTTTCAGGTGATGTTCGACTCCAGCGACGAGCACGGTGAGCAGCGCCCCGGCGGCTGCCACGAGGGTCTGGGCCTTGTCCACGGCCGCGTGGAGCGCTTCCGGACGAGCCTGCACGTGCCGCACGTCGGCTGGAACGGTCTGCTCACCCAGGGCGACCACCCGCTGTTCCGCGGCATCGACTCCGGCGCCCACATGTACTTCGTGCACAGCTACCACCCGGTCGGCGTCGACGAGTCCGTCGTCATCGGCCGCTCGGATTACGACTACAGCTTCGTCTGCGCCGTCGCCTCCGGCTCCGCCGTCGGCACCCAGTTCCACCCGGAGAAGTCCGGTGCTGACGGGCTACGCGTGCTGCGCAACTTCCTCGACTGGAGGCCCTGAATGTTCACCCTGTTCCCGGCGATCGACCTGCGGTTCGGGCGCGTCGTGCGTCTGCAGGAGGGCCGCGACGACCAGAAGACCGAGTACGGCGACGACCCCGTCGCCATGGCCCGCTCCTTCGAGGAGGCGGGCGCCGCGGCGATCCACGTCGTCGACCTCGACGCGGCGTTCCGCGATGGCGACAACCGCACGCACATCGCGAACATCGCCCGCGCGGTGTCGATCCCCGTCCAGGTGGGTGGCGGCCTGCGTGACGACGACGGCGTCGACCGGCTCGTCGACCTCGGCGTGCGCCGTGTGATCATCGGTTCGGCCGCCGTCTCCGACCCGGACTGGGTCGGGACGGTGGTCCAGCGCCACGGCGACCGCGTCGTCGTGGGCATCGACGCGCGGGACGGCGAGGTCCGGACCCACGGCTGGGTCGAGGGCAGCGGCCAGTCCGTGACCGTCGTCGGCCAGCGCATGCGCGAGCGCGGCGTCCAGCGTGTGATCTACACGGACATCGGTCGCGACGGCATGCTCGTCGGGCCGGACATCGATGGCTCCGTGGCGCTCGCTCGGGACACCGGCCTCGAGGTGGTCATCTCGGGTGGGGTCGGGAACGTCGACCATCTCCGGGCCTGCGCCGCGACCGGCGAGCCGCTCGTGATCGGCGTCATCGTCGGCAAGGCGATCTACGACGGAAAGGTCTCGGTCGCCGACGCCCTGGAGGCCTGCCGATGCTGAAGCGACGCATCATCCCGTGCCTCGACGTCAAGGACGGGCGGGTCGTGAAGGGGGTCAACTTCGTCGACCTGCGCGACGCCGGTGACCCCGTCGAGGCCGCGGTCGCCTACCAGGACGCCGGCGCAGACGAGGTCGTCTTCCTCGACATCACCGCGACACGTGAGGCCCGCGACACGCTCACGGATCTCGTCATGCGCATCGCCGAGCGGGTCTTCATCCCGTTCACCGTGGGCGGCGGGGTGCGCACCGTTGACGACATGCGCCGGCTGCTGCTGGCGGGTGCGGACAAGGTGGGCATCAACAGCGCGGCCGTGACCCGGCCGGAGCTGATCCGCGAGGGCGCCGAGCGGTTCGGCTCGCAGTGCGTCGTCTGCGCCGTCGACGCCCGTCGCAACCCCGACGGGAGCGGCTGGGAGGTCTTCGTCGCCGGCGGCAGCAAGCCCACGGGCCTCGACGCCATCGCCTGGATCGACCGAGTCGTCGAGCTGGGCGCCGGTGAGATCCTCCTGACCTCGATGGACCGCGACGGCACCCGCGACGGCTACGACCTCGAGCTCCTGCGCGAGGTGACCCGCCGCGTGGACGTCCCCGTCATCGCGTCCGGTGGCGTCGGCGAGCTCCACCACCTCGTCGAGGGCATCGAGGCAGGCGCCCACGCGGTGCTGGCCGCGTCGATCTTCCACTTCGGCGACCACACCGTGGGCGAGGCCCGCGACCTGATGGCCGCGCACGGCATCCCGGTACGACCCTTCGACCCTGAACGCGACGCCGTGGCGCGCGTCTTCGCAGAGAGCGCATCATGAGCCTCGACCTGCCTGCCTGGCTCGACGACATCCGCTACAACGAGCAGGGCCTCGTGCCCTGCATCGTCCAGGACCAGACCACCGCCGAGGTCCTGATGATGGCGTGGATGAACCACGAGTCCGTCGTCCGCACGCTGCAGTCGGGCGTGACCTGGTTCTGGTCCCGCTCGCGCAACGAGCTCTGGAACAAGGGCGCCACCAGCGGTGACCTGCAGCACGTCGCGTCGCTGCACCTCGACTGTGACGGCGACACCCTGCTGTGCATCGTGCGCCAGACCGGCGACGGCGCCTGCCACCTGAAGACCCCGACCTGCTGGGACACGCCGGCTGGCAAGCCGTCGCGCTCTGTTGGCGGTTCGCCGCGCCACGTGCTCGCCGAGCTGCTGCGCCTCGTGCACCAGCGCCGCGTCGAGCGACCCGAGGGCTCGTACACCGTCAAGCTGATCGACGGTGGTGTGGACCGGCCCGGAAAGAAGGTCGGCGAGGAAGCGACGGAGGTCGTGATCGCGGCGAAGAACGCGGTCCAGACCGGCGACTTCAACGAGCTGGCGAACGAATCGGCCGACCTGCTCTACCACCTGCTCGTCCTCTGGGAGTGTGTCGACATCGACCACAGCCTGATCGTCGAGGCCCTCGCCGCCCGTCGCTGAGGCCACCGCCCGGACCGGCGGTGTCGTCACGGCGCGAGGCGGTCCGGTGATGCAGGCGGGCGCAGGCGCAACGCCCGGCCCCACGCCGGCGTCACCGTCCAGCCGTCAGCCCTGCCCGCCGTCAGCCCTGCCCGCCGTCAGCCCTGCCCGCCTTCAGGCCGAACCGCCGCTTCGCCGCGGTTGCCATCCAGTTCACGACCCACACCGCGCCCTGCACCGGAGAGCCGCGATGATCCCCGACGTACGCTTCACCTCCGAGGGTCGGCTCGACGCAGACCTCCGGATCCGCCTCGTCGCCCAGCCGCTTGACCAGTCGACCCTCACCGGCGCGTTGCGCCTCGAAGCCCAGCGTGTTCGCTTCGATGCGTCAGCTGGCGCGACGGCGTTCTGCTGCGACAGCGGCGGCGGCTGGGTGGCCCTCGTGGGCGTCGGAGATCCGTCGGCTCCTGCCGCGCTGCGCCGCGGCGCGTGGCACGCGATCCAGCTCGCGCGCACGCTTCGCGCGTCGAGCGTCTCGATCGAGGCGACCGGGACGGTGCTCACGACAGAGGCCGCGGCGTCGTGTCTGGCGGAGGGGCTCCTGCTGAGCGTCTGGCGTTTCGAGCGCTACAAGACCCCGCCCGGCGACGACGAGCGAGCGACCCGAGCGCCTGAGCTCGAGCGCGTCGTCGTCCACGGATCGCCGGACCGCGCCGCTGCGTTCGAGCGTGGCCTCCACCTGGGCCAGGCAGTCTGCCTGGCCCGGGACGTCGCGAACGAGCACCCTGGCGTCTGTACACCCGAGTGGCTCGCCGATCAGGCGCGCGCGCTCGCCGAGCGTCACGGGATGGCCTGCACGGTGCTCGACGCGGCGCAGCTCGAGGAGCAGGGTCACCGCCTCCACCTCGCCGTTGGTCGCGGCAGCGCGGCCCCGCCCACGCTCGCCCACCTGACCTGGTCCGGTGGCGACGCGCCAAGGCGCCGGATCGCCATCGTGGGCAAGGGCGTCACGTTCGACTCGGGCGGCTACTCGCTCAAGCCGGCGGCCGGTCAGATCGACATGCACCTCGACATGGGCGGCGCCGCGGCGGTTCTTGGGGCCGCAGAGGCGGTCGGTCGCCTGCGGCCCTCCGGGATCGAGATCCACTTCATCGTTCCCGCCGCCGAGAACATGGTCTCGGGCGACGCCTACCGGGTGAACGAGATCATCCGCGCTCGAAATGGCGTTACCGTCGAGATCCACAACACGGACGCGGAGGGGCGGCTGCTGCTGGCGGACGCGCTGGCGTACGCGGCGGAGCTGGGCGTCGACACCGTCGTCGACCTGGCGACGCTCACCGGCTCCTGCGTCGTCGGGCTTGGCAACGAGACCGCGGGCCTGTTCTCACCCGACGACGCGCTGGCGGCGGAGCTGCTCACCAGCGGGCGCCGGACGGACGAGCTGATCTGGCAGCTCCCGCTTGTCGAGCGGATCGACGCCCAGCTCAAGTCGCCGGTCGCCGATGTGCGGAACGTCGGCTCCCGCTGGGGCGGCGCGATCAGCGCGGCGCTGTTCCTCAAGCGCTTCACCGGCTCGACCCGCTGGGCGCACATCGATATCGCCGGCCCGGCGATGGCGGAGTCCCCGTGGGAGTACATCTGCCGCGGCGGCACGGGGTACGGCGTGCTGCTGCTCGCGGACTGGCTGACGAGCCAGTCCGGCTGACGAGGTGCCGAGTCTGGCGTCGTGACCCGTCTGCACGGCGGTCTCGCTGGCGCCCGCTGGGGGGCGGCGGGTTACTCCGCGGCGTCGGCGCGTGGTGTCCGGCGGCGCAGGCGCGCGGTGCCGCCCGTGGACACGAGCACACCCTCGGCGCCACGGCCCAGCTCAGCGGCGTTGCCCTCGTCCGTGTCGATGTGCATCTCGAGCCGGAACTGCGGGTGGACACGGACGAGCACGTCTCCGAAGATCAGGTCTCGTCCGGTCCCGCTGATCCCGACCTCCACGACGTCCCGGTCCTCGACGCCAAAATGCGCCGCGTCGTCGGGGTGCATGTGGATGTGACGCCAGGCGCAGATCACGCCCTGCTTGAGCTCGACTCGCCCAGCGGGCCCCTCGAGGATGATGCCGGGGCTGTTCGCGATGTCGCCCGAAGCGCGGACCGGCGCGTCGATCCCCAGCAGGAACTCGTCCGTCCTGCTGACCTCGACCTGCGACTCCGGACGGGCGGGGCCCAGCACGCGGACGCTCTCGATGGTTCTGCGCGGGCCGATCAGGTTGACCTGCTCGTGGCAGGCGTACTGCCCGGGCTGTGACAGGTCGCGGAACGGCGTCAGCTGATGCCCGGGGCCAAACAGCGCCTCGACGTGCTCCTGGGTGAGGTGCACGTGCCGGGCGCTGACGGCGATCGGGATGGTGCGCTGGCCGCGTACGCGATCGAGCTCGTCGACGAGCTCGGCGACGTGGCGGGCGATCGCGTGCTGTTCGTCGGTCGCGACGACGAGCAGGTGGGCGCGGCTGTTGGGCGCGGAGATGGAGTGCACGGGCCTGTCATGGGTGAGCCGGCAGTCGCGGTTGCGGTCCTCGTCGAAGCGGGCGCCCAGGAAGTCGAAGCGCTGCGCGATCCGGTGCCGCATCAGCGCGCTGTTCTCGCCGATGCCTGCCGTGAAGACGATGGCGTCGACGCCGCCCATGACCGCGGCGTAGGCCCCGATGTACTTGCGCACGCGGTGCGCGAAGACCTGGATGGCGAGGCGGCAGCGCTCATCACCCTCTGCCGCGCGCTGCTCGATGTCGCGCATGTCGTTGCCGACGCCGGACAGGCCCGCGAGGCCGCTGCGCCGGTTGAGCAGCTCGTCGAGCTGGTCGAGTGTCCAGCCCTCTTCACGGGCGATGTGGAGCATCGCGCCGGGGTCGATATCCCCCGAGCGCGTGCCCATGACGAGCCCTTCGAGCGGCGTCATGCCCATCGATGTCTCGACCGAGCGCCCGTACTCGACAGCGGCGACGCTGGCGCCGTTGCCCAGGTGGCAGGTGATGATGCGCAGGTCGCGGAGCTCGGAGTCGAGGAAGCTCGCGGCGCGCTGCGCGACGTACTCGTGGGACGAGCCGTGGAAGCCGTAGCGTCGGATGCCCAGCCGCTCGGCGAGCTCCTGGTCGATGGCGTAGGCGCGAGCGCGGCTGGGCAGGGTCGCGTGGAAGGCCGTGTCGAAGACCGCGACATGGGTCAGCTCGGGGAGGGCAGCCATGGCGGCGCGGATGCCGGCGACGTTCGCCGGGTTGTGCAGCGGCGCGAGCGAGGTCAGGTCCTCGATGGCGGCGACGACGTCCTCGTCGAGCCGGACGGGGTGGGTGAAGCGGTCACCGCCGTGGACGACGCGGTGGCCCACGCCGGCGAGCGGCCGGTCGTTGGGCAGCGAGGCGAGCAGGGCGGGCAGGCCCAGCGCGAGCAGGCCGGCGTGGTCCGCACCGGGGGCGCTCTGCTCCGCCTCCCGGCCCACCTGCCACGCCGCGGTCTCGCACCCGACCCGCTCCGCGCGCAGGCGCCCGATCTGGGTGCCGGTCTCGTGGTCGACGACGTCGGCCTTGATCGACGAACTGCCGCAGTTGATCACCAGGATGTACATCAGGGGGGCTCCTTCGGGCCGGGGGGAGGCGTTCGGGTGAGAGACCGGCGCGTGCGCCGCGTGGCGAGCTCAGGTGGCTGCTAGAGGTCGAGCTCACGGCGGACGTGCTCGACCACCGCTTCGAGTGAGCCGCGCTGGAACGGCGGGATCAGACCAGCAGACTCGGTCAGCTGCCGGAACGGCAACGAGCCGCCGCGGCGGCACAGCGCGACGTAACGCTCCAGCGCTGCGTCGAAGTCCTCGCGGGAGTGCACCCAGAACTGCAGCGCGCACGCCTCGGCGAGCGTGTAGTCGATGTAGTAGAACGGCACCTCGTAGATGTGGCTCTGGCCCTGCCACAGCCCGCCGTCACCCACGTGGGGCAGGTCGCCGTAGTCCCGCCCGGGGAGGTAGCGCGCCTCGATGCTCGTCCACAGCGCGCGGCGCTCCGCCGGGGTGAGCTCCGGCTGGTCGTAGACCGCGTGCTGGAACTCGTCGACGGCGGCGCCGTAGGGCAGGAACTGGAGGTTCTCCACGAGGTGCAGGAAGCGGAACCGCTCCGCCTCCCCCTCGAAGAACTGCTCCATCCACGGGAACGTCAGGTACTCGAGGCTCATCGAGTGGATCTCGCAGGCCTCGTACGTGGGCCAGAGGTAGTCGTGCAGCGGCTGCTCGCGGCTGGACCAGAACTGGAAGGCGTGCCCCATCTCGTGCGTGAAGACGGTGGCGTCGCCGCGGGTGCCGTTGAAGTTGGCGAAGATGAACGGCACGCCCCAGGACGGCATCGAGGTGCAGAAGCCGCCGCCGGCCTTGCCGTCACGGGTGTCGAGGTCGAGCAGCCCGCGGTCGTTCATCATCCGGAAGAACGCGCCCAGCTCGGGGTGCATGGCGTCGAACATGGCGGTGGCGCGCTCGACCATCCACGCGGAGTCCCCGTGTGGCTTCGGGTTGCCCTGAGGGTCCTGGACCGGTTCGTCCCACGACATCAGCCGATCCACGCCCAGCCGCTCCGCCTGCCGGCGCTTGAGCTCCACGGTCAGCGGCACGAGCACCCGGCGGATCTCGTCGCGGAACCCCTCGACGTCCGCGCGGCCGTAGTCGGTCCGGGACATCCGATCGTACGCCAGCTCGACGAACGACGGGTAGCCGAGCTTGCGGGCGATCGCGGTGCGCAGGCGCACGAGCTTGTCGTAGAGCGCGTCGAACTCCTCGGCGTGGTCTGCGAAGAACTGCCAGCGCACCCGGTTGGCCTCGTAGCGGGTCTGCCGGTCCGGGTCGGACAGGTAGCGGCCGATGCTCGAGAGGTTGAGCGTCTCGCCGCGAAACTCCAGCTTCGCGCTGGAGCGCAGCTCGACGTAGCGCGCGGTCAGTCGCGACTCCTCGACGAGGTCGTCCTTGATCGACTCGTCGAAGGTGCGGGTGTCGCAGGCCCAGAGGTTGAAGACGTGCTCACCAAGCTGGGCGGCGAGCCCGGCGCGGTCGTCGCAGGCCAGCAGCCGCTTCTTGAGCTCGTTGCCCAGCTGCGTGATCGCCGGCGACAGCTCGTCGAGGCGCTCGCGCGCCGCCTTGCGCTCCGGATCGGTGGTGTCCTGATAGAAGCGCAGGCTGACCAGCGACCCCCACGTGTCGACGTCGCGCCGGAGCTGCTCCCAGTCGCGGACGACCGCGACCCGATCAGCCGTCGACGTCGCGCCGTCGAACCGCGCGTACAGCGCGTCGTGGCGGGCCTGGAGGTCTGCCATGTCGGGCTCGACGACGGGCATCTCGGAGAAGTGGGGGATCGTCACGGTCATGCGCGCTCCATGGGTTGAGCGAAAGGAACTTGATCAGCGGGCTGGTCTGTTGTGGGAGGAGAGGCCATCGGCGCGGGGCTGCAGACGCTCTGCCTGGCGGCCGGACCTGCATAAGGAGAGAGGTACGTGAAGACCACCACCCTGCAGCGCGCAGCGCTGCCCCTGGCGCTGTGCATGCTGGCGCTTGCGCCCGGATGCCGCAAGAGACAGGCGGAGCCGCCGCAGACGGTCGAGGTCAGCGGGGACCGTGAGGCGGACGAGATGGCCCCGCGTGAGCCCGAGCGGCTGCGGCGTGACAACGACGAGAACACGCGCCTGCTCCCCACCCGCACCGAGCCGCCAACCGCGGCGGAGCTCACACCGAGGCCCGTCGAGGGCGCGTGGAGCACCTGGCGCGGCAACGACGAGCGCACCGGCCGCAGGAGCGCGCCGGCGATCACCACGCCGACCGTCGCCTGGCGCACGGAGGTGGGCATCGGCGGGTACGCGAACACCGTCATCGTCGATCGCGACACGATCTACGTCAGCACCCAGGGCACCAGCCACGACAGCGCTGACCCGCGCGACGGCGTCGTCGCCCTCGACCGCGCGGACGGCACCATCCGCTGGCGCTTCCGCACCGCGCACGACGCCGGCGGCATGACGCTGCATGACGGCCGGCTCTACGTGGTCTCGAAGTCCGGTGTCGTGCACGCCGTCGACGCGACCAGCGGCCAGGAGCTCTGGAGCCGTGACCTCGAGTGCCCGCTGTGGGCCGCTCCGCTCGTCCACGACGAGTACGTCTACGTGCTCCACGACGGCGTCCCGCTGCGGCTGTACGCCAGCAACGGCGTCCCGGAGATCACCCCGGGGAGCTGCCGGATCGGCGAACGCGGCGGCGCGAGCAGCAACGGCGACCTCGTCGTCTCGACCGGCGTCAGCGACCACGTGCGCGCCTGGCGTGGTCCCCGGCGCTGGTGGACCAGCTCCGCACCGGACGACACCATCCACCGGACCCGCAGCTGGGTGCCTGCCCAGCTCGCCGGAGACGTCGTCCTCTCCAGCTACACCGGCTGGCCGGTCCCCTCGGACGAGGCCCGCGGCGGGTTCGAGATGCGCGCAGCGATCGTCGCCCGCTGGCTCGACAGCGGTCAGGTCGCGTGGGTCCACGACGCCGTGGGTGAGGACCCATCCGCCCGCTTCGACGCGAGCCTGCGCTACTTCATCCAGCAGCCCTACGTCGACGGCACACGCGGGCTCTACGCGTCGACCCGCCGACCGGAGGTCACGATCATCGACCTGACGACCGGTGAACGCGCCGGCGGGGTGCCGCTCCCGGACTGCCGCACGCGCCAGTTCGCCTCGATCGTGGGGACCGACGAGGTGGCCTACCTCGCGCGTCACGACGGGGTGCTGTACCAGCTGCAGCTGGGCGAGGCGCCGTCGATCACGTGGACGTTCGCGCTGGGCTCGCGCGGCGTCTCCGGCCAGCGAACGACGCACGACCCGCAGCCCGCGGGCCGCTGCCACCCGGGGCCCGTCGACGGGACGGCGCTCTTCGCGACGCCGGCGATTGGCGCTGACGGCACGGTCTACGTGCTCTCCGGCGAAGGCTGGCTCTACGCCATCGCCAACCGCTGACCCATCGTCAACGGCAGGCGCCTCGTCAGCGGCAGGCGCCTCGTCAACAGTTGACCCGTCGTTGGTAGCTGCTGGCGACGCGTCACAACCGGCCCTGAACGCGCGCCGTCACCGGAGCAGCGGGATCCGGTGTACCGAAGGGGTCCGTCGGTCGGCTCACGACGACCGACACGTCACCGACCGCTCGTCTGCGCTCCACCGCCCGGAACCGGTCGCTCAGTCCAGGGCCCGGACGACGACGACGGCGCGTCCACCAGCAGGGATGTCTACCGTCTCCGTCACGGCGTACGTCCCCGCCCGGCCGGTGCCGGTGATGGAGACGCGCTGCACGCCGGCGTGCACGCGGATGCGCTCGACGAACACGTCGCCGGCGATCGTGTTCCAGGCGCGCGTGTCCGGGATGTCGTTCGCCTGCATCGCGCCCTGGGCGATCAGTCCACCCAGCCGCAGCAGCCCGCCGGCGATCTGGCCGCCGGTCGAGCCGGAGCTGCGCGCGGCCATCGCGCCGCCGCGAAACGCCGCGCTTGTCGCCATCCGGGTCACCGCGCGGCTGATCGCCGACATCGCGATCGCCGGGCGGAGCTCCTCCCACTGCTGCAGCGCGAACTCCGTCAGGCTGGCGAGGTGCGGCACGTCGGTCGCTCGCCCGTCGATCCGGGCCTCCCAGCGCACCCAACCCGGGGGGCTCACCTCGAGGACCGGGAAGTTCACCCAGTTGAGGAGCTCTTCCGCGCTCAGCCCACCGATGATGTTCGTCTCCTCGCGTCCCAGCGGGAAGTCGTCGTTGACCCAGCCGAGCGCGATGCCCAGCGGGAAGCGCTCCGCGCGCTTCGTGGGGCCGGTGCCCGAGAGCACGATGACGATGAGCTCCTGCTCGTGGCGGGGCTGCGCGCCGGTGAGCCGGTCGAGCGCCTGCCGGGCGCCGCGCGTGTCGCCGGTGTTGATCGCGTCCTGGTAGAAGCGCCGCGCCGTGCCCGTCTGGCCACCGAGCTCCGAGGCGATGCCCGCGAGGTACCACGCGACGCCGAGCATCGGGTGGTCCTCGTAGCCGGCGTTGCGGAAGTACTGGCCGAGCACCGCGATGCGGCGCGCCTCGACGTTCGCTGCGGAGATGTTGCCCAGGTGCAGGTACGAGCAGAGCGCCGCCACGTTGACCATCAACTTCTCGTAGATGGGCGCGTGGTAGACGGTGGCGCTGTCGCTGAACAGGTACCGGGCCGCGTTCCGTGCCCCCTGCGGGGTCAGGTCGAGGATCTCGAGCATCTGGTCAGCGTCGCGCAGGTCGCGCAGCGCCAGCTCGTGTTCACCGAGCGACTGATAGATCGAGGCGCGCTCCAGCAGGAGCAGCGTCAGGTTCTTCGACTCCGGCTTGCGGCCCTCGGCGCCCCGCTCGATGAGCGCCGTGATCTCGTCGAGCGCCGTGGGCAGCTGCTGCTGATGGACCGCGGCCAGCACGACGTTCATGCGCGAGGTGTAGTCCCGGGCGCAGCCGCTCATGGCGACGGCCAGCAGCACGAGCAGGGCGAGCCAGGAAGCAGGGGCGCGATGCACGATGGTTCTCCGGGAGGGCGCTCGCTGGAGGGTTCAGGTCCGGCGCCTCAGCGCAGCGGCACGATTCAGCGCAGCGGCACGATTCAGCGCAGCGGCACGATTCAGCGCAGCGGCACGATGCCCTTGGTCAGGTCTGCGCGGTTCTGCCAGACGATCTCGCCGGTCTCCACGCTGATCGCCTGCATGAACATGAAGTACTGCACCCGGCGCGCCGTGGCGGTGCGCTCCGAGTTGTCGACCACGCGGCCGGTCACGAAGTACTGGACGCCAAGCTGCCGCCCGACGCGCACGGCCCGCGCCTGGTCGAACTCCTGACCCTGCTGCAGGTTCAGCTCCGCGAGGATCTGCTCGCGCAGCGCTGCGGCCACCACGGAGAAGTAGCCGGAGTTCACCAGCTCCGTCTCCACCATCCCGATCAGCGCGTGGAGCTGCGGCTCGACGTGCTCCGTCGTCCAGTTCTCCATCGGCATCACCGCCACCGTCGGGCGAGGGCCGGTGTGCATCGTCATCTGGTTGAACCAGCGCGAGTTTGCCATCGAGATCATGTTCTCGCGGAGCAGCTGCTCCAGGTCGCGACGGTCAAGGCCCACACCCATCGCCGCGTCGTCCAGACCCGGCATCTCCGAGCCACGCACGTACGTGGGCTGAGGGGCACGGCAGGCGGGGAGCAGCAGCCCGATCAGGGCCATCACCAGCAGCATTCGACGCATGACTCTCTCCACTGTCCTCTTCGTCACCGCCCACCCCGCGATCCCGTACCGCGAGGCGAGCAGACCCCCGTACAGGGCATGACCGGTCCTTCTCTTCTGGCGCCGCTCGACGGCGTGTCGGGCCGCGACCGCGTGCAGCGAGGCTGCCCGCAGGCAGCGTGCGACGTCCGCGAGGGCCGCCCTATTCAACACGAGTCGACGGACCCGTCAATCTCCCCACCGGGCCGCACATCCTGCACCAGCGCGCCGCCCGCCCCGGACAGCATCCGGCGCCGCCGCCGCCGGCCTGCGCGTCGCACCGTCCGGCCGTGCCCCCTGAACGACGAAGCGGGCCGGCGTGCACGCACGCGACCCGCTCAGGACAGAGGACCCGCGACCGGATGAGCCCCGCAGGAGCAGGCCTCACCCGGGAGCGACGCTCACTCCGGAATGATCGGCGGATCCCAGTCCAGCTCGACCTTCTTCGCCGGGCGATCGCCCGGCTTCACGTGCGTGCGGAAGACGTAGTCCCACATCGGCGAGCTCACCCCGTACCACTTGTCCGGGTACGTCGTGTGGTGCTGCATGTGCCGACGGCGCAGCATCTTCGCCATCCGGGACTTCGGCTTCCCGAAGTGGGTGTAGAAGTGCACGTAGTCGTACGCCAGGTAGCCGACGATGAACCCGGCGTAGAACGGCCACATCCACGGCGTCCCGATCGTCAGGTAGAACAGCGCCAGAAAGAACGCGCCCAGCGTCAGCGACAGGCCCGGAGGCGCTACCAGGCGGTCCCACTCGTGGTACTCGTGGTGGATCTGGTGCACCAGGTAGAACCGGCGACGACCCTCCTTCGACTGCGGCACGAAGTGGAAGATCCACCGGTGCAGCACGTACTCGAAGAACGTCCAGACGAAGAACCCGAGCACCGCGACGCCAGCCGTCGCGTACCACGACAGGCCCTGGACCATCGACCACACCAGCACCGCGATGCACGTCGGGACCCAGAACACCGCCGGGAACGCCGGATGTGCTCGAGACATCCAGTCGAGAAAGTTGTTCTCGAAGACACGTACGCCACGCCGATTCGACGATTCGACACTCATGGCTGACCTGATCGGTAGAGAGCACGACCCCGCGGCCCGAACCCTCACCAGGCGCCGCTCCTCGCGACGCCGTCGGCCTGGACCGCACGTGGCCGAACGCCTACCAGAGCCGTTCGCACGCTGGCAAGCGAAGGCACGCGCCAGCCGCACGTTCCGTGAGCGCGGATCGGCGACGGCAACACGTTCACCCTTGCCGCCACTCCACTTCCGGACGATCAGCCACCGGAAGTCGACGTCATCGGTCTCTTCGCGCCATCTGCGCGGCGCGAACCGTGCCCATAACGACCGGTCGGTCGAAAGTGGGCCCTACCCGCTACGGCGCGACCCACACCACGCCGCGCGACGGGTCGCCTCCGGCGCTCATCCGCAGCTCCAGACCGGATGCAAGGCCGCCTTCAGCGCGCCAGCCAACCACGTGCTGCGCGTCGCCGCCACGCTCCGCGGTCGACACCGCGCGCAACGACCCCACGACCGCGCACGGAGCGCCCGTCTCGCACGGACCCAGCCGCTCCCAGCTGCCGCCGCTCACGCGTCGCTCGAGCACCACCTCGACCGGATCCGTGTCGAGATCCGAGACCGAGAAGTGGATCGTCACCAGCCCGTCCCCGTCCTCGTACACCGGCCCGACGCTCGTGACCCGCCCATCCAGGTTCGCGATCCGCGCCGTCTTGCGACAGGCGCCGAACACAAGCGCGACCAGCAGGATCAGGACCAGCACCACGGCTCTGCGCACGACGACCTCCTCACGCACTCCAGCGCCCTCGACCGGGCAACGACGTGCCCGCCTGTAGCGACTTCAACGCTCGGACACAACGTCCAACGCCTCCCGCACCAGCGCGTCGTGCAGCGTCACGCGCAGCGCCCGGATCCCTGCGCCGGCCACGCCCGGGCCGTCGCCCTCCGGGATCGGCTCCCGGCTGGGGTGGACCCGGTTCGTGTTCACGACGACCACCAGCTCCCGCGACCGGTCGAGCCAAACGCTCGATCCCGTGAACCCGAGGTGTCCCACGGTGGCGCGCGCCCGCATCAGGCTGCCGGCGTTCGACGGGGTCACCGATGGCGTGTCCCACCCGTACGTGTAGCTGCCGGCGCTCGGCGCGCCTGGCGCGCCGGGGCGCGACCACATCTGCGCGACCGTGGGCCCGGCCAGCAGCCGCGGCCCGTGCCCGAGCAGCGAGCGCGCGATCGCCGCTACCTCGTGCGCGCTCGCGAAGAGCCCGGCGTGGCCTGCGACTCCGGAGAGGACCTGCGCGTGCTCGTCGTGGACGACACCCTGGAGCACACGCCGCCGCCACGGGCAGTACTCCGTCGCCACGACCCCGGAGGTGGTCCCGGAGATGGCCCCTGAGATGGCCCCGGAGATGACCGCCGCCCCCGGCTACTGGTGGGCGAGCGCCCCCCGGCCGCCCCCGGCGGTCGCCCAGGGACCGGGCACGTCAGCGAGGAGCCGGTCCGCCACCCCGAGCTCTGCCACCCCGAGCTCCGCCACCCCTGGCCCCGGTGTCCCTGGCCCCGGTGTCCCTGACCCCGGTGTCCCTGACCCCGGTGTCCCGATCTCCGGCAGCCCAGCCCCGTACATGTCCGGCCCGCTCGCTGCCTGACGGCGAAACCCGGCGCGGCGCAGCCCCAGCGGCTGCGCGATCCAGCGCGCGAACTGGACGTCCAGCGGCAGCCCCGTCAGCGCCTCCAGCCAGCGGCCAAGGATCATGTACCCGATGTCGCTGTAGACCTCCTGTCCACGCCGCTCCTCTGCTGGCGGCATGTCCTGCAGCCAGCGCGCCATCGCCGCCCCCGGGTCTGCCGCGCGACGAGCCTCGTCGTAGTACCGCACCCACGCCGGCAGCCCTGAGCGGTGGCTCAGCAGCTGGCCCAGCGTCGCGCCGCTCCGGCTGATCTCCTCGGGCACCACGCTGGCGAGCGTCACGCGGCCGCGCTCCACAAGCCGCCACGCCAGCACCGCGGTGCAGACCGCCTTCGTGACGCTCGCCACGTCGAACAGCGTGCCACCTCCCACCGCCTCGACGTGCTGGACACCGCACGTCGCGGTCGCGCCGACCGCGAACCGGTGCGTGATCTCACCTCCCACGGAGACCTCGACCTGGACGGCGCTCGCGACGCCTCGCTCCACGGCATCCAGAGCGACGCCCAGCGCGCCGGTCGCCGGGACCGCCCGGGCGGCCCGATGCCGCTGCGCGAAGCGCAGGGTCGCGGGGTGCGCGAGAGCCGGGCTGCGCGGCTGGTGCGCGTCCGCGCGCTGCGCGTCGGGGCCTCGTTCCGGGTCAGTGACCGGCGCAGGTGGTTCGGCAGACAGGGCGTCCGCGTGCTCGTTGCGCCCTGAGGCGGCGCCCGCCAGCGTGATCCCGTGCCGAGCCGGGCCGCGTGTGTGGTCGCCTGTCGCGGTGCCCGACGCGGAGTCCGGCGCGGAGTCCGGCGCGGTGCGGTCCGGCCAGGGCGTCGTGAGCTCGAGGCGCGCGTGGGCGCCGTCGATCCGCAGCCGATGGTCCGCGCCCAGCACCAGCGGCAGGTTCGGGTCGCCGTGACCGGACGGCAGGCCGCCGACGACCGGGACGCCGAACCGCGCGCTGATGACCCGCAGCGCGGCGTCGACCTCCTCCGGGTGATCGGCTCGGCCGCAGCGCGTGAACTGGCCAAGCACGATCGCGCGCAGGCCGCGCGCGCGACCACTCACCCGCAGCGTCTCGAAGAGGCGGTCGAGGCGGTACAGCGGCTCGGCGACCTCCTCGACGAAGAGCAGGCGATCAGCGAGGTCGGGCAGCCAGCGGGTGCCGATCATCGACGCCAGCAGGCTCAGGTTGCCGCCGACGAGGCGCCCCTCGATGATCGTCGGGGCCTGCCGTGTGGCCGGCACCGTGGCGTCGTGGGGCCGGGGTGGGTGGACGACGGCCAGCGTGGCGTCCGCCGGGCGCGCGCCGCGCAGCGTGGCCACGATCGCCTCGAGGGTGCGGCTGTCCTGGTAGCGGCTCAGGCCGGCCACGAGCGGGCCATGCAGCGTCGCGACGCCGTGCGCGTTCGCCCAGAGGTGCAGCGCGGTGATGTCGCTGTAGCCCACCATCCAGCGTGGATCGTCGCGCAGCAGGGCGGCGTGCGGCTCGAGGGCGTCGAGCAGCCGCATCGTGCCCCAGCCGCCGCGGGCGTGGAGGATGGCGCGGGCGTCCGGGTGGCGCAGGGCGCCCAGGAGGCTCGCGAGTCGCTGGGTGTCCGTGCCGGCGAGGTAGCCGCCGGGGAGGTCGCCGCCGGACTGGCCCGCGGAGGGGTCGTTGCGGACGCGCACGCCTGCCTGGACGAGCAGCTCGACGCCGGCGGCGACGTCGCGGGGGTCAGCGGCGCCGGCGGCGTGTACGACCCAGGCGCGGTCGGTCGGGTGGAGCGGTCGGGGGATGAGGACGGCCGGGAGCGCGGCGCCAGTCCCGGAGCTGCCCGTCGCCTCTGTGCCCGTCGCCTCTGTGCTCGTCGCTTCCGTGCCCGCCGCTTTCGTGCCCGCCGCTTTCGTGCCCGCCGCTTCCGTGCCCGCCTCGGCGGTCGCGGTAGGCGAGGCGGTCGCGGACTCCGCGGTCGTGGGGGCTGCGGGATCTGCGTCTGCGGGATCTGCGTCTGCGGCTCGGTCGGTCACCTGGCTGGCCGGGGCGGGAGAGTCGGGGGTGCGGCGTCGCCCGAGCCGCGTCAGCAGCCGGGAGCGCTCCGGAGAGGATCCTACGTTGCCCGTCGACGGACCACAAAATCGCACCTGCTGCGCGACAGCGCACGCGGCTGACCGACTTCCCCTGGGCCGGTCCTGCCGCGCGCTTGTCGCGCGCTCCCCCGGGGGCGCTGCCTGCCGCGGTCTCCGGCGGCCACGGTCTCCGGTGGCCACGGTCTCCGGCGGTCACGGTCTCCGGCGGTCACGGTCTCCCTCCTGCCCCTTCATCTTCCCCTTCCCCTGGAGTCGTCATGCGCGCGCACGTCGTGATCCCGGTCCTGCTGCTCGCCGCGTTGGCGTCCGCGGTGGTGTCGAGCGTGGTGTTCGGGTGGGAGGAGCCGTCGGTGTGGCGGTGGCGCCTCGCGGCGGGTGGGGTCGTCGCGGGGCTGTTGCTGGTGCTG
>ERZ869909.1524-NODE-1524-length-18569-cov-3.927915_pt1 | contig 18569 bp, 17 predicted proteins | sample MGYA00520892_ERZ869909 | MGnify/ENA primary metagenome ERZ869909 (study PRJEB32215, sample SAMEA104723947) | bioreactor metagenome | biome: bioreactor; feature: anaerobic bioreactor; material: water | place: China | collected 2015-03-12 ...
CGCCGGCTGCTCACCACGGCCCTGCTCGACGTGATGATCCAGTGCTGCATGACAGATGTTCAACTCGCCATCGACGAACCAGCGCGCATGTTGCTGGTCATCGTAGGAAAGAATGGTCCTGGGTGGCGTAAACCAGGGAATGCGGCGAGCATGATCGGCCCAAAAGGCTTCGGGCTGCTCGATGGAACGGCTGAATTCTGTTTTGTAGGTTGTCATGAGCGTCCTGTCCGACACGAAGTTGCCTGAGATTGTTGACACTCTAGAGAGTTTCCTGAGAATTTCCTTCATACCATTGGCTAAAAAGGCCCAGCAATGTGGCAAAACTCGCCCCATTGTTGACAATAACGACGTATTAACCGACCGAAGTCAAAGTTCCGTTGATTCGACGTTTGACAGGTGATGGGCCACTATCAATGATAACTAAATGAGCAATGCCATAACCATGAAGGGCACTGTCACACCCCTGCCTCCTGCCGCAGCTCGCTGACAAGCTGTTGTCGCAGGCCGAGGTAGCCGCCCGAAGCCGCACGCCCCGGCCTGCACCGCAGCCGGGCAGCCACACGGGGAGATCGACATGAGCACCTCGCACAGCAATGCATCCCGCCTGCTCAACGCCGGCGATGTCGCCATCGACCAAGCCACTGCCCTCCTGAAGGCACTGGCAAACGACAACCGATTACGCATTCTCTGCCTGCTCGACGACTCGGAGCTGTCGGTGACCGAACTCAATCAGCGCCTGTCGCTGAGCCAGTCGGCTCTTTCGCAACATCTCGCCATTCTGCGCCGTGAAGGTCTGGTAACGACACGCCGGGCCTCTCAGACCATCTACTACTCGCTGCAGGGCCAACAGGCGAGAGAGCTGATCGAGACCCTGGTCAGGCTCCAGGAGCCGTGACCGGGAAGGCTGGATCAGTGCTTCTCCCAGCGGCCGGCATCGAGCCTCTCCATTACCCTGTCGATTCCGCCCTCGACCCCTTTCGATACGGCCATGCCAAGCCGCTCGCCCATGGGATGGCGTGCTTCAAGGCGCATACTGATCACTCGTGCCTCCTCCATGCGTGATATCAGGTATGCCTCGCTGGTCCCCAGGGCATCGATCAGGCCCTTGGCGATGGCATCCCGTCCATACCAGGTCTCGCCGGTAGCAACCGCCTCGATATCCAGTTGAGGGCGTCGTTCGGCAACATGCGACTTGAACAGCTGATGGATATTGTCCAGGTCCGCCTTGAACTTGTTCCTGCCCTCCTCGGTATTTTCACCGAAAACGGTGAGGGTTCGCTTGTATTCGCCGGCAGTCAGCAGTTCGACATCGATATCGTGTCGCTTGAGGAGTCGATGAAAATTGGGCAGCTGGGCAACCACGCCGATGGAGCCCAGGACCGCAAAGGGCGCTGCGCGAAGCTGGTCGGCGGCACAGGCCATCAAATACCCGCCGCTGGCTGCCACCTTGTCGACACAGACCGTGGTCGTCAGGCCCGCATCCCGGAGCCGATCCATCTGGGCGGCGGCTAGGCCATAGCTGTGTACCAGCCCGCCGGGAGATTCCAGGCGTACCACCACCTCGTCGCCCTTCATTGCTGCAGCAATGATGGCCGATATCTCCTCGGCCAGTCGCCCTACCCCCGATGCCTTGATGTCACCGCGAAAATCAAGCACCCAGACCGTCTGTCGCCGTTCTTCTCCCCCCCCCTTTCGACCCTGGCGTCCCTGTACCTTGTCATCCCGCCGAAACGCCTTGAGCAGGCGCTTGCGAGTACTGGGCTCGCTTGCGGCAAGGGCTAGCCGCCGCCGCCGATGCTCATATCGATGGTTGAGCTCCTCGATACGCATGCGCAGACGATCGCCTCCTTCGCTCCTGGCCCGGGCAATGATGATTACCACGAACCCTACCAACAGCAGGAAAATCGTCAGTTGGGCCGTGAAGCGCCCGATATCCATCAGCCACTCGTTCACCTTGCTTACTCCGCTTCCTGGTTGATCAATTCATACTGACGCCGCCAGACGTCCGGTACAATGGCCTTGATTAAAACAGTTGTTTAAAATACTCTCATGAGCAGCGCCTCAAACCTCCCTTGCCCCCTACGATAGAGGAAACCCTCGTATGTCCAGCAACACTTTCGACAAGCTGCAAGAACGTTTCGACCCTCAGGCTGCAAAGGGGATGGATGACATTTTCCAGTTTCACTTCAGCGACAATGGCAGCCACTACCTGGTCATCAAGGACGGCAACCTGGTCATTGAAGAGGGCGAGCACGATGATCCCTCGGTCAGCCTGAGCATGAGCACCGATACCCTGAAGGGTGTGATGAATGGCGAGATCAACGGCATGACCGCCTTCATGACGGGCAAGCTCAAGGCAACCGGCAACGTCATGCTGGCAACCAAGCTGACCAGCCTCTTCCCGTCACGCTGATCCAGCGATAAACGAGAAGCCGACGCGGGCCGCCAGATGGCGGCCCGCGCACCTCAGAGGGTGTTTACAAAACAGACTGCAGTCCTTTCATAGACACCCTCTCAGCGGGGGCTGCCCTTCACCTCGCCAAGATGCGTCTCGATCAGGGCTCGCGAGATGGAATAGGGAGGCGGCAGCTGAGGCAGCCGCTCGGGATTGAACCAGGCGGCATCGGCTATCTCGACACCGTCGATGCGGATGCGCCTGCTGGCGGCTTCAGCGAAGAAACCCAGCATCAGCGCATGTGGAAACGGCCAAGCCTGGCTGCGGTAATAGCGTATTCGCCCGACCGTAAGCCCCACTTCCTCGAAAATCTCCCTGTGCACGGCCTCCTCGGCAGACTCCCCCGGCTCGATGAACCCGGCCAGCGTGGAATAACGCCCGGGGGGAAAGCGCGGGCTCCTGGCCAGCAGCATGGCGTCGCCATGCGTCACCAGGGTGATGATACAAGGGGAAATTCTAGGGTAGTTGCGAAGCCCGCAAGCCGAACAGTGCATGGCAAACTCACTATCCAGCCGTGTCGAGCCGGCGCCGCAGCGACCACAGAAGCGATGGTCACGAAGCCAGGCCGAGACCTGCAGTGCCGTGGAAAGCAGCGGAAACCAGGATTCGGGCAGACTGGAAAGCCATTGCCTGCCGTCCGGCCAATCCTCACCTCCCTCGGTCTCCACTGCCAGAGCCACCGGCTCGTCATGCCAGTAGCACAGCGGCTGCATGGTCGACGTCCATTCCTGTTCGGGCTGCAGGGGACTTTCATCCAGCCCCGGCGCGATACGGCCAGCCGCAATCCGGATCACGCGACCATGGAGAGCATCGAGCGGAAGCTCGCGACGCAGCATCAGCTGAACTTTTCAGCCAGGCCACTCGCCGAGGCGAGCTCGTCCCAGTGGCACGAGCCTGCGGCCTGACGAATCTGCTCGAGCTTGGCCTGGTGAGCGGTCAGCTCGTCCGCTACCGGGTGCAGGACACTCAGGCTGCCCGCCGCCAGCGAAAGACGTCGAATCGACAACCCCCCGGCCATGGCGTCATCGGCACGCCGCTCTTCGGCATCCAGCGTCAGAGCCGTCTGTCCGCCGGTCATGGCAAGGTAGACCTCGGCCAGGATCTCCGCATCCAGCAGGGCCCCGTGAAGCACCCGACGGCCATTGTCGATCTCGTAGCGCTTGCACAGCGCATCAAGGTTGTTGCGCTGCCCGGGATGACGGTCGCGAGCCAATCTCAGGGTGTCCAGGATGGAGCAGTGCTCTGCAACCGGGCCCAGGCGTGGCTCGCGACGCTGGGTATGCAGCAGCGTGAATTCGTGGTCGATGAAACCCACATCGAAGGCCGCGTTATGGATCACCAGCTCGGCGCCGACAATGAAGTCCCAGAAGGCATCGGCGATATCAGCGAAGACCGGCTTGTCATTCAGGTCGTCGTTGGTAATGCCGTGCACCGCGATGGCTTCGGCTTCGATCTCGCGCTGCGGATTGATGTATTGATGATAGGTCTGCCCCGTTAGGCGACGGTTGACCAGCTCCACGGCACCGATCTCTATCAGCCGGTGCCCTTCCTTGGGATCGATACCGGTTGTTTCTGTATCCAGAACAATCTGACGCATGATGCTTGACTCACGATGATTTGATGACGACGCCTGACTTGGCGCGATGGGCATCGATGGCGGCATTGGCCAACGCATCGGCACGTTCATTGCCCGGGTGTCCGCTATGCCCCTTCACCCAGTGCCACTGCACCTGATGTCGATCAGCCTCTGCCAGCAATTCTCGCCACAGCTCAGCATTCTTGACTGGCTGGCGGTTGGCCGTCTTCCAGCCACGCTTCATCCATCCATGGATCCACTCGGTAATACCCTTGCGCAGGTATTCAGAATCGGTCCAGAGGTCGACCCGGCATGGCTGCTTGAGCTCACGTAGGGACATGATGGCCGCCATCAGCTCCATACGATTATTCGTGGTATTCGCTTCGAAACCATTGAGTGTCTTTTCGTGCCGCCCGCTGGTCAGCACTGCTCCCCAGCCGCCCGGCCCCGGGTTCCCCCGACATGCTCCGTCGGTGAATATGGTGACGCTGGATAACGGCTTACCCTGTTCAGTATCAATCAACCTCGGTGGTCCTTTTGCTCGGTTCTTCGGCTGCGGGACGCCCGATCCGGGATGCATGGCCCAGCGAATTGCCACCCAGGGCTCCACCGAGACGAAGCCTTGGGCGCTGAATCTGTGCCAGCTTCGTTCGGCGTCGCGCTCGAATGATGTAGCTGTCCCCGAACGGCACGTTGTGTCGCCGCCCAAGGGTCTCCAGGGTGGCGTTGCCCGGCATTCTCCCGGGGAGATGAAAACCGCAATAGTCTACCCGCTCGATTCGGAAATCCACAAATGCCAGCCAATCACGTAGCTTCGCCGGTGTTCGCCACTGCCCTCGCCACGGAAGCCGACGCCGACGCCCCGGCGCAATTCGTGACAGCCCGGCCACACCCAGCGGGGCCCAGCCGAAAATGATCAGACAGCCATCGTCACCGGTAAGCCGAGCGGCCTCCTGCAAGAGTCGGTGGGGATTCGGCACGATTTCCAGGAGGTGGTGAATAATCACCAGCTGCAGGCTTTCATCGGGTAGCGCCAGTGCATCGGGGGGACAGACCAGGGTAGACGGCTGCTCGGCCAGCTCTGCGGTGGGGGCCCAGCGCATACTGTGGTGTATGGGAGACATGTCAGCCAGGGAGGGGCCCATACCAAGCTCAAGGCTGTGGAGCCCATGCAGGCGCTCACAGAAAGGCCCCAGGCAGGCACGCTCGGCTCGCCAGTGGGCGACGCCATCGGGACTCGCCCAGTAGCGTCGGCCTTCCCGGAACAGTTGGGCCAGTGCCAGCAAAGCCTCTGAGTTTGACATTGGCTACAACACCCTCCATTATCACCGGTTTTGCAGGCAAGTTATAGCAAAATGGCAGCGTTTGGCCGCCAAGGCAATGGTTTTGGCCACAATACGCGTCGTTAAGCTGTGTCAGAAAGCCATCTATCAAAACAATGTGTATCGAAAAATGTGCATCGAAACGATAGTGTGACTCGCGAGAGCACGGCTCTGCCCCCTGCAACACCCCGGTTGACAACGCGACGAGGACGTTAGGCCTATGCTGAGCGTGACACCGATTCCTGCTTTTGGCGACAACTATATATGGCTAATGCGCCAGGATACGAGCCCCGATGTCTGCATAGTGGACCCAGGCGATGCCGCCCCGGTCATTCAGACATTGGAGCGGGACAAGCTGAATCTCGCCAGCGTTCTCATTACCCACCATCATCATGATCATATCGGCGGTCTTGTCGAACTGATCGAGCGCTACTCCCCTCATGTCATCGGTCCGCATAACCCGCAGATAACCGGTATTGATGAGCGCGTCGGCGAAGGAGACACCTGTCGCGTCATGGGACGCCTCTTCGACGTCATGGAAGTACCAGGGCACACCCTGGATCACATCGCTTTCTTCACTGCTGGCATTCCCCCCCTGTTGTTCTGTGGCGATACCCTGTTTTCGGCTGGCTGTGGCCGACTGTTCGAAGGCACCCCGGAACAGATGCACCGCGCCCTGCAGGCTCTCGCCAGGCTGCCCGACGATACCCTTGTCTTCGCCGCCCACGAATATACCCAAGCCAACCTTGACTTCGCCAGCGTCGCCGACCCGAACAATCCGGACGTGGCCACGGCACTCAAGGAGACTCAGCGGGCCAGGGCACTCGACCGCCCCACCCTGCCCAGCAGCCTGGGGCGCGAGAAGAGGATCAACCCCTTCCTGCGCTGTGCCGACCCGGAAGTGCGCGCCGCCGCCTCACGGCACGGCAATACCGATACCGAGCAGGCCACGTTTGCCACGTTGCGGGCCTGGAAAGACAATTTCTGATTTTTGACGCATCCCATGGAAGCCTGGCGGCACACCGTCACGCCGCCTCAGCGACCTGAAGGAGAAACGCATGACCTACCTCACAGCTCGACGAAGGGCCATCAGCCTCGTCAGCAGCCTTGCCCTGATCGGAGCCCTGACTGTTGGCGCACAGAGTCAGGCGGCCCCTCACCCCGGAGCCAGCAGCACGTTTTCGACGGCACATTTCTGGAACGACCTCCAATTGGATTTCATTCCCGGGGACACCTGGGAGCGGCTGCGTGACAACCTGCAATGGCAGGACCGCAGCCATGACGCGCGCGTCCAGCACTGGATCGAACACTATCGCGCCAATCCGACCAACGTTGTGGAGATCATCGAACGGGCCCGCCCCTGGATGGCCTGGATCAGCGAGCAGGTGGAAATCCGCGGCCTGCCGGGCGAAATCGCCTTGATCCCCTTCGTGGAAAGCTCCTTCGATCCCACGGCCCGCAGCCATCGGGGTGCCGCCGGGCTTTGGCAGTTCATGCCCGGCACTGGCGATGCCCTGGGCCTGAGCCGTCGTAATGGCTATGACGGCCGTCTCGATGTCGTGGCCTCGACCGCAGCTGCCCTGGACTATATCGAGCTGCAGGCCGAGCAGTGGTATGAGGGTGACATCGAGCTCTCTCTCGCTGCCTACAACGCTGGCGCCGGCACCGTGAATCGCGCACGACATGCTGCCGACGCCCGCGGCGAGCCAACGGACTACTGGCACCTCCAACTGCCCAATGAAACCATGCAGTATCTGCCCAAGCTCAATGCCATCGCGGCCATCATCGCCGACCCCGATGCCCATGGCGTCGACTTGCCGGAAATCGACGATTCACCAGCCTTCGCCAAGGTAACGGTGGAGACGCCGATCGATCTTGGTCAGCTGGCAACCATGACGGGCGTGGATCAGGCCGATCTCTCGGCACTCAATCCCGGTCTGACCAATGGCAGCGCCCACCCCGCTACCGCCCAAGTAGTACTGGTGCCGATCGAATATGAAGAGGCTGTCCTGGCCCACCTTACGGCACCGACATCGCCGAGCACCGGAGCGGATCAGCATGTCGTCACACGCGGCGACAGCCTGTCGTCCATCGCCGCCCTGCACGGCAGCAGCGTGGAAGAGATCCGCCAGCACAACGAGCTCGACGGGGACTTGATACACAAAGGTCAGCGCCTTACCATTCCGCGGCGTAGCCTGGCCGCCCGTTGACGCTTGGCGCCATGAAATTCGATTGGACAGGTTTACAAGCAACGGAAGGACTGACACCTTAAGGCGGCACCCCTCCTGACGGGGCATGTTTCAGCAAGGATGTCATCGATGCGGTTCGCCATACGTTGCCTCTTCCTAACTGCCCTGGCCTCGGGCTGGGTTTCATCGTCACTGGCCGACGAGCACGGCACCATTCCCACGGTGCATGGCCTTGCGCTCTATGACGAGCCGGCCCTGGATGAAGACTTTGCCCACTTCCCCTACGTCAATCCGGATGCTCCCAAGGGGGGCAGCCTGATCCGTGCGGCCGTGGGCAGCAGTTTCGATTCCACCAACCCGTTCATCATTCGCGGCACACCCGCCATCGGCATCAGCGAAATCTATGACACGCTGCTGGTGGAAAACGTCGATGAGCCATTCAGTGTCTATGGTCTGCTTGCCCAAGGCATGCGCCTCGATCCCGACCGGTTCTGGATCGAGTTCGACCTTCGTCCCGAGGCGCGCTTCCACGACGGCGAACCCGTTACCGCCGAGGATGTGGTCTTCAGCTTCAATCTACTGGTGGAGGAAGGCAACCCGTTCTATCGGGGCTACTACGCCGATGTCGAGAGCGTCGAAGCGCTGGACCGCTATACCGTGCGCTTCGAGTTCGCCACCAATCACTCCCGAGAGCTGCCCCTGATCGTAGGCCAGCTGCCGATCCTGCCGAAGCACTACTGGGAAGAGCGGGACTTCAGTGTGCCGACCCTGGCACGCCATCCCGGTTCCGGACCCTATCGTCTCGCCGAGGTGGAACCTGGCCGACGTATCGTCTATGAACGAGTGCCGGACTATTGGGGCGCCGAGCTGTCCGTCAATCGCGGACGCCACAATATTGACCGGTTGATCTACGATTACTATCGAGACCGCGATATCGCCTGGGAAGCCTTCAAGGCCGGCGTCATGGACTATCGTACCGATGCCAGGGCCGCCACCTGGGCCATAGGTTACGATTTCCCCGCCTACAATGACGGCCTGGTGAAGCGGATTACCGTACCGGACGGGCAGCCATCACGCATGCAGGGTTTTGTCTTCAACCTGCGCGAGGAGAAGTTTCAGGACGTTCGCGTACGCGAGGCCCTCAATCTCACCTTCGACTTTCCCTGGCTAAATGCCAACCTCTTCTATGACTCCTACAGTCGAACGGAGAGCTACTTCCAAAACTCCGAGATGGCGGCCGAGGGGCTGCCGAGCGAGTCGGAACTCGCCCTGCTTGAGCCCCATCGTGACGTCTTGCCCGAGCGTGTCTTCGACACTTCACTGCCCATCGACCACCCGACCGATCTGCGTGAACGCCTACGGCTGGCCTATGAGCTGCTGTTGGAGGCGGGCTACGAGATCAGGGGTGGGGTCCTGGTGGACAGCGACAGCGGCCGCCCGCTATCCGTCGAAGTCATGCTGTTCGACAGCGGCCTGGAGCGGGTCGTGCAGCCCATGCTGCGCAACATGTCACGTCTCGGCATTCAGAGCAGCCTGCGCATCGTCGATATCAACCAGTTCCTCAACCGCCTGAGAAGCTTTGACTTCGAGATAATCACCGGGCAGTTTCCCCAGTCGAACAATCCCGGTAACGAACAGCGCGAATTCTGGACCAGCGACTTCGCCGAAAGCCCTCAAAGCCGCAACCTGATGGGGTTGCAGAGCCCGGTGGTCGATGAACTGGTGGAGCGCCTGATACGGGCCGACAGCCGGAGCGAACTCAATACGGCCGCCCGCGCGCTTGACCGGGTACTGCTGTGGAACTTCATCACCATCCCCCATTACCATTCCGGCGAGACGCGAATCGCCGTATGGGACAAGTTCGGCTATCCCGAGCCGTTCCCGGTGTATGGCTTCGACCTCTCGGCCTGGTGGGTCGACAGCGAGCGGGAAGACGAAATCAACCGTCGTCTTCGCCGGCGCTAGGCCGTGCGGGTATTCTCAGTTATTGCTGCTTTCATAAGGATGACCCTATCGTGAGCCGCTACATCCTGCGCCGCCTGCTGCTGATGATTCCTACGCTGATAGGCATCATGCTGCTCAATTTCATCATCGTTCAGGCCGCCCCCGGCGGGCCCATCGACCAGATGATGGCGCGATTCGAGGGCATGGACGCCATGTCCAGCACCCGTCTGGATGCCGGCGGCGGCGACGTTGTGGTCAGAGACGAGTCCCGCGGCGCTCGCGGCGTGGACCCACGCTTCATCGAACAGCTCGAGCAGCAGTTCGGTTTCGACAAACCCGCTCATATCCGTTTCCTGGGGATGATGCGAGACTATGCCACCTTCGATTTCGGCAACAGTTTCTTCCGTGACCGGCCGGTCATCGAGCTGATGATCGAGCGATTGCCGGTATCGATATCGCTCGGCCTATGGACCACCCTGCTGGTCTACCTGATATCGATACCGCTGGGTATCCGTAAAGCGCTGCACCACGGGTCGCGGTTCGACGTCTGGACCTCAGGGCTGGTGATCGTTGGCTACGCCATCCCCGGCTTTCTGTTCGCCATCCTGCTCATAGTGCTGTTTGCTGGGGGCAGCTACTGGGACCTGTTCCCTCTGCGCGGCCTCACCTCACCGGATTTCCACGAACTCTCCACCTGGGGCAAGATCAAGGATTACTTCTGGCACATCACCCTGCCGGTGGTGGCCATGACCGTTGGCAGTTTTGCCACCCTCACCATGCTGACCAAGAACAGCTTCCTTGACGAGATCCATAAGCAGTACGTACTTACCGCCCGAGCCAAGGGCGCCAGTGATCGCCGAACACTCTATGGCCATGTATTCCGCAATGCCATGCTGATCATCATCGCCGGCATGCCCGGCGCGCTGATCACGATCTTCTTCACCGGCTCGCTCTTGATCGAAGTGATCTTTTCATTGGAGGGGCTTGGTCTCCTGGGGTTCGAAGCGGTGATGCAGCGCGACTACCCGGTAATCTTCGGCACGCTCTTCCTCTATACCCTGATCGGGTTGATTCTCAAGCTGGTTTCCGACCTCACCTATGTCTGGGTGGATCCACGTATCGATTTCGAGACCCGGGAGTCCTGAGCCAATGACCCTTGCGTTCACCTCCAAGCTCTCTCCCATCGCCCGGCGACGCATCAGCGTCTTTCGTCAGAACCGGCGGGCGCGGGTGTCGCTGTGGATCTTCCTTGTGCTGTTTGGCCTCAGCCTACTCGCCGAGCTGATCGCCAATGACAAGCCCATCGTGATGCAGTTCGATGGTCAGTGGTATGCGCCCCTCCTGGTGGATTACCCCGAGACCGAGTTCGGTGGCTTCCTGCCGACGCGAACCGACTACCACGACCCGTTCATACAGGAGCAGTTAAAGGAACACGGTTGGGCGCTCTGGCCACCGATCCCCTTCTCCTACCAAACGCTGGACATGCAGATGATGCGCCCTTCACCATCATCCCCGGACAGCCGACACTGGCTGGGCACCGATGACCAGGGGCGCGATGTGCTGGCCCGGGTCATCTACGGCTTCCGGCTGTCGGTGTTCTTCGCTCTGGTGCTGACTGCCGGTTCGCTGGTGATGGGCGTGCTCATCGGTGGCATACAGGGCTACTTTGGCGGCAAGACCGACCTGGTCGGACAGCGGCTGACAGAAATATGGTCAGGGCTGCCGGTCCTGTTTCTCCTGATCATCCTGGCCAGCATGGTGCAACCCGGCTTCTGGTGGCTGCTGGGCATCATGCTGCTCTTCTCCTGGCTGGGGCTGGTGGATGTGGTGCGCGCCGAGTTCCTGCGGGCACGCAACCTGGAGTATGTGCGTGCCGCCAAGGCCATGGGTCTGCCGTCACGTCTGATCATGTGGCGTCACGTCCTGCCCAACGCCATGGTTGCCACACTGACCTTCATTCCCTTCCTGTTCACCGGCGCCATCACCACGTTGACCGCTCTGGATTTCCTCGGCTTCGGCCTGCCGCCCGGCTCACCGTCCCTGGGTGAACTGGTCGCCCAGGGCAAGAACAACCTGCATGCCCCATGGCTTGGCATCACCGCCTTCGTCAGCCTGTCGCTGATGTTGTCGCTACTCGTGTTCATCGGAGAGGGACTGCGCGATGCCTTCGATCCGCGCCATATCCAACACGCCCAGAGTGTCACTCCCCTGACCAGGACCCCGCCCAATGCCTGAATCGCATTCACGAGACTTGCTGCGTTTCGACAAGCTGACCATCGCATTCGACGGTGTTCCGGTACTGCAGGAGCTGTCACTCGAGGTGCGTCGCGGCGAGACCCTCGCCCTGGTGGGAGAGTCCGGTTCCGGAAAGTCGGTATCTGCGCTGGGTGCCATGAACCTGCTACCCGACAATGCTCAGGTAGAGGGCGGACGCTGGCTGGGCGAGACTGACCTGACCCGTCTCAGGAAACGCGACTGGCAGGGGCTTCGCGGTGGGCGTGTCGGGTTCATCTTTCAGGAACCGATGACATCGCTCAATCCACTGCACACCGTAGCCAAGCAGATCGGGGAGACTCTGCGGCTGCATCAGGGGCTCTCTGGCCGGGCGGCACGCGAACGCGCGCGCAAGCTGCTGGTGCAGGTGAAACTGCCACGCCCCGATGAGCTGCTGGATGCCTGGCCACACCAGCTCTCCGGTGGCCAGCGACAGCGGGTGATGATCGCCATGGCCATAGCCAACGACCCCGAACTACTGATCGCCGACGAGCCCACTACGGCACTCGACGTTACCGTTCAGCAGGACATTCTCGCCCTGCTCGCCGAGCTGCGTGATCGTCACGGCATGGGCATGCTCTTCATCACCCATGACCTCAACCTGGTTCGACGCCATGCTGATCGGGTCTGTGTGCTCTACAACGGACGGGAACAGGAGACCGGCCCGGTTTCCGAAGTCTTCCTCTCGCCCCGCAGCGCCTATACCCGCACCCTCCTGGAGGCAGAACCCACGGGGCACCCCTCGCCGGTACCGGCGGGCGCCCCGCTGCTCAGCGCACGCGACGTGGCGGTCAGTTTTCAGCGGCCAAAGCGCCTGTTCGCCAAGCGCCCGCCAGCCTTCGTGGCGGTCAAGCCGATGAATCTGCATATCGCCCCCGGCGAGACCCTGGGAATCGTCGGCGAATCAGGCTCCGGCAAGACCACCCTGGCCATGGCGCTACTGCGGCTCACGCCCTGTGATGGAGAGATCGACTTCGGCGGCGAACGGCTCGACCGCTTGAGCGGCAATGCCCTGCGCAAGCGTCGACGCCGTTTTCAGGTCGTCTTCCAGGATCCCTACGGTTCACTATCGCCACGCCTGCCAGTCTCGGAAATCGTCAGTGAAGGGCTGCGCTTTCACTACCCCAAGCTTACGGAGAGTGAGGTCTTGCAACGGGTTCAGGCAACGCTGCATGAAGTCGGCCTGCCGGCCGATTGCGCCGCACGCTACCCCCATGAGTTTTCGGGAGGCCAGCGCCAGCGCATCGCCGTGGCCCGGGCCCTCATCCTTGAACCCGAACTGGTGATACTCGACGAACCAACCTCGGCACTTGATCGAACCGTACAGAAGCAGCTCGTTGAACTGCTTCGCGACTTGCAGACTCGCAGGGGACTGAGCTACCTCTTCATCAGTCATGACCTTGCCATCGTACGTGCCATGGCGCACCGAGTGATGGTTCTGAAAGATGGGGAGTTGATAGAAGAAGGTGACTGCCGGGATGTGCTCGAGAATCCGGCCAGCGATTATACGCGTGCACTGGTAAAGGCAGCTGGACTTCGGGCTGATGCCTGACATCTTGGCTTCGCCATTTTAGTTTCCACGCAGCAGCGATATATGAGCGACCAAGAAAGATAACGGTATAAAATACACTGCCCCGTGCCATCGTTGAGAACCTGCCGTTCCCGGCCAGCAGGGGAACGAAGATTTGACGAGTCGATGCTCTATACTGCCAGCTTGCCTACCTGCCCAAAGTGATGCCCATGAGACTTACTCTTTCCCTGCTTTGGGCACTATTGCTTGTCATCACCCCGCAGCTTCTTTTCGCCTCAGCGTCGCCGCTGGATCTCGACACGGGTTGGGAGTACCGCTGGGGGGATTCACCGCTGCAAACCGATGGTACGCCGGCGTGGACACAGGAAGACGCACCGGAGGCGTGGCAGGCGATCGACTTCCCTTCCAATCCACCGGGCCGAGAGGACGAGAATGCCTGGTTCCGCATCACCTTGCCCTCAGGCGAATGGCGTGATCCGGTACTGTATATCTACAGCGTCGATCTGATCGTTCAGGTCTATATGGAATCGGAATTGATCTACCAGTACGGTCATTTCGATGAGGGGGGCAAGGGACGCTTCGAGGGCTGGCCATGGCACATGATCAGCCTGCCGGAGGATTTCGCCGGCAAGACGCTCTATTTCCGTATCTTCTCCGACTATACCGATATCGGCCTATGGGGCGAGGTCAAGCTCATGGACCGCCCCGATCTCTGGCAGTACATACTCGCCGGATCCGCCATCGACCTGGTGATCAGTGCGTTCTCACTGTTGCTTGCCCTGCTGGCCGGCGTCTTTGCCCTGATGCACACAAGGCGCCGCAGCTTTGCCGGCATCAGCCTCTTTTCCCTCGCCTCCGGCATCATGATTCTGGCCGAGACCCAGGCTAGCCAGCTTTTACTGAACCTACCGCTGTTGTGGGACTATCTTGCTGCGGCTGGCTACTACGCGTTACCGATCGGTATCGGACTGCTACTCGAGCACTGGTTCGATTCACGGCATTCACGCTGGATCCGTCTATTATGGCAACTCCATTTCACCTACCTGGTAGTAGCGCTGTCGCTGGCGTTGAGTGGAGTCATCAATCTTTCCAGCACATTTCCGGTATACGATGCCCTGCTGGCAATCACACTGCCGAGCCTATTTGCCATCATTGCGATGCGCCTGAACGCTCTCAATGGAGAACAGCGATGGATCATTGCCTCCTATGGGCTGTTCGGGCTACTCCTGCTGATCGACATGGCTGTTGCACACGGGCTGCTGCCCTGGGCCCGCGTACCGGTCAGCGTCGGCGCCCTGGCTTTCAGCCTGACCATCGTGGCGATCTCATTACGCCACTACTCACGCACCCAGACTGAGCTTGTTCGGTTGAACCAGCGCCTGGAACAGCAGGTTGAAGAGCGCACCCGGGCGCTTCAGGAGATGGTCGAGAAGCTCCTCGCCTACTCTTACCAGGACCCCTTGACGGGCCTGAAGAACCGTCGCCATTTCGACGAAATATTCGAACAAGAGGCCGCCATCGCCCGACGAGGGAAGTCAGTGACCCTGGTCATGCTGGATATCGATCATTTCAAGCATTTCAACGATCTCCATGGCCATGAGGCGGGCGATGCAGTACTCATGAGCATGGGAAAAATGCTCAGCGACTATTTTCGTGATGCCGATGCGGTCTGCCGATTGGGAGGCGAGGAGTTTGTCGTCATCATGCCGGGGGCCACGTCCACAGAGGCGACGGAACGCATCGGGCAGTTCCTCATATCCATGCGTGACCAACGCTTTGTCCATGAAGGAAAGGAACTGGGACGAGTCAGCCTCTCTTGCGGCATCGCCACCTACCCCGATCATTCGGACGATCCCGTGGAATTGCTTCGACTAGCCGATCAGGCACTCTACCGTGCCAAGCGATGCGGCCGTGATCGTCTTGAAACCTACTCATCGCCCTGAGCTCAGGTAAAGGCAGCCACCTCCACATCGGTGAGCTCCCGCCACTCCCCCGTCGCCAGATCACCGAGGGTCAGCGGCCCGATTGACACCCGGTGAAGAGCTTCCACACGGTTGCCAATAGCACCAAACATGCGCTTGACCTGATGGTACTTACCCTCATAGAGGGTCAGCTCAGCATCGACAGGCGACAGCATGACCAATTCCGCAGGTCGCGTCGGCTTCTCCTCGCCGTCAAGCAGAAATCCTCCCGCAAAAGAGGCAATGGCGCTGTCCAAGTCCTCACCCTCGAGCGGTTCGGCCAGGGCGACCCGATAGACTTTTCCAAATCGCTTGCGCGGCGACGTGACGCGGTGTGACCACTGCCCATCGTCGGTCAGCAAGACCATACCGGTGGTATCGACATCGAGCCGCCCCACCGTCTGCAGGCGCTCGACCTTGGGCAAATCGATCAGATCGATTGCCCGCGGGTATAGCCCGCGCCGGGCGGTGCACTCTACCCCGGCCGGCTTGTTCAACATGATATAGCGCAGCCCGACCAGCGCCAGGGGCTCATCCTCCCAGTAGACCCTGTCCTGCTCGCCGATCTGCAGCGCCGGCTGCTTGATCACATCGCCATTGACGGTGACTTCGCCCCGGTGCAACGCTTTCTTCGCCAAACTGCGGGTCAAGTCGGTAGTCTCGGAAAGAAATCGGTCCAGCCGCATCAGAAACCGACTCCATCGGCGACATTGAAATGATCGGCATCCCGCCACGCTGGAAATTTCTCACGAAAGGCATCAAGTTCGGTCCGGGAGAGCACCCCCGTCTTGATGAATGGCTGGTCCCGAGGCTCATCGATCACAGCTTCTCCCTTGAAGTCCACCAGCATCGAGTCGCCGGCATAGGCCATGCCATTGGCATCTTCGCCCACCCGGTTCACGCCGATCACCGGACACAGGTTCTCGATCGCCCGTGCCTGAAGCAGTATCCGCCAGGGGTGGCGCCGGGGTGCCGGCCAGTTGGCCACGCATAGCAGAGCATCGTATTCGAAATGCTCATTCGCGGCAGGCTGTTGGCGCAGCCAGACGGGGAAGCGCAGGTCGTAACAGACGCTCAGCAGGATGCGAAACCCCTTGAGCGTGACGATCACGCGCTCGTGGCCCATTGAGTAGCGCTCGTGCTCGCCGGCCATACGAAACAGGTGACGCTTGTCGTAGTGAACACGGCTACCATCCGGACGAGCCCAGATCAGACGATTGTAATAGTGCTCACCTTCCACCACGGCCACGCTACCTGTTACCACACAGCCACGATCGATGGCCTGTTGCTGGATCCAGGCGACTGCGCGGCTCTCCTCCATGGGCTCGGCCATTTCACGAGAATTCATGGTAAAGCCGGTCGAGAACATCTCCGGTAATACGATCAGATCGGTCTGGCCACCATCGAGTTCGCCCAGCTCCTCTTCCAGCATGCGGCAGTTGGCATGCGGCTCTTCCCAGCGCAGATCGCACTGCACCAGTGTCGTACGTAAATCGCTCATCTCGGCTTCCCTTTGGGTGAATCGCCATCCTCACAGCCTAACTCAGCGGGACTGCGCCGTCAGCCAGCGGTCATCACACCATTCACCACACCCCATTCAACACGCCATGGAAAAGCAACACATAGCCTGCTAAGTTAATGCTTTCGCCGAGAGTTCATCGAATGTTCGCCAAGCCCCTATCCGATCCCGAAGCCGCCAAGGGTGTTGCCTTCGGTCTGACGGCCTATGTCATGTGGGGCTGTTTCCCGCTGTTCTTTGCCCTGTTCCAGGGTGTGCCCGCCTTCGAGATTTTGATCCACCGCATCATCTGGTCCTGTTTGTTCCTGGTGGGGCTGGTAACGGTGCTGAAACGCTGGAAGCCGATACATCAAGCACTGTCAGCGCCGAGAAGGCTCGGGCGAGTGCTTGGCTGCGCTGTGTTGATTGCCATCAACTGGGGGCTCTATATCTATGCAGTGGAAACGCGTCAGGTATTCCAGGCCAGCCTGGGCTATTTTCTCACACCGTTGGTCAACGTGGCACTCGGCATGCTGGTGCTGCGCGAACGCATGGCCGGGCTGCAAAGCCTTGCAGTATTGATAGCCGCAACGGCTATCGTCATACAACTGGTGCTGCTGGGAGAGCTACCGTGGATCAGTCTCACCCTGGCGCTCTCCTTCGGCACCTATGGACTGTTGCGCAAACAGGTTCCCCTCGATGGCCTCTCTGGCCTCTTCGTTGAAACCCTGCTGCTGCTGCCTCTGGGACTGATGGCTCTCTCCTGGCTGTCGGTGGCCGAGCTTTCCCATTTTCTCGACATGCCGCGCACCACCCTGCTGTTGATCGCCAGTGGCGTGATTACCGCGCTACCCCTGCTGGCTTTCGCCGGCGCCGCCAGACGGCTGCGCCTGGCAACGCTCGGCTTTCTGATGTACCTCAACCCTTCCATCCAGTTCCTCATCGCCCTGCTGATCTTCCGCGAGCCGCTATCCTTGATTCAGCTTTTCACCTTCGTGCTGATCTGGGCCAGCCTGGTCCTCTACTCCTGGTCGGCTTGGCACTCCCGTAGCCGAACGCCCTTGACGCCGGCCGGGAGTCAGTCGGACTGACAGGATAAAGCACCGGCACGTTCAGGCCGCCTCGGGTTTGTAACCTACGCGGAAGCCCCCCCAGTGCTTGCCTCCCACATAGATCGGCACCGACAGATCATGCATGATTTCACCGGTGTCACGTTTGTAGGTCTGCAACAGCAATGTCTCTTCATGGGAACCACAGCGCTGACCGGTAGGATCTTCATAAATCCGTCTATTACGGCAGAATTTCAGATCATGCTCGTAGTCACCGGTAGGAGGCTGGCTGGTCTTCAGGTTGTGGGAGGGGATATAGCCACGACGATCGATGCCGATGGCGTAGGCTACGCCCAGGCGCTCCAACAAGGGTTCCTGAATGGCTGGAAAGCTCTCATCGGTGTAACTCTCGAATCCGGAGAGATACTGCACCGGATTGGTGCCCGGAATCGGTATGTACCGGGGTGAGAAGAGGGTCTGCTCGTCGAGATCGCCTCCCTGGACGGCAGACTCGAGCACCTTGCCGATCTTGGCTGCCGCTTCGCGAGCGGCCTCGAAGACCTGTTGGTGGCGCCCTTCCAGGCGCTGTTGCGCCAGGGCTCCATCGACGGCTTCGGCACCCTCCATGAGCGCGCGGGCCTGGCTCGCCAGCCCATGCATATCCCGATTGCCCTGCTCGGTTTCACTTTCCAGCGTCGTCAGCGTTCCCGCCACCCGTTGGGAGTGCTGATTGGTATCGTCCATGGCCTCTGCGATAGAACGAATCTCGC
>ERZ869909.1525-NODE-1525-length-18568-cov-4.669244_pt1 | contig 18568 bp, 11 predicted proteins | sample MGYA00520892_ERZ869909 | MGnify/ENA primary metagenome ERZ869909 (study PRJEB32215, sample SAMEA104723947) | bioreactor metagenome | biome: bioreactor; feature: anaerobic bioreactor; material: water | place: China | collected 2015-03-12 ...
CGACGTGGGCTACCGCCTGACGGACGGGCCGGGTATCGAGAACCTCTCGCGGTTCACGGTCTTCCTGGCCGTCGGGGAGGCGTTCTGACGTGAACGCACCTCGCCAGAGAGGGCGCCGTTGGTGGCGCCGCGGGCTGATCGGGCTGCTGGTGAGCCTCGCGACCGTTCTGGTCCTCGTCGCCCTCGCGGTCGTCTGGCTCACCCAGACCGCGCCGGGCCGCGCGCTGCTGCAGCGGCAGGTCCTGGCCCTGCTCAACAACTCGGTCTTCACGGGTGAGCTGCAGGTCGAGGCGATCGAGGGGCCGGTGCTGGGCCACCTGATCGTCCGGGGCGCCACGCTGACGGACGACCGCGGCGTGCTCACCGCGCGCGTCGAGCGCGCCGAGGCCCGCTTCCGCGTGTTGCCGCTCATCCGGCAGCGCCTGTTCATGGACTCGCTGTACGTCACCGGCGTCGAGATCGACGCCCGGATCCGTGACGACGGCTCGCTCAACCTCGCCAGCCTGATCCAGCCTGGCGACCCGGATCGTGAACCGAACCCCGATCGCCGCGGCTTCGCGCTCGTCTTCGACGACCTCCGCCTCAACGTCGACCGGTTCACCATGGTCGACGGGCGCGTCGACGATTCGCTCGTCGTCGAGCTCACGAAGTTCTACGCCGCCGGCGACGCGACCCTCGACGGCTACGGCGGCGTCGACGCCGGGCTCAGCCGGCTGGGCGGCATCGTGGAGTTCGGCCTCGCCCTGGGGCGGCGGTTCCCCGGCCGGCTCGATGACCTGCGCTTCATCGTCGACGAGGAGCTCATGACCTTCACCGTCGACCGCCTGACCATCGCCGGCACAGGCCTCTTTGGCTTCGACGGCCGCATCGATCGCTCCGACGTCGTCGGCGAGCCCTTCACCTGGGTCGCGATCGAGATCCCCGAGCTGGTCCTCGAGCCGGACGTCGTCGAGGCCTTCGTGCCCGGCATTGGCCTCCTCATCCCGCTGACCCTCGACGCGCGCGTCGTCGGGCCACCCGGCGACGTCCAGCTCCAGGCCACGATCGACGGCGAGGACCAGCAGGCCTCGCTCAACCTGGGCTTCGACCTCTCCGTCCCGGCAGACCCGATCTACCGCGGCCGCATGCAGGTCGCCCGCTTCCGCCCCGAGCGCTGGATCGATCTCGGCGAGCTCACCGGGGACGTCAGCGCCTCCATCAAGCTCCGCGCCGGAGGCCTCACCGCCGAGAGCTTCGAGGGCGCCTTCCAGATCGACATGGGCCCATCGCGGGTGCTCGACTGGGGCCTCGAAGGCGCGTTCATGGCCGCGTCCTACCGTGGCGGCGTCTTCCGGCTCGACCGCATCGAGGCGTGGGCGCTCACGACACGCCTGTTCGGCGAGGCCAGCGGGCAGACCAGCGGCGACGTGCGCCTCGAGCTCCGGCTCGACGCGCCGGACCTCGCGGTGCTCGCGCTGCAGGCCGGCCTCGCCGCCGCTGACGAACCCCTCGTCGACGAGGACGGCGCCGCGTACCGCCACGCCGCGCCCACGAGCTCCCCGTTTCGTGGCGCCGTGCGCATGGAGCTCGTCGTCGACGGCAATGTTCCGCCCCAGCACCGCAAGCCGCAGGTCCTGCAGTCGCCCCTCCGCATCCTCCGCCAGGTCGTCCCCAACCTCCGCATCCGCGGTACCTTGCAGGCCGAGCAGCTCGCCGCCCCGGACGGCGTCCGCCTCGACCGGCTTGACCTGCGCCTCAACGGCGAGCCCGGACCCAGGACTGACCTCGACCTCACCGCCTCCCTGCGCGGCGGTCAGCTCGCCGGGCAGCGCGTCGCCGCGGCTGACCTCAGCCTGCGCCTGCTCGGCGAGCGCCTCGCCGCGCGCCTCTCGGTCAACGACGCCCTGGGCGCGACCGGAAACCTCGCGCTGGACGGGACCTGGACCGAGACCGCGATCGACCTGCGCGTCAGCACCCTGGCCGCCACCTGGAGCGGCATCGAGGTCGCCACGACCAGCGCGCCGGCGATCGACCTGCGCTTCGAGCCGGACTTCTCCCTCACGAGCGTGCGGGTTCGCGATCTGGACCTGCGCGTCGACCGCGCGATCGACGTCGCGCTCGACGCGTCGTGGCGGGCACCCGGCGCGATCACCGCGCGCGTCCGCATGCCGGACACCGCGATCGCCGACCTCACCCGCGTCGCGGACCTCGCGACCGACGGCACCCTGTCGGACCTGCCGGTGCGCGGGCTCGTCCGCTTCGAGGCAGACGTCGACGGGCGGCTCGACGCCCCCACCGGCCGCGCCGCGCTGACGCTCACCGACGTCGCCTACGAGAGCCTCGACCGCCTGACCGGCGCCGTCGTCGTCGAGCAGCGCCGTCAGGACCTCGCGCTGACGGCCGCGATCAACCGCTCCGACGCCACCGTGCTCGACGCGGACCTCACCCTGCCGCTCCGCGCCGGGCTGCCGCCGCAGCTCGTCCCCCGCGGCCCCGTCGAGGGCTACGTCCGCGTGCCGCGGATCCGGCTCGGCGCGCTGCACGGCGTCGTCCCGCCGCTCGCCGACTGGTCCGTCCAGGGCGACCTTGGCGCCCGCGTCGAGCTCAGCGGGACCGGCCGCGCCGGCCGCGCCGTGGGGCGCGTGACCCTCGCTGACCTCGCCTTCGTCGCGCCCGACGGCGTCACCCAGCCCCCGCTCGCCATGGACGGCCTCGACCTGCAGGTCGACGCCAACCTCGACGAGCTCATGCCCGGCGGCCCCGGCGCCACCGTCGCCGCCCAGCTCACCTGGCACGGCGAGGTCCTCGCCTCCGTCTACGGCGACGCCGACGCCCCCCTGCGGCCCCTGCTCGCCGACCTGCCCGGCGCCCCCGAGCGGCTGCGCACCGTCGACGGGCAGCTCCGCGTCTGGATCCCCCGCCGCCACACGGACTCCCTGCCCGCAGGCCTGCTCCCGCCGTCCCTCCCCGTGAGCGGCGACATCGGCGCGACCGCGAACGTCGCCCGCTTCGCCGCCCGCTCCCACGCAGAGGTCTACGTCACCTCGGAGGAGCTGGCGTGGAGCGGTGTGCCGGTGGGCAGCGTGAGCCTCGCCGCGCGCACCGGCGACGACACCGTCGTCCGCGCCTACGTGCTCCCCGCCGGCGCCGGCGAGCAGATCACCCTCCAGGCCCGCTCCGACCAGGGCTTCGCCAGCCTCCTGGGCGACGGCTTCGTCCCCGCCACCCCGATCGAGGCGCGCCTCGCCATCCCCCGCACCCCGTGGCCCTGGGTCGACAGCCTGCTGAGCGGCGAGCTCGGCGCCGTGAGCAGCTCCCTCGAGGACGCCACCGTCTCCGGCTTCGTCGACGTCACCGGCACGCCGCTCCGCCCACGCGTCCTCGCGCGCGTGGCCCTCCGCGACTACCGCACGAACGACGGGCCGCTGACGATGAGCGGCGCGCAGCTGCGCGTCGACGGACCCATCGTCGACGCCCAGGTCTTCGTGTGCGGCGACGGCCTCTGCGCGCTGAACATCTCCCTCGACGCCGCGCTCCCTGACAGCCTCTACGCGCTCGTGACCGGAACCTCTCCGCGGTCGGTCGAGGACACCGTCTTCGACGTCGGTGTCCTCGCCAACGACGCCCCGCTGGGCGCGCTCCTCGTCGCCGGCCTGCTCGACGCCCTCGTCACGGACGTGCGCGGCCAGCTCGACTCGGACCTCCACGCCCACGGCACCCTCGCCAGCCCCCGCCTCGCCGGGCGCGTCCGCCTCCGCGACGGCGCCATGGGGATCGTCCCGCTGGGCCGCACCTTCTCGACCGTCGCCTTCGAGCTCCACGCCAGCGGCAGCTCCGTCGTGCTGCGCGACCTCGACCTCCGCGACCGCAACGGCCGCGCCCAGGGCGAGATCGCCGTCGAGCTCGAACGCGGCATGCCCCGCACCGCACGCGCGGACCTGCGCCTCCGCACCTTCCTGCTCGCCGACACCAGCGGCCTGGGTGTCACCGTCAGCACCCACGCCACCGCCGTCGCCGCAGACGAAGGCGCCCGCTACCAGGTCGACGTCCAGCTCCGCGACACGACGATACAGGTCCCCGACGCCCTGGGCGGCGGCGCCTCCGGCGCGCGCGAGCTGGGCCCGGAGTTCGTCTTCGTCCCGGAAGGCCAGCCCCTCGACCCGCGCCGCCGCCGCGACGACGCTGACGACGACGGCGGCGATGACGGCGACGACGTCGCCATCGCACCCAGCAAGCCCATCCACGTCCACGTCCGCTCCCAGGGACGCATGCGCGTCCAGCACACCTACGCTGACCTCGACCTCACCACCGACCTCCGCCTCGTCCTCGCCGAGGACGGCATCACCACCAGCGGCGAGGTCCGCGTCCCAACGGGGCGCGCCCAGGTGCTGGGCCGCCGCTTCGACATCAGCGACGGCCTCGTGCTCTTCGACGGCAGCGGCGACGGCCCCTTCGACCCGCGCCTGCGCGTCAGCGCCGTCCACACCCTCAGCCCCCGCCTCGCCGCCCAGCTCGAGCCGCCCTCCGGGCCACGCTCCGTCGTCTCCGTCGACATCGACTCCAACGTCAGCAACCTCGAGCTGCGCCTGACCAGCGACCCGGACATGAGCCAGTCGGACATCTTCTACCTGCTCATCACCGGCTCCCCGCCCGCCGCCGCGGCCCTCGACACCGGCGGCGACCTCGAGCAGCAGCCGCAGGCCCTGAGCGCGGCCGGCGGTGTGCTCCTGGGCCTGCTCTCCGACCGCATCGGCGCCAGCAACTTCACGCTGAGCGTCGAGGGCGGCGGCACCCGCTCCGGCATCGGCCGCGTCGAAGGCGGCACCTACATCTCCGAGCGGCTCTACGTCGCCGCCAACTACTTCCCCGCCGCGCGCGACGACGAGAACAACGTCGAGGCCGCGCTCCAGCTCATCATCGCCCGCCTGCGGACCTCCTCGCTGCGCATGGAGCTGCGCTGGGGCGACCGCAACTCCGGCGGCGCCGAGTTCCTCTACGACCTGCGCATCGACGACGGCCTGAACTGGATCCGGTGAAGAGCCGGTGACCGGCTCGCGGGACGACCCCGCGTCAGGCAGGCCGAGCGTCAGGCGGGCGGGCGGCGCGGCGGTGGCTACGCTGCGGCCGCCGGGCCCTGTCCGCCGAAGGCTCGGGTGGCCTGCTGCGGCGCTCGGGCACCTGCCGCGGTTCGCGGGGACCTGCCGGAGGGAGCGGCGGCCCAGGTGCGCCGGGTGCGGGGCGCCGGGTGCGGGGCGCCGCGCGTGGTGCGCGTGGTGCGCGCTGCTTCAGCGCAGGTAGCCGTCGACGAGCCGACCGACCGCCGGCAGCGCCTCCTGGACCTGCTTCTCTCCGAACGGGCGAAGCTTCTGGTACGTGCTCCGTACAACCGGGCTCGCCTCCGCGACACGCCGGTCCGTGATCGACAGCAGGTCTCCGGACGCGCGGGTCCGGTTCGCCGCCAGCCAGGTCCCGAACGAACCCGACGCGTCGACCTGCTGGTGCTCCTGCAGCATCGGCTCGAGCACGCCCACGAAGTCGTCGAGCAGGATGTTCACCGCGTCCGGGATCATGCGCCCGCCGCGCAGCTTGCTCACGGCCTTGTAGCCGGCCTTGATCGCGAACCCGGTCACGCCGGAGCGGCGCGCGACCTCCTCGTCGATGAGGCCGGTCACGTCGGAGACCAGCCGCTGGCGGGTGGTGGGGTCAGCGGCAATCTGCTTCAGGATTCCCATGTTATCGATTCTCCCGGGGAGCGCGTCCGGCGCGCTCGAGGTGGCGTCAGCGAGAGCCCCATGGTACACAAGACCGTAGCCAGGAACCACGCCCTCCATCACCCGACAGTCCATGTCCAGATCGCGAATTCGCGTCCTGTTCGTCTGCCTTGGCAACATCTGCCGATCGCCGCTCGGTGAGGGCATCTTCGAGCACCACGTCACCCGGCTTGGGCGCCGGCATGAGTTCGTCATCGACAGCGCCGGCACGGGCTCGTGGCACGTGGGCGAGACGCCGGATCCGGGCAGCGTGCGCGCGGCGATGGAGAACGGCGTCGACATCTCGGGGCAGCGCGCGCGTCACCTGCAGCGCGAGGACTTCGAGCGTTTCGACCTGATCGTCGCGATGGATCGCTCGAACCGGGACACCGTGCGGGCGCTCGTCGAGCTGCCTGAGCATCGCCTCGTGCTGCTGCGCCAGTTCGATCCGGAGGCGCCCGGGGCAGACGTCCCGGACCCGTGGGGCATGGCCCACGACGCGTTCGTCGATGTCTTCCGCATCGTCGAGCGCTGCATGGACGGCCTGCTGGCCCACGTGGACGAGCATTTCTCGGCGAAGGGCTGACGGACGCCGGAGCGCCGGCCGCGTCGGGCCGTGCGCACGACGGGCGCGCGTCTCCCGGTGTGCGTCTCCGGGGTGCGCGTACCCGCAAGCCAGGGCAACGGTCGGGTTCTGCATCCGCGGTCAGGGCTCCGCGTGGGCTTCCTGAGCGGCGAAGAAGCGCAGCCCCTCGGCGATGCGGGCGTAGATGATGCCGTCGGGCCTGATGCGCTGGATACGCTGGTAGAACGCGGCGCGCCGGTGCTCCGGCTGCTCCTCGTCGCCCATCGACATCCACAGCACGAGGCCCAGGCCGCCGCGGGTCAGGCGGGCGCGGATCGTGGGCAGCAGCAGGCGGTGGTGGAGGACGAGGTCGGTCGCGCGGGCCTCCTCGAGCGCCGGGAACGGCCACGCCTCGTACATGCGCTGGCGTGGGTTCAGCGACGTCGAGCCCACGATCAGCCCGGTCCGTCCGCCGTAGCCCAGCTGCCGCACCAGGCGCAGCACCTGCGGGTCGAACGACGTGATCAGGGCGTCGGCGAGGAACCCGTGGGTCTCCATCGTGGCCAGAATGCCCTCAGCCACGGCCGGCTGGGTGGCCTTGAGCTCCACGTCGAGCTTCACGCGGCCGCGCAGGTGGGCGCAGGTCTCCTCGAAGGTCGGGATGGGCTCGCCGTTGTCGAGCCGCGCCGCGCGGACCTCGTCAGCGGTCGCGAACTGGATCTCCACGGTGCGGTCGGCGGTCCGGGTCGTGTTGTCGTCGTGGTTGACCAGCGGCACGCGGTCGCGGGAGAGCTGGATGTCGAGCTCGATACGCTCGGCGCCCTGGGCGATCGCGATGTCGAACGCCTCGAGGGAATTCTCCGGGGCGTCGAACGCCGCGCCGCGATGTGCGATGATCTCCATCAGGTACCGTCTCCCCAGGGGGTGTTCAACGCGCTCCATGGTGGAGGCAAGCGCCGGTGAACGCAAGGGCGGCTCGCGCGCGATCGGTCGCAGATCGGTTGCCGCTTGGCCGCGCGAGGACGCGTCAGCCTCCGCCCGGCGTCACGGTGTCTGGGCGAGGGCGTCGCGGATGGCGCGCTCGAGGGCCGGCCGGTCCGCGTCCGCGTAGCCGGTGTGTCGCCAGCGCACCCGTCCGTCGCGTCCGATGACGACGGTGTAGGGAGTCACCGGGCGGTCGCCGAAGCGCCGCGCGAGGCTGCCGGCGTCGTCATCCATCAGCACCGCCATCGTCCAGCCGCGCTCGGCCGCGTGCTGGCGGACGCGGTCGATCAGGTCGCTGCCGTCGCTGTTGATGGCGAGGATCACGAGCCCGTCGTCCCTGTGGGCCGCTTCGAGCGCCTGAAGTACGGGCAGCTCGTCCTGGCACGGCCCGCACCAGATGCCCCAGAAGGCGAGCACGACGACCTTGCCGCGCAGCTCGTCGAGCTCGATCGTGGCACCGTCGATCGTCTGCAGGCTCAGCTGTGCGGGCGCCAGCGCGCCCACGCGCAGCGGCGACGCGGCGGCCGACCCGGCTGTGAGGACACCACCGATCAGCCCGCCGATCAGCCCGGCGACCAACCATGCAACGGCCAGCGCCGGCAACGTCGCGGCCGCCCGCCAGGTCACGGGGCGCGAGGGCCGGGCGTGGGTGTGCGCCCGCAGGGCTGCCGGCGAGGCCGTGTGGTCCGGACGCTGCGGGTGCGGACGCTGCGGGTGCGGACGCTTCGGGTGCTGTGCACCACTGGGAGCGAGGCGCGGTGGAGACGGGGCGGTGCTCATGACCATCCGGGGCAGGAGGTGAGGGCGCTGGCGCGGGTCGCGTCCGGGGACGTGCCAGCGACGCGTGGCCTGGGTGGGGTCCGGGTCGTGTGAAGGTTCGCGCCCGGACTCGTTTCCGGAATCGCATTCGGGGCGGCGCCGCGGTGGCTGCCGCGGATCGCCTGTGGGCGGTCGAACGATCGGGCGGACGATTTTGTTCAACACGCCGGCTCGCCGAGGGTCGCGCGCGGCCGCGGCGCTGTCCACCCTGACGTCCCGATGTCGACCCTGCGGTGCGTCCGATCGCGCGCTCCCGCGCGAGATGCGGCGCGTCACGTGACCGTCATCACCGGTCACGGCGTCGTGCGTCGCCCGGGATGCGTCCGCAACAGGGCGGCGCTCCGAGCCGCGAATCCGGTCCGCAGGCGATCCATGCGTTGACGGTCCGGTCGACGCGGGGCTACGACTGGGCCGGACATTCGACCTCGAACCTGATGCCCGTCTGCTGACGGGCAGGCCCCGAGCCCGGAGCCGTCATGGTGTTGCCGCGGATCGTTGCTGCGAGTCTGTTCACGCTCGCGCTGCCAGGGATGGTGGCGTGCGTGGAGGACGATCCCGCTGGCCGCGGCGGTCGGGGTTACCCGTTCCTGCCAGGGCCGGTCGACTTCGACGTTGACCTGGACACGATCGACATCGGCGGCGGTGGCGGCACCATCGGGGACGGTTGCAACGAGGGGAACCTGAGCATCGCGTGGATCGGGCAGTCCGGACCTGCGGGCCAGACGCTCTCGGTGCCCAACGGCGGCTGCGCGACGGACCGCCCCTTCAACGCCGAGTACGACAGCGGACTCACGGACCTGGTGGCGCTGGCTCCGGCGACGAACCAGAGCGTCGACGTCGATGTCTTCATCGACGGCGCGACGGTGTCTGCGACGCACTTCGGGACGGACTTCACCGCGAACCGCAACGCGCGTACGAACTTCTGGCTCCAGGACGGCCTGGCGCAGGTGCAGGTCTTCCTGACGAACGCGAACCAGTCCGCCGTGTCGATCCGCGTCGGCCAGCGTGTGCGGATGCAGGTGACGCGGCTGACGGACTTCAACGGCACGCTGCAGGTCACTGCGGTGGCGCCGATCGCCGACGGCACGCTCGCTGACGTGACCCTGATCGCCGAGGAGCGCGACGTGTTCTACGAGCCGCGCACCGGCACCACGCTGGCGCCGTCGGACATCAACCGCCTCGTCCACATCGAGGGGGTGGTTGTGGGCGGCGGCGGTGGCTGTGGCGGCACGAGCCTGTGCTGGGACGTCGAGCACGGAGGCGAGATGACGGTGCTGCGCTCGAGCAGCAACCAGGTCTCCGTCGGTCGGCGTGTCGAGTACGCGGGGCCGGTCATCGGCTTCAACGGCAACCCGCAGCTCGACTCGATCAACTTCTCGTGGATGCGTCTGTCCAACTGACCCGCGGAGCGACATGAACCGGACGGTCACGAACCAGGGCAGGGCGCGCGGTGTGCGCTGGCGCCACGCCGGAACCACCCCCCCGGCGCTGTCGCCCGGAGCGGGCGTCGCCGGAACGCCGCCGCGCCCGCCAGCCAGGCCCGCATCGATCACGGCGTGGCGCCTGGCCGCGTTCGCCTGCCTGACGCTCGTCGCCGCGCTGGCGCCAGCCTGCGTCGAGCACCGCGAGCCGATCCCCGCGTCGGAGATCTGGCCCGACGAGGTCACCTCGCGCGACGTCGACTCGCCCATCCTGTTCCTGGACCGCGCAGACGGGCACAGCTACGGCCTGCCGCGCGAGGGGGAGCCGGGGATCGCGGACCTGATCGGGCTGCTCGAGGGGCGGGCGTCGAACCAGAACTACTTCTTCGCGCCGGAGGAGTTCGAGGGCCTCGACGCGCCGCTGCAGCTGTGCCGGTTCGCGCCGGCCGTCGCGCTCGTCGACCTGCCGATGCAGCTCGAGGCCGTGGTCACCCACCACCCGCGCCGCTTCGTGAAGGTCGAGATGTGCGAGCGCTTCGAGGACGAGCGCTACTGGGGCTCGTTCACGATCGAGGACGACACCGGCGGGATCCTCGTGCTGCGCGGGGCGCGCACGTCGCCGTTCACGTTCGGGGATCGGGTCCTGATCACGGTGCGTGGCCTGATGCTGACGTTCGGGCCGCAGCCGGACACCCGCGCGGTGATCACGTTCACGCTGGAGCCGCTCACGGCGACCGCAGGGCCGGAGCTCGAGAGGCCGGTGCTGTACTCGGTCATCGAGCGCCCGTTCGGTCCGCAGGACTCGACGGTCGTGCGGCAGATCGAGGGCTGGGTCTACCAGAAGCCCACCAACGACAACTTCAACGACATGCTGGTCGCGAGCTACCGGGTGGGCCGCGACGTCGAGCTGGAGCTCGAGGGTGACGCCCTGACCTGCGTGCGCACCTGTGAGGGCCGCTGCGCCGGGGCGTGCCGCTACGCGGACATCTGCCTCGACGCCTGCCGGGAGCACTGCGCCGCGGACGTCACGCCCCCGGAGGCGGCGGACCTGCCGGTCTGCTGGAGCGTGGGCATCGATATCGACCTCGGACGCCGCGGGTTCTCCCCGGACGTGGACAGCCACGTGCGGGTGACCGGACCGGTGGTCAACGCCTTTGACCGACAACTCTGGGTGTACAGCCCGAACCAGGTGGAGTGGATCGATGACGAGCGCTGAAGCTGCGCGCCTGCAGACCCGGACCCGGTCGCGCGCCCCGGGGGCGCCGCGCGCCGTGAGCTGTTGCGAGGCGCCGCCCTGCACGACGCCGCCCTGCACGACGCCGGCGGCGGCGCCGCTGGTGGTGCGGCTGCTCGCGGTGGCCGCGCTCGCCGCGGCCGTCACGTTGTCGATCGCGGCGCCCGCCCTCGCGCAGGTGAGCGAGGAGGATCCGTTCCAGGAGGTCGAGCGGCCGGACGTCGACTCGCGGTTCCTGCAGCGCCGGGTGGACCCGTCCCCCACGGAGCCCGTCGCCGGGATGCTGCCCGAGGAGGGTACCGGCCGAGTGGTGCAGACGCGGGCCGGGGAGCTGGAGTGGGAGTTCTCGTTCGGGGCGGACGTGTACTCGATGAACAACCAGGACTTCCGGCGGCTCGACGAGTCGACGGAGCTGGCGATCGAGTACTCCGACGACCGCACGACGTTCGGGCTGCTCAGCGCGCGCACCGGCTTCCGGCTGCGCCCGCTGCCGGAGCTCGAGCTGCGCATGATGTTGGGGACGGACTCGGCCTGGGGTTCCGGGTTCATCGGGCGCCAGGGCAATGACCGGAACCCGGAGTTCATCTCGACGTTCACCGTGCGCGAGCTCAACGTGGCGTACGAGGTGTTCCGCGCCGGTGATGTCGCGCTGAGCTTCCGGATGGGGCGCCAGACGTTCGCGATCGGCGGGGTGCCGCGGGACTACATCCTGTTCGACTGGCTGGACGCGATCACCGCGAACCTCGAGATGGGGCGCGGCGGACGGGTGCGCGCGTTGCTCTTCGACCTGTACGCGGGGTCCGACCTGCCGGACACGGTCTACTTCATCGGCTACCAGGCGGACCGCACGTCGCCGCGCGGCTTCCGGGGTCAGCACAACACGTTCCGGACCGGCCTGGTGTACGAGAACAACCGGCTGGTCGATGGGCTCGATCTGCGGGCGTACTACTTCTTCGCGAAGGTCGGGGCGAACTGCCAGGGCTCGTACAACACGGGCACGGACATGAGCTACTGCGGCCAGCTGGGGAACTTCCCGGACAACGACTACGTGCAGATCACCGGTCTGCGCGGCTCGTACACGTTGCGCTGGAACGAGCAGGCGACGTCCGGGGCGCGGCCGTCGCAGGCGTTCCTGTTCGGCGAGTTCTCGCAGTCCTTTGGCATCGACCGCAAGGAGGCGCTCGTGCGCGACGTGCGCACGGTGGGTTCGGCGTTTGGCGCCGGTGTGGACGTCGATATCGAGCTGCCGGGCGCGCGCATCGATCTGCTGGCTGAGGGCTACTGGTTCCAGGGCAGCCGGTACGCGTCGGACGGCCTGCAGTACGAGCACGGCTACGTGGGCTTCAAGGGGCTGCGCGTGGGTGGCCTGACGGCCGGCGCGTTGTCCGGCTGGCGCCCGTCGGCGTTCCTCGGCCCGTTTGGCATCGACAACGAGCCGCACGAGATCGTGCGCTCCGGCGGCATGTGGTTCCTGCACGCCGGCGTGGGCTTCGAGGTCAACCGCACGTCCGTGATGTTCGACTACTACCACTACCGGGACACCTCGAGCTCGTTCGTGAGCGACTTCCCGGTGCCGATCGATTTCCAGCTGCCGTCGGGCTACCCGCGTGAGGAGGTCGACGCCCAGGAGCGCCTGGGGCGGATGCTGGGCAACGAGCTGAACGTGCGCGTGATGCACCGACCGGTCGACATCTTCGCGGCGTACGTCGAGGCCGGCGTCCTGCTGCCCGGCGCCTTCTACGAGATCGAGACGCCGCGGCTGGTGGGCACGGCGATGGCCGGCGACGACCGCCCGTTCTGGGCGATCCGCGCAGGCACCGCGATGAACCTGTGACGCGCCGCCCCGAACACCCCCCTGCGACCCGGAGCAGGCCGATGTGCGACACCAACCCACGCGAGGCAACCCGCCGCCGCCGACCCGGAAGGGCTGGCGGGCGGGGCGCCCTGCGCGCCATCACCGCCGCCGCCCTGGCCGTGGCCCTGAGCTCCGGCTGCGAGCTCGGTGAGCCGGTGCCCAACCGTGACTTCACGATCGACTACCGCACCGGCAACCGCGACTGGGACTACACCTCGAGCGGCGAGCGCGGGACGGTCAACATCACGGAGGTGAACTGGGCCGGCAGCGTCGAGGGGACCCTCGAGGACGGCTGGACCCACCACCCCGGTGACGTGTTCGTCGAGATCCAGAACCGCTACTCACGCCCGGTCTACCTCACCGGCTGGCAGCTGATCGTCGAGACCAGCCAGCGGCGCAACCCGTACACCGAGGTCCTGCCGCAGCCGGACCGGTCGATCTTCACGTACATCATCCCGGAGCGCGACCCGCCCGGGCCCATCTTCCCCAACGAGTTCGTCGTCATCGCGGCATCGCGTGACGGCGCGTTCCCGGAGGCGGACTTCGTGATCCCGGAGCTCGCGATCCCGAACATGGGGTTCCGGATCACGCTGATGGACCTGGACGAGCGCCTGATCGAGGACGTGGGGTCGGACAACGACGAGCCGTTCGCGGGGGCGTGGGACCTTGTGAGCACCCGCTCGATGGAGCGGGTGCAGCTGCTGTTCGCGAACCGCGGCACACGCGCGACGGCGTGGCACAGCTACTCCAACAACCCGTGGACCGAGGATCATGAGCGGCTGGGGCGGCGGATCGCGCCGGCGTTCCGGAGCCTGACGCTCGCCTCGCCCGGCGTCGCCAACAGCGTCGACTACAGCGGAAACAACTCCGCGGGAGACCTGGACTGATGGCGTACCGTACTGCACCAGAGGGCCGGTCGTGGGCCCGCTCCGCGGACCGGCAGGTGGCTCGTCGGGCCGCGCGCGCGAGCGCGCTGTTCGGGTTCCGGCGGGCCCTGCTCCGGCGCGTACCGCTGCGGCATGTCGTGCTCGCGCTGTGCGCGCTCGTCGGTGCGTCGCTTGTGGGCGCCGGGTGTGCGATCGACCCGCTCGAGACCGAGCGCACGGCCGCGAACGAGTCGCAGCGGTTCAACCGGGTCGAGCTGCTGCGCGTCGACCCCGACGGTGGCGAGGGGCGCCTGACCCCCGCGGCGCTCGAGGCGGCCGTCGTCGAGCTGATCGGCAACGCGGCGCGGACCGTCGATGTGGCCTTCGAGGACTTCGAGAGCGAGGCCGTCGCGTCTGCGCTGCTCGAGGCGCACCGCCGCGGCGTGCGGGTGCGGGTCATCGGGGACGAGGACAAGCGCTCCCAGGCGGGCTTCCGGCTGCTGCAGGACAGCCTGCCCGACGGACCTTCGATGGTCTTTGGCGACGGGCCGTCGCTCTACATCCCGGTCCCGGGCGTCGAGATCCCGCGGCCGGGCAGCCACAACCGGATGACCCACAACGTCATCCTCGTCGACCAGACGACCATCGTGAACCTGAGCGCGGGCTTTCCGGCGAACCGCTTCGACCTGCATCAGCTGGGCTATCTGGCCTTCTCGTTCGACCTGGGGATCGACTGGAACGCAGAGCTGCAGCAGCTCCACGGCGGCGTCTTCGCGATCACCACGAGCGCCTTCAACGGGCCGGTCAAGTCGATCACCGACTCGCGGGTGACGTACCCGGGGACGATCGAGGACTTCGAGCACTACTTCGGGCCGCAGGAGCGCACGCTGAAGCACCTGATCGACGAGGTCTTCCGGGCGCGCGCCAGCGTGTGGGTGGCCGCGGAGGCGTTGACGAACGAGTTCCTGCTCGGGGCGCTCACGTACAAGGCGCGCGCGGGCTTCGACGTGCGGGTCGTGCTCGACCGCGACGGCGCCGGCGAGACCGGCTCCGTCTACCTGCCGCTGCTGGAGGCCATCGTCGAGCTCAACAGCGGCGAGGCGTGGCCCGTCGCGCTCCGCGCGCCGGACCTGCGCATGAACCTCGTCATCATCGACGCCGTGCCGTCGCCGATCAACGGCGTCCAGTACGAGACCCGGGCGTACGTCGCCAGCCAGCCGTTCTTCTCGTCCATCCCGTGGCAGCGTGAGGGCACCAGCGGGACGTCTCGTCCGGCGGACGCGTTCATGGACAGCAACCTGTGGGCCGTGCGCGCCGTGCCGGAGCGCTACGAGCCGGCGCTCGAGGTGCTGATCACGACGTTCGCCGAGCTGCTCGAGGGAGGTACGCCATGAGCCGCGAACCCCGCCAGCTTCACGGGCCCAGGTGGCCCGGTTCGTTCGGCTTCGCCGCTGGTGGCTACCTCGCGCGCGCCGTCGGGCTCGCGCTCTGCGTCGCCTTCGCCCTGACCGGCGCCTGCGGCGAGCCGGACCCGGCAGACGTCGCGATGACGCGCACGGCGCAGCTGCGCACGTACTTCTCCGACCCCGGCACCCGCTTCCAGAACGGGACGAACGAGATCGCGGACGACATCCTCGTCCAGGTGATCGACGACGCGCGCAGCACCATCGACTTCGCCGTGATGGGCTTCTCGCGTGACTCCATCATCCAGGCGCTGATCCGCGCGCGCATCCGCGGGGTGCGCGTGCGGATGGTCGGCGACGCCCGCTACCGGGAGAGCAACGACTACGGGTACCGGATGCTCGACGAGTTCCGGGTGCCGATGCAGGTCGGCAACATGTACCACATCATGCACAACAAGTTCTTCGTCATCGACGGACGCGTGGTGTTCGTGGGGACCGGCAACATCTCGGGGAGCGAGTTCAACCGCAGCGACAACAACTGGGTGGCGATCTGGTCGCCGCAGGTGGCTGACCTCTTCACGGCGGAGTTCGAGCAGATGTTCGGCGGGGCGTTCGGCTTCGCGAAGCAGGCGCTGGGCAAGCCCAACGTCTTCCGCGTCGGGGACGTCGAGCTGGAGGTGAACTTCTCGCCGCGCGAGGACACGATGGGCCGGATGGTCCAGGCGGTCCTCGACGCGGAGGAGGCGGTCTACTTCTACATCTTCGCGTTCACGAAGGACGAGCTGGGCGCGGCGCTGATCCAGCGGCACCTCGAGTTCTCGCGCTACAACCGCTGTTGTGACCCGGCGTCCCGCCCGGAGCTGCCCGGCGACGAGCTGGACGCCTGCGACGAGCAGGTCGTCTGCGTCGAGCCCTTCCGCCGCCGCGAGGTGCGCGGCGTGATGGACCGCTCCCAGCTGCACGGCAACGGCCCGTACCACGAGGCGTACCGCATGCTCATGTGGGGCGTTCCGCTGCTGCTCGACGGCAACCGCAACAGCTACAACCCCGGCGACTACCAGGCCGGCGGCGGTCGCCAGCACTCCAAGACGATGGTCATTGACCCGTGGGGTGCCAACCCGACCGTCCTGACCGGCTCCTTCAACTGGTCCAGCTCCGCGACCGTCTCCAACGACGAGAACCTGCTCATCATGCGCAGCGAGCGCGTCGCGCGGGAGTACATGTTCCAGTTCGACCGTGTCTGGGGCCGCGCCACCCTGCCCGGCGAGGACTGGTCCGGGCCCGGGGGGCGCGTGCGTCCCGGCGACATCATCATCAACGAGATCCACTGGGATGGCTGGAATGGCGAGAACGACCCGATCACCGGGCGCCCGGTCTACAACGACGAGTTCATCGAGCTGCTCAACACCACCGGGCGCACGATCGACCTGTCGCTGTGGCAGATCACCGACGGCGACGACTTCATCGTGGGCTTCTTCCCCGGCACCGTGATCGGCCCGTACGAGCGCTTCCTCGTCGTCGACCACAACATCGTCGCGTACGACGACATCCGGCCGCAGGACGGCGACACCGCGTTCCGTAACGCGGAATTCGTGATGAACCCGGCGAACGACCAGCGCTTCCTCCGGCTGAACCTGGGCAACGCCAGCCTGCGGCTCGAGCTCAGCGATCCACGGGGCAACGTCATCGACGTCGCCGGCGACTGGGGTGCGCCGTTCTTTGGCGGGCGCCGGCTGGCCGAGGGCGGGCTGCGCAACTACTCGATGGAGCGGCGCCACTACCTCGAGTGCTTCGACGACCCGGACTGTGAGGTGATCCGCCCCGGTCACCTGCCCGAGGCGTGGCAGCGGTGCGCAGCGCCAGAGGGTGGCGTGAACGTCACCGAGCGGTTCCGCAGCTACATCATCGCGACGCCGGGCGAGCCGAACTCGGGCGGCGAAGGCTTCCCGGACGAGGACCCGACGTTCCGCCTGCCTCCGGCGCCCTGAGCCCTGACCCTGAGCCCTGAGCCCTGAGGGACGCGCGCCGCGTTCGCGATGTGCGACCGGCTCCCGGGCGCGCCGCGCTCCTGGCGCCGCGCCGTGCTCCTGGCGCCGCGACGGATGGATTGTCCCGCTCATGGGACAAACCGTCCACCCTATCGACCCGGAATCTGCCTTGCAGCGTGTGGGCTGACCCCATAAAAGGTCACTCGCGCGAGAGCGCCTCCTTGCAGAGATGGGGTGGGAACCGGTCAACGGCTGGTCTCCCGGGCGGAACCGGGTACGCGAGCCAGCGACCTGAGCAAGCCGGCCTGTGTCTGAGGAGCATACGAACCGATAGCACCCGGAGAGGCGAGAGTGAGTATGCGACCGCAACGGCAGGGTCTGTACGATCCTCAGACCGAACGTGACGCCTGTGGCGTGGGATTCGTGGCGAACATCAAGGGCGACCGTTCGCACGCGATCGTCGAGCAGGGCCTCGAGATCCTGCAGCGCCTCGAGCACCGCGGCGCCTGCGGCTGTGACCCGGAGACCGGCGATGGCGCCGGCATCCTGGTCCAGATGCCGCACGCCTTCTTCCGCCGCATCGCGGAGGAGCAGGGCTGGGGCGAGCTGCGGCGTCGGCGCTACGGCGTGGGCATGGTGTTCCTGCCGGCCGACCCCGCCGGACAGCTCGCCTGCCAGGAGATCCTCGACGATGTGATCGCGGAGGAAGGGCAGGAGCTGATCGGCTGGCGTGACGTGCCGGTGGTGCCTGAGAGCATCGGCTGGCTCGCGCGCGAGGCGATGCCGCGGATCCGCCAGGTCTTCATCGGCCTCAAGTCGCTCGTGCCCAGCGCCTACGAGCGCAAGCTGTACGTCATCCGCAAGCTGGCGGAGAACCGGATCCGCGAGCGGGGCGTCGACCCCGGTGGCGTCTTCCACGTGCCCAGCCTGTCGACGAACACGATCGTCTACAAGGGCCTGCTGCTGCCTGACCAGCTGCCGGCGTTCTACCCGGACCTGACCGCGGCAGACTTCACGTCGGCCATCGCGCTCGTCCACTCGCGCTTCTCGACCAACACCTTCCCGACGTGGGACCTGGCGCAGCCGTTCCGGTTCATGTGCCACAACGGCGAGATCAACACGGTCCGCGGCAACGCGAACTGGACCCGGGCGCGCCGCAGCCAGATGCAGTCCGCGAAGTTCGAGGGCAAGCTCAAGGACCTGTTCCCGATCATCAACCCGGACAAGAGCGACTCGGCGCAGTTCGACAACATGCTCGAGCTGCTGCACCTCGCCGGCCGCTCGCTGCCCCACGCCGCGATGCTGATGATCCCGGAGGCCTGGGAGCACGACACCCTGATGGATGAGGAGCGGCGGGCGTTCTACGACTACGCCTCGTCGCTGATGGAGCCGTGGGACGGCCCGGCAGCCGTCTGCTTCACCGACGGGAGCCTGATCGGCGCGACGCTCGACCGCAACGGGCTGCGCCCGGCGCGCTACACCATCACGACGGATGACCGCGTCATCCTGTCGTCGGAGACCGGGGTCATCGACATCGACCCGGCGATGGTGCGCCGCAAGGGCCGGCTGCAGCCGGGCCGCATCTTCGTCGTCGACACGGAGGAGGGCCGCGTCCTGAGTGACGACGACGTCAAGAACGAGATCGTGCGTCGCTGGCCCTACCGTCGCTGGCTCGAGCACAACGAGTTCACGCTCGACGACTTC
>ERZ869909.1526-NODE-1526-length-18567-cov-5.227042_pt1 | contig 18567 bp, 12 predicted proteins | sample MGYA00520892_ERZ869909 | MGnify/ENA primary metagenome ERZ869909 (study PRJEB32215, sample SAMEA104723947) | bioreactor metagenome | biome: bioreactor; feature: anaerobic bioreactor; material: water | place: China | collected 2015-03-12 ...
GCGATGCCGGACATAAGGGGGGCCGAAGTCGGAGCGTAGCGCAGCCTGGTTAGCGCACCAGTCTGGGGGACTGGGGGAAAATCGTTAAAGTCCCGCATGTCCCGACAAGTTTTTCATTATATCCGAATTAGTTACGATTGACAATTCGCTGCGCCGTTTCTTCGAGCGCGCGTTCGGGACGCGCTGGGGACACAACTGATCGATTTTGGTACCCCCACCCAATGGCAGGCTTGCGAACTAGCCTCACAAGAATTTTGGAGGAATATCGGGAGGCGGTCGCAGAGCCCTTCGCTCAGCACCCACTTGCTTCGTTCATACGAAAGAACGCGCCGACTGCAGTGACAACCGCGCTCGACGGTCAGCTCGGTAGCTTCAAGATCGAAGGGAGTGCCGGCGCTGGTAATTGGGCGACAGTGCCGTGGATATCCGTATTCGACCTAACGGTGACGGACACCGCAACGAGGGGCTACTACATCGTATATCTGTTCCATCACTTGGAACCCATCGTCCATCTGTCACTCAATCAAGGGACTACAGCGGTCCGCAAAGAGTTTGGCTCGCATTGTCGAAACCAGATGCGATCCCGTTCCGAGCTCATTCGATCTCGCGTTGCGGATTTGACAGGGCAGTTCCGACACTCTGAAATCAGCCTTGGTTCCAACAAGAGCCTGCCCCTGGATTATGAGGCGGCGCATTCTTTTGGGGTGTCCTATCATCTAAGCAACATGCCGTCTGAGGACAAGCTGATAGCCGACCTGCGAGGGATGGCTTCGATTTATCGCGCGTTGACGTTTCGCGGTGGAATTGATCAGACAGACGAAAACCTTCGAGACGACGTAAGCGCCGACAACGCCCTCACGGAAAGCCGTCGCTACCGACTTCACAGACGGATAGAGCGCAATTCGTCGGTTGCCGCACTGGTCAAAAAGCGGCTCGGCTGCAGATGCCAGGCATGCGGTTTAGACTTTAGTGAACGTTATGGCGAGATCGGCGACGGGTTTATTGAGGTGCACCATCTGACACCTCTTTCGTCATTGGCTGAGGACACCATCGTCAAATATAGCATCGAGACCGACTTTGCTGTGCTATGTGCAAATTGCCACCGAATGATCCATCGCTGGATAGACCCTTCCGACCTGCAAGGATTTACTGCCAAACTGAAAAGCCGCCTGTGATTGGGTACAGCGTATGTGCTGCTGCTCATCGATGCGATCAGACGGCACACCCCTATCCAAGTGTTGCGGAACCGAACACTCAGTATAGGGTCAAATGCTTGAGGGTCTGCAATGCCATCGCGGCAATAATGAAGCGATAGGGGCGGGGATGGTTGTGATCAGAATGGAACTACGGTCAGCACTATTGTCGGCAACTTTGTGCGCGGCAATGACTGGCGCCTTCGCGGACCAGGCGTCGGCAGGTGTGCCGATATGTTATGCGCGCTCCTATGATGCATCCCACCTCGCTAAGAACCCACATCAAACGGTCACATCCATCGAGATGGCTCTTAAGGAAGAGAGCGGCGAATACCAGATTTGGCTGACCCGACGAGGCAGCAAAACGCTTTTCTACAATGCGGGGCGCTGCGACAGCGGATATGTCAAAGGTAAGCCCGGTCTCTACTGTCACGCTTTGATGGATTGCGACGGCGACTGTGGATCGTTCGGGGTGGTGTTCGAAACTGATAAGTCGCTACTGGCTCATTTTAGAGTGGCGTTAAATTCGTTCCCACTGCTGAGTGATGAAGGACGCGCTGAGCTTGTTCCGGAGTTAGATGACGGTGTGTTCAGGCTTCATCGTCAACCGGTGTCCGCATGTGCTTTTAATCCAGAATATGAGCATCGGATCCAGCCGATCGATTCCGACGACACTCCACTTCCGCCCGACCAAGGCTTTATTTCTCCGACAGGCAACATTCACTGTATAGCTATAGAAAGTGACAGCGGCAATCGCACCCTGAGCTGCGAACTTAAGATGATTGCTAATCTTCCATCACGCCGACCATCATGGTGTGATTACGATTGGGGAAAGTCCTTCGAGCTTGATGGAGCGGGTACAGGTAAGAGAACGTGCCAAAGCGATTCTTCCTACTTGGAAGGTCTGCAAGTTCTACCTTACGGCAGCGACTGGAAATTTCCCGGCTTCCGCTGCTTGTCCGAGCGTGCAGGAGTGACCTGCACAAACACGAACGGACATGGGTTTCGCCTGTCGCGAGATAGCCAGGATATTTTTTAAGTCGCCGGATTTCTCGACGCAAGTTTCTCGACCAAGATGTCTCTCTCTTGATGCATCCTTCCTAGGCTTCCGCTCTCGCTAGCGTCTTAATAACGCTCTCCACGACGAACTTCCGCACGTAACTACCCTTCAGCACCTCACCCTCATCGTCGGGCTCTAACCCCAACACCGCCTTACCCAGGGGTGAGTCTAGGTTGATGAAGCCGCGGTCAGGCTCGTTCGCGCCATGATGAATGACGAACTGTAGAATTTTGTTGTCGTCTAGGTAGCGAATGCGGACGGTGTCGCCAGCCTCGACGCCTTCATTTCTCATAGAGTTGACCATGAGGTCACGGACGATAGCCGCGGTTGCCGATGTCGCTTCGCGGGCGGCGGGTGGCTCTTCCCTGGCGTCATCGGGAGCGGACTGAACTGTCGTTCGGAAGGATTGTTCTTTGGCTTTCAGCTCCTGAAAACGCTCGTTGACGACTGCGCGCAGTCGTTCGGCTTCAAGGCGCGGATTGTTGAACCAATCGGTGGACCAAATGCGATGCAGCCTCCACCCAAGTCCTTCTAAAACTTCTTGTCTTAAGCGGTCGCGATCACGCGCGGACTTTGCGCTGTGATAGCTGGCGCCATCACACTCTACGCCAAGTATGTACCCGTATGGCCAATCGGGGTGCCGTATGCCGAGATCGATGAAATAGCCAGCGACGCCCACTTGATGAACAGGCTCCAAGCCCATTGCGCGGACCTGATTAGCAACGAACACTTCAAAGTCGGAATCTGGTTCTCTAATGGTCGTAGCTCCAGCATCAAGTTGACCGGTGGCAGCGTAGTCGAGCCACCGCTTGAGCATGAATGCGCCGATGTTACCGTTCTCCTCAGCGACGATATCTGCAGAGGTCATAGACGAGAACGTCACGATCTTCTGCTTGGCGCGCGAGAAAAGAACGTTTAATCGGCGCTTTCCAGCTACGCCGTTGATGGGTCCAAAGCGTTGGTGCACTTTCGCGCCTGCTGACTCAGGACCGTAAACTGTGCCGATGAAAATAACGTCCCGCTCGTCGCCTTGGACGTTCTCAAGGTTCTTGATGAAAAACTCTTCAAGACCGTCGTTCTTCTCTTTCCAGGCGTCAACGTAAGTCTGAGCCGACTTGTCGCTGCTCAGCGCGTAATCAAACTCTTCCCGTATCAAGTCGCGTTGTCGCTGGTTGAGCGTTACCACTCCGAGCGATCTGCCAGCATCTGAGCGCATGAAATCAAGTATCGCATCGACGACGGCGCGTGCTTCGATTGGATTGGTGCCAGCTTTGTACAAGCCATCTATGCGCCTATACTCGACGCCCATGTTTGATGCTGCTTCACTCGCCGATGGGAAGACAACTAGGTTGTCATCATACACGAGGCGATTGGAGAACTTGATCAGTCCGGAGTGCCTCGACCGATAATGCCAGCGGAGGCGCCTTGCCGGTCTGAATGTTGCGTTCGCCATCTCAAGAATGGATTCACTGACAACGGTATCGTCTTCATCTGTGTCTTCGTCATCAAGAACGGTTCTGAAAAATGAACTTGGTGGAAGCTGGTTGGTGTCTCCGACCACCACTACTTGCTTCGCTCGGAGCAGAGCGCCGATAGCGGCTTCCGGAGGCATCTGCGAAGCTTCGTCGATGATGCAGAGATCAAACTGCAACCCGCCCTTTGGGATATACTGAGCAACTGCAAGCGGCGACATCATCCAACACGGCTTTAGCTCCTGCAAAGCTTGACCGGCTCTTCCCGTTAGTTCGCGAACAGCAGCGAAGCGCTGTTGTTTGGCGATCTCGTTGTCGAGAAGCGCCTTTTGTGTCCAGGTCGACTTCCTTCCTGTGCTCACTCCGCGTGGCGGCTTGGCGTTGGTGTGAATTCGGTGGCGAAGAACCTTGCGCGACAGCTTTGTGAGCGCACGATCCTGATTTGCGAGAGTGCTCCTAAGTTTGTTGAGCGTCTGTCCAGAATATTTGGCTAAAGGCTGTCCCTGTTCTGCGCAGAGCGATTTTGCCAGCGTCCGCATCGCCGCTGCTTCCACGAGTTCAGCGAGGTCATCGAGACGGTCTGTGGTGCGAATTAGATGATCCGCTAGTGGTGCAATTCCACACTCGTCTATTGCCCCCCAATGCGAGGTCATGGCGGCGTGAACGAGGAGCCCCTCCCTATCCTCTGCTGCCGCTGCTAGCTGCGCTGCTATTTCAGATGGCTTGCCCAACGCGAAATGTTCTGGCGACATATGTGCTACGCGGCAGACTGCCTGGAGCAGCTCAGTGGAGGATGTTGTTGCATCAATGAGTTCAGTAATATGCTTTTGCGCAACTTCCGTGCTGCCAGATGCGATCAAGGAGGAAGCAAGGTCAGCGTGATTGGCGGGTCCCGGAAGTAGTTGGCATATAGCCTCCAACCGCTGAGCGTCCGTCCGTGCTCCCGCGAACTTAGAGCCAAGTACAGATTGAACTTGGGTGTTGCCGTCTAGCAGGTGAGTAAGTGTGAGGAATGTTTCCACCAGCTTGGCGACGTAAGAGAGAGTGTGGACCTCAATTTCAGAGGGGTTCTTAAATATGCGCGATAACTGCTCCAGCTCTACGGAGCCGCGTTTCATTTCCCGCAAGCCATTTTGCGCATCGGCAATGTAAGCCGCTAGATTGGCGTATGAAGAGACTCCGTACGCGCTGGGATCAGGACGATTCTCTGTTGAGGGGATCAGTTCGAGGAGCTCGACTGAAGCTGTACGAAGCGTTTGTCGGAGTGCGCGCCCTTGAGGACTGGAGAAGTTGGAGTTCACGGCATCGTAGAATGATGCGAGCGTCTCAAACGACTCAAAGTCGGTGTGCACACCGGAAAAGTGATGCCCGAACAGAGCAGCAACTTGAACGTTCTTGGTGAAAGTGTCTTCGCGCCGTTTGAATGTGAGAATTCTTTCTAGTTGAGCTAGCGCGGAGCTCTTTTCGAATGTGAGCATGTTGAGCGCACCGGCTACCTCACGTCTTAGGCGCCGAAATTTCGATGAAAGTACGCTGAAGGTTCCCGCGGCGCGAAGCGCAGCAGTCCACTCAGTCAAAGAATGGACTGATGCTTCAAGCGCGAGGGGCGCCGCGATCTGCAGATGATCCCATTCCTCGCGCAGTTGCCTTCCTTCAATACAGCACCTTCGTAGCAAAGATGAAGCGCCGGGTTCTGATGCAGTGGTATTGCGATAAAGCAAAGCGGTTGACCCCGCTGACCGTATTGCTCGATGTGCAATGTCTATGTCCGACAGGAGCCAGGTATCGGAGTTTGATATCTCGGTCGTCATTGGCTCCAAGTCAGCGAGCAACTGTTTTTGCTGAGTGAGCCACGCTTCCCAACCGATGAAGTATGCGTCGATCTGTTTTCGATCCAGGCTTTCGAAGCCGAGTGACGAGCAAAGAGCGTCGATACGGTGAACCGCTGCCAACACCTCCGAGGACGCATTGAGAGCCAGCATGCCGTCGAGCTCTTGACGTAGACCTTGATGTCGAACGCAGTTCGTTACGAACTCTTTGAATTGTGGTCCCATGCCGTTAATGAGCAGCGGAGCGAGGATGTCCCGCGCATCATCTCCTGGGAGTTTGACGGCATCGGCAAGGAAGGAAGAAAGCGACTCCAAGTTCGCGACACTTAGGTTGGATACTCCAAAGTGGACCGAACGCTCACCGAGTATGGACAATCGCGCAAAACCGTCAGCGGCATTCTTCGCGAGCTCGCAAGCCTCTTCGACCACAAAACGATTTGGGTTCTTTAGCTTCGTCCTATGCCAATGCTTTGCCACCGTTCGTGTGGCAACATGTGCCGCTGCTGCGTCAGAGGCAATTTGCTTCAGTCTAAGCAAGCCAGCTCTGGAGAGGTACAGGTTTGGGATGGAGCAGGAGTTGATAACCGAGCTACTGACATCGTCGAAGCGAGAAGATGCGATTGTCTTTCCAAGGATTTCGTGAGCGGAGAAGCCGGTGCTTTTGAACGGCGCCGTGAGTAGAGCTATGTATTCGGCAAGCTCGCTTCGCGAACGCTGGAATTCGGCTAACTGGAGTTCGTAGTCTCGGACTGCGGATGGCTTGTCCATCTCTATGCGATCGCGGATCGATGCGATTACCTGCTCTCTTGTTGAGCGCTCGGCTTGCAATGTGAGGAGGAACTCGCCCAATCCGACAGCATCAAGTCGCGATTTGACTACGTTCAGCGCCGCTAATTTTTCGGCGACGAACAGAACCTTCTTTCCTGCGGCAAGGGCAGAGGCGATGGCATTGACGATGGTCTGGGATTTTCCAGTTCCGGGAGGACCTTCAACTGCTACGTTTTTCCCTTCGGCAATATCGACAAGGGTGCTGAACTGGGATGAATCAGCATCCATCACGAGATGCGGAACGGCTGCCTCGATGTGAGGTTCGTCCACATTGTATTCGTCACCAAAGGGGTTCTCTGCGTCGCTGTTCGATCCTGTCAGCATTGATCTGACGATCTCACTGGCGTGAAGCGTGCCGTGATCTGGATCGAGATCGTGATACATCGCCATTCGCGCCGAGGGAAACACGCCTACAGCAATCTGGCGTCGCAGCTTCCAAGTGATATTCTTCGGTGCGACGGCTGCCGCCGCGGCAATGTAGTCCTCAATCGAGGTGCCATCGAACGGCGGAAGTTCGATACCGAACTCCAAGCGAAGCTTTTCGCTCATCACGCCGTTCAACTCCGCGTCCTCCCCTGCTCCACGAATCCAGTACTCCGATCCATGTCGAGTGCGCTTCTTCTCTAGTGTTGCGGTTGAAAGAATAAGTGGCGCAAACGAGGTTCCAGTTTGGTTGGGTTCGGACCACTCAAGAAAACCGTATGCAACCTGCATCACGTTGATGCCGGTTTCTTGCATCCACGTCCTGCACTTGGCGAAGATGGCATCAAGCTTTCGCTCCAAATCCTTTGGCAGGAACAAGGTTTGGATGTCGTTATCCGCATGTCGCTCATGCGAGCCTTCACTCGGATCGGGCAGCTCGTATGACGGCGTGATGCCATGGTTCTTTGCGTGCTGAACAAGATTGATGTCCGTCCCGCTCTGACGTTTTGGGAGATTGAGTTCATCTCGGATGCGGTCTTTTAGTTCGCGCTCGATCCGGCGCGAGACATCGAGATAATCTTCCGCATCACGATCGATAGCATCAAGCGCAGTGCGATACTGATCATCCGTGAGACGCGCATTAGAGAGTGAGTCCCGGAATGCCTTCGTATTCTCGTCGAGCGGATCAGCGTCGATGTCCGGTAATGGCACCAAACGCATCGTCTGGTTGTTGTTGAGCTTGTAGAACAACACGTCCGGAAGCTCGTCCACCACTCTGATGTGAGTAGATGATCTGGGAGTAAGTCGAGTTGAGATGAGGGGATTTCGTCTGCTCAGATCAAGCAGCTTTGGACGGATATTTTTGATCTTTTCCGCGACGAGCTGCTGGAGTTCTGTTGCAGTCATAGTTGCCCCCCTCGAACGAGATTCAGCGCGACTCGTAGAGAACCTGATTCCTCCTACCAGTCAGTGCCAAGATGATGATTGCCGAGTGAATCTTTGAAGATGCTGGCCAGCAGCCAAGTTCATGATGCAAATCGGGTGACCATCGTCTAATCAGCGCGACATCGAAACAACTTGAACGTGTTGAAGAATACCGCGCACGGTGGAGAGGAACTGTGGCTCAACCGCTACTGTTGATAAGTGGTGGTAGAGGTTACGCGAGCTTCGTGCGCTTTCCGCTCTAGTGGCCAGCGTTGGTTGCGCGCACCGTTGCATCAACTGCGCACCCTCTAATTTACTGGAGGACGAGAAGCAGTTACCTCGTCTGTGTCTCCGTCTCCGATTTCGTCCGCAATCAGTTCCGCGGTGCTATCGATCTCCGTAGTCGCTGGCTCAATTTCCTCGAAATCACGATCTACATCTCGCGTCGCTTTTTTCTTAGTTGCGATGCCCATCATAAGCTTGAACTCGCGCACCGTCTGTGCAGCTGCTCCGGGGCGCCTATGGTTGGCTACTCCGGCGATTTTCCAGTTTGTAGCCGTGCCGTGGATGTTGATCAGGTTCTTGTTGCGGAGAGCGGCATAGACGATCAGATACTCTTCAATCTCGGAAATAGCTTTGGCGTTTGCGAGTAACTTGATGCGCTCTTGTACTACGATAGAGAGTTCTAGGGTGCCACGACGTCTGTCATTTATATATTCCTGGAGGTTGTTCAGGTTGCGTGGATTGAACGCTTCTCGAAGGAGGCTCCTTGTGGCTTTGCCGACATATATTGGCAAGCTGCCTCGCGCGGCTCGGCAGCTAAAGACATAACATCCGGCTTTATTCAGTGCGCCTTCCGATGCGTCCACTACCTCCTTCAATCGGGCGCAATCGATGAAGCGAGCACCGCCTTGCAGCTTCTTCATCGGAACTTCAAAAGGTCCCTTCACAACAAAATTTACCATCACAGCCCCCAAGCTGAGAGTAACGCGGTTTGTGTCGTGCAATGAGTAGCGGCGGCAAACGGTCGAAAAATCTCGGTGTTCAAGTCATTTAGAAAATATCGGATATGTGCTCTCGCTTGATGCTTGAGCGAGCATCGGCGATGCGCCTCTGCTCGATGACTTTAAACGCGTCTCGCTTCGTCTTAGCAGATGCTGATCCGGAAAATTCCGCCGCGATCGCCACTGCTTCGGGTAGGCGGACGGACTTATCCTTTCTGAGGCGTTTCATCACGTCGGCGAACACTGAAGTGTCGGTAGTGGCCATTCGCAGCTCAGCGACATAGTCGGCCACAACTTGCGTACTAACTTGTGTCCCAGGCTTAGGCTTAGGTTTACGCTTAGGCTTAGAGATCTTTACCGATCCGCAGAACTCAATGATTGTGCGTTCGTCTGAACCCACCAACAGTTCATCAAGTATGGCAAGGGCAGCTTGCCCATCTTCGGTGGACCATGCGCTGTCAACCTTCGGAAGTATCTTAAGAGCCGAACGCAGCTGTGCGATTTTCATCGGTAAGTTTTCCTGGGAAAGCAATGGGCTGCTGTTGTGACAGAGCGTTCCATCTCAAACGAGCTTCCAAGTAGTCGCCAAGATGAGCGAACATTTGGCGGATTTCATTCGTCTTTTTGTCGTTGGAATCCGTGAGATAGTATACTTCGCTACCTCCAGCCTTCGCCAATTCCTCTTTGCGCACAATGGGTCTGTCTACAAGGATCGGTAATGGCCCATCTAGGTGGTATTCAGGCATGTTTCGTTCGAGCTCAGAAATCGCGCTGAGTTCTCGTGCATTGTAGCTGGTTGAGTTCGTTACGTGAGAAGGGACTACTGCGAGTGTCTTAAGTGATCGATTCAGGCGCTGCCGGAAGATCTGGATGGCACCGAGGGTATTTAGCGTTGCGATATGAGACTGACCATCAAGTATCGTGGGAACGAGAACATGTGTGCTTGCTGCGAGAGCGTTGACTACACCAGTGAGCAACCGCGGTGGCGCATCGATCAACACCAAGTCAAATTTGGTGTCAGGATTTGTTTGGAAGGCTGGAGATTGTAGGTAGCCGTGGAGGTTGAATCGTATCTCTTCATCCTTCCCAATCAGCCATCGAAACATCTGCTGTATTTCTGCGCGGCTAAAGCCATAAAACGCGGGGTAGATCCACAAGTTTGGAGAGATCTTCGAAACACGCTCCGCTAGTCCACGCACCTCGGCTGCGCTATGCCCCGCTTCCAACAGGAGCTGCGCGTTGAAGGTGCGCTTGTTCAGATCGGCGTGTGACATCACCGTGTCTGACAGCGAACCTTGGTAGTCGAAGTCTATCAGCAGTACCCGCTTTCCCTTGGCAGCAAAGTGGGCAGCAAGGTTGGCGCAAATCGTCGTTTTTCCTACACCACCTTTGAAGTTCACTACCGTGATGATCGGGATGCTTTGCGCGAGCTCCTCCTGGTGCCTAGCGCGATCGAAGGTTGGAGGGGGCACCTTTGACCAAAAGTCCTGGGGATCACCGACGGTCTTTTCCAGGTCATCGAAGCGCTTGTTGTGCGCCCGTATGATGGCGTCTTGCTTTGAGTTCGCGGCGCGCAGCTCGTCCAGACTGGCTTTGTCTTTGTCGCTGCCGCGACGACGACCTATGCCGTAACATAAGGCGGCAAAACCAAAAGCTGTTGCGACGGCTGCAAACACCTCATTCGTCACGGTCAGGTCCAAGCCTGCAACTGACCCCAACATAACGCCCCCCCCCCCCCTCGCACTCACATACACGCAAGTGAAGGTAGCGAGCTTCAGGGGACGGATCAACCCTGCCCGCGCGGGAAGTCCGTCCCCGATTGATCAACGCCCTTTAGCGATCTAATTCGGAAAAGACTAAACCGATAAACTTTTTCAAAAAAAGATACATCGCAAACAAAAATGCAGAATCGAATGTTCGGCATTGCTGTAACGCCAATGGCTGAGTTATAGGAAGCATTCCAATCCCTGCCCGGGTAGTGACCCGCGACTGCGACGTGCATCGACGCAGGGGATTTGTAAATTAGAGACATGCAGGTTTTTCATCGTCGCACGATGTGCGCGCGACCAGCATTGTATTTTTCAGATAATGATCAAGGAGGTGGGCGCATGAATGCACCCAAAGCTATTTATTATGTCTCGGCGCCATGTGGTGCAGGAAAGACGACTGCCGCGGTGGGATACATCAAGGAAAATATTCGCAATAGAAATTTTGTTGTCGTCGTCCCTACTGTTCTAATGGTCGAGCAATGGTCAAAGGCGTTGAGCGATAATGGTATTGTCGCCGAAGCGATAACCAGCTCTTCATGCGGGATGAACGTGAAAAAAATAATTATAGACCATCAGAATAAATTCAAGCCGCAAGGACACGTTCAAGTCATCACGTGGAATGCTTACGCCGAACTTCCCTTTAGACCACAGCATAAGAACATCCAGGTCGTCATAGATGAGGTGCCAACGACGGACAGATTCTTTCCGTGGAACATAGCGGGTCATATCGACGAGCTGGCCAATGTGGTTACGGTTGAGAGACCGGTGAACGATAGGCTGTCTATAGTACGTGCCACCAATGTGCACGAGTTGGAGTGCGAGCTCAGTGCTCCCGGGGACGATGTCGACGTGCTGTTCGACGAATTCAAACGACACCTTCGGTCCCCGTACAGGACGGTGTACGTCGATGCAGCAGCTTATGAACGCGTTTTCAATAAACGCGAAATATCTCGCGATAGCCGAGACTACAATCGAGTTAGCTTTCTATCGATGCTCAACTCACACCTGCTCGAGGAAGCGATCCTGTTAGGAGCGAACATCGAGACAAGCATCCTCTACAAGTGGATGATAAAGATGCATGATGCAAAATTTGTCGAGCACCTGGAAATATCGCGGCGCCTAAAACCCCAGTTTTCAAAGGGTCAACACCTGAAAATATTGTACTTCCTAGGGGGCGACACGCTCGCTAGCAAGTACCGCTTCGATTGCGCGACGGCAACCGGAGCGAGGGTCATAGATGAGATGGATCGCCATGCGCTGGAGTTATTTGACGACGAACAATTCCTATTCGTGACGAACAATAAGCGTAGGACACAGAGGCTCGAGGAATGTGTCAGAGCGACGCCGCTGCGGGTCGATAGCAGAGGGCTCAATTCCTATATTAGCTACGACAACATCTATTTCTCGGCTGCACTTAACCGGGAGCCCCAGCATATCCGTATGTTGGAAGACCTAGGGCTGGCTTCTAAGGACGTTTATAGAGCGACGACATGCGAGCAAGCATATCAATCGATATTTAGAACGTCGCTTCGGGACCATCGGTCAGACCGAGTGGTGACCGCGATTGTGCCCGATTTGACAACGGCAACCTACATCGCGGAGTTGGTGGGTGGGGCAGATATTCGCAGCATCGATATACAGCATGCGCAAAAAGCGAATGCACTGACCCAAACCCAAAAAAAGCAAAGAATGCGGGCGAAAAAATCACTCGACCGATTGCTTGCATCAAAATGTCTACCGTACTCTTCTCTTAAGGAAACAGGGGGACAAAATGTTGCAAACAATTATAGCTCCACCCCGCCTGAGAAGCGGGGTGAACTCGCTGCGCTCGTTGAAGCTGAAATTGATTTCACTAGCGACAGCCTAGCTGAGGAAAGCAATAAATTTGCTTGTTCCGTGACTTTTCACGACAAGCTTCAAGCCTTTGAAGAACGCGACCACAAAGTCATCTCGATCACTCCGATGGAATTCGTAAGACTACTGCGGACGCAGTCTCTCAGCGTTCAAGACGCTAAATGCGGGCGGACCCTGTTCAACGCGGGAGTCTACAAGCGGACCGAAGGCTCTACTGGATGGCGAACACTTGCCAATTTCCAATCGTCGTCAATGATGGTGTTGGATTTTGATGACGGAAACCTGTCGCCTGAGGAGTTCTGCACAATTTTCGGTGGGGATGGCGGTTCGAGCAGACGGCTTAATTTTGCGATCTACAACTCCTTCAGCCGCTCGCCTGAGCAGCCAAATCGGTTCCACGTTGTCATTTTTTATCGGCGACCTGCCCAGAGCATTGAGGAGCATCGGGCGGTGTTCGACGGAATCGTGAGGCGTCTGGAAGATGAAGGGTTCGACGCCCGCTACACCGGACTCGACCGAGCATCAGCCACTGGGGTGCAATCGTTTTACCTGCCCGCCACTAATAGGGCGTACCCAGAAATGGCGTTCTTCCAAGTGCACGGCGTCACCGCAAGGGAGATGGAAAAAGCTATCGACCCAAGCTTTTATGCAAGGACAACGATTGCCTCTGAGCCCCAAGGAGTAAGAAGCCCGAATTCGAACGGGAGGAGCGTTATTGTGGTGGAGGATATTTTGACACCCTTGCGTGGCTTGACGTGCGATCGTCACAAGCGATTATTTCAGGCGGCGGTTGATATGCAGCGTCGTGGGCTCACGCTGAGTGAGATTGAGGCAAAACTCTCTGAGGCATTTGGAGCGGAGCCGAAGATAAGGAAGAAAATCCGAGATGCCAGCAACTCACTCGTTCGGTATGGACGTGTCAATTCGCGCAGGACATTAGCGCACGCAAACAACGCGCCCTCGTAGGACCTGAGCCAGCAACAGCTAGCTGACCTCGAGGGAAGATAGGTAGTCCGCCCACAAAGTGACGGCGGCACGGACCTCATCCTTGTAGCTGGCTCTGTTGTAGACCGCTGCTACTCCGGAGACGATGCCGGACGAATGGTTCAAAAGCCTTTCAACTATGTGAGGGGAGACGCCGCCCTCAGAGAGGCGGGTCGCGACGGTTCGACGGAGGTCATGTAGTGTCCAGCCCGTGACGTCAATCTGACGGTCTAGGCGTGCTTTGGAGCGGGACCAACCGGAGAATGTTGCTCGCTTTCCTCCTGTTCCTGGAAATAGGTACGGAGATGTTCGCGGTATCACCGTCAGTAGCCGGATAGCAGTGTCGGTGAGTGGTACAATATGTGTACGACCGTTCTTCACTCTCTCTCCAGGAATCGTCCAAGTCTGAGCGGGGACATCGAACTCACTCCACTTTGCGTCGGCAACCTCGTCGCGGCGTTGTCCAGTTAGAAGAAGCAGGGCGACGATGGAATGGAATTGAGAAGCTCCCTTATGGACGTGCTGCCATATTCGACGTGTCTCATCCGCCCTGAGGACGCGTTCTCTTCCCTTCGGCTTCGCCGGATTTGGATAGTTCTTGGGAATGGGGTTTAACCGCAGGATGCCTGAACCTTCCGCCCACCTGCAGAGCGTTCGTATCGCGAAATAAGTATGCCGCCGAGTGCTCCTCGCATTTATTTCAGCGAGGAGGTCGGTCAGATCGAGTGCTGTCACGCTAGCGAGACACTTATCCGACCAGCGTGGCATAACCTCCTTTCGTAGCAACCGGGTACACTCAGCAGCGTATGCTGGTTTCAACGCACCCTCGCTGACACGGTTAGGCAGCCAGTCACAAACAAATCGTTCGATGGCGCTGGACACCGGCAGCGAAACCGAGGGGCTTGTATCGCGATCGCGCCCTTCTCGCTTCGGTTGCATGGGGTCAACGCCTTGCGCCGCCTCAGCTAGGACGCGGAGCGCGATCTTGCGGGCGGCTTGTGTGCTGATAGGTCCAGGTTTTCCAATGGTAAATCGGAGCGACCGTGCTCCAATCCGATATCTGACGCAAAAGCTCTTCACTCCGCGGTCGGTAACTCGCACTATAAGTCCTGGCACGCATAGATCGTAGACTTCCAATCGGCTCCCGGTCGGAGCTTTCGGCAGCCGGTTGATTCGTCTGTCCGTCAGGGCGATCCTCATGCGGTCAAACCGCAGACCACTGGGGACCTGCCGGGGACACAGCGGTTCATAAACAGGAGCAATGAGATAGGGGCGCCCCAGGGTGTCTGGAAGCTGGGTGGAATTGAATTTGCCTTTTGAACGAAGAGCATAGTATAGAGGCGCCGAAGTCGGAGCGTAGCGCAGCCTGGTTAGCGCACCAGTCTGGGGGACTGGGGGTCGGAGGTTCAAATCCTCTCGCTCCGACCATTTCAATCACAAGTTACGAGATCGGCTTGAGCGTCCGGGCATCTGCCTGGGGCGCGGACGCTGCTGCGCTCCTCAGCATCGGCCATGCGATGCTCGCCAGCCCCACCGCACCGCCGGCACGCGGCCGTTATCCCGCAGGAAGGGCTCGATAAAATCACCATCCGCGAAAGCTGATATCGCGCCCCGCGCAAGCGGATGATGTGCCGCCGATGCAACTCGTCTTGGAGAGCCGTCGTGGGTAGAGTGTCTTGGCATTCCGCTCCAGAGCCCGTTCCGGCGAGTGAGGTGCGGATCGCCGGGACGCCTGCAGACGATCGGACGAGCGGCGCGGGGAGGGGCTGTGGAAGAGGAAGCGCGCAAAGGCAAAGGCTGGTACGCGACGTTCGCGCTGCTCGTCGTCGTTGCCTTCGTCGTGATCTACGCTCTGACCGGCCAGGACGCGCTCGGCGCCGCAGGACGCTTTATTTGGAACGGCTTGGTCGTGACGGCGAACGGCGTCATCCGTGTCGCCGGAAGTCTCCTTCAAATGTTGGCACGGGGCGTGGGCTGGCGCCGGCTCTCGCGTCTGGCGACGGTGTTTACGGGTGTCGGCCTTGGATACGCGGCCAGCGTCGTCGTCAGCGACAGCACCGTTGGCAAGGCGCGCGGCTGGCGCGGAAAACTGCAAGCGGCCATCCGGACCGCGCGCGAAAAGTGGCAGAACCTGCCGCTCGTCGTGAAGCTGCTCATCGTGGTTGGCCTGATCGCCAGCCAGATCTACCTGCATTTCTTCCTCGTCGTCTTCCCGATCGCGTTTCTCGTTCCTGTGGTGCGCAAACTCTGGATCCGCGCCGCAGATGCGGTGTTCGGAAGCTGGTATTGGAAGACGTTCGGAAATGCGCATCGCTCGACGATGTCCGTGATGAGACGGCTTCCGTTCGTGCGCCCGATCACGGAAGGGTTCCGGCTTCTTCGCCTGCGCTATCTCTATGCATGGCGGCTGTGGAGATACGATCCGCGCTACCGGGACCCGGAAAGCAGCGCGCGTCGCGTCAGCCTCATCGAGCCGATCCGATTGTGGTGGCGCGGCGAGTTGGACGGCTATGTGGGCCGGCCGCTTCTGTCAGGGCGCAAGCGCGCCGTCGCGCCGCCCTGACAATAGGGGTACGGGTAAGCGCTACGGGTAGGCGCGCGACGGTGCGCGGAATGCGCTTTGCAGTTTCAGAGACAGAATGTTGTTGCGGCGTCCCGCGAGGGTGCAGTCCGCTTCTCGCCGGTCGCTACTGGAGTAGAGCTTGAGCGAGCCTTTCAGGATCGCAGGCTTGATGTCGTCGTGCCAGAGCACGACCTCGGCCGTCAGAGGGGAAAGATCGCGGATCGTGCAGGGGCGCGGCATGATCAGGCCGTCGGCCCACAAGAAGCCCTCTCTCATGCGCTGGCTACGGCCAAAATTCGCCGGTGCGAGAGGTTGACGATCCGTCGTTCGCGTCTCGGGTGCCGGCTCCCGCACGAGTGTCGAGACCAGTGATTTCCAAAAGTCCATGGGCACGTCCGTCCGTAAACGATCACACGAGACCGACATTCGGCAAAGACGGTGAAAAATTTGCTAAGCGCCGCCGATCGGGAGTGGGCGCGTGTCTCTCCCGCTGCGCGCGAAAAGGTTCGGAGGAGCGCAGCAACAACCTGAATCTACATGGGTTTCCTCGCGTAACGATCACGCGGAGAGCTGAAATCCCGGAACCATCGCTATCCCCCCAGCGTTCCGAAACGGACGGACGTGGAGGAGGAGGACAAGGGCATGGCAGACCGCAAGAACATCGATCCAACCGATTCACGCCAGGCGACGCCCCAGCGGATGAACTATCGCGTGCTCACGCGGTCGCTTCTGATCGCGGTCGTCGTGGCGGCTATTGTGTATGTGGTCTTCTACTCGCAGTCGCCGGGCTAAGGCGCACCGCCTCATGGCATCGAAAAATTCGCGTTAGGAAGATCCGCCGCCCCAGCGGCCGGCTCAAGGCTTGCAATGACCCTGCAAGCCACTCCTGACGATCGCCGAAATTCATTCAAATTCGTCCGTTGTCTGGCCATCGCCGACGCCTCGTGCGATGACAGGCATCCGCTCGCGTTTCGGGCGGATGCGTGTCCGTGCGGGAATCGGCTCGCACGAGGGATGGGGACCGGGCCGTCACGATGGACGCGATCGACCTGCTGTTGCGCTTCGTCGGCGCATTCTACGTTTTCGCGGCCTATGTGGGGGCGCGCGCCAGCCTGATGTCGCTGTTGATCGACCGGGCGATCGCGGCCCTCGGCGGCGATGCACCGCCGCGCGCGGAGCTTCTCAAGAGTTACTGGCTGATTGCCGCCTCCGTGATCGTCATGGTCGGAGGCGCCGCGCTGCTGTTTCTTCTCGACGTCGCCCTGTGGGCGTTTCTGGCCTCGGCGACAGGTCAGGCCGTCTATCTGTTCTACGCGGCGCCCCGATACTTCGATGCCGAGGACCCGCCGGATGAGACAGGGCGCCGCCAATCGCTCAACGCATTTGTCATCTATCTGGCCGCGACGGCATTCGTCGTGTGGGCCGCCGGCGACGGGCGCTTGTCGAGGATGACGGATGTCGCTTGGCCGCTCCTCACAATTCCGGCCGCGATGGTCGTGGCGCACGTGGTCTACGTTCTATGGATGGCGAGGTCGCCGACAAGCGCCGGCGTCACATCACCGTTCGATGCCCCTTTTTTTGGCGGAGAGAACGGCGAGCCGTCGCGTCCATTGTCGGAAGCGAAAGTCGTCAAGGTCATGGCGGATTACTACACGTATCCGCTTTGGGCGTTGGACGGGGATCTCGACGGCGACATCGCACCCGAAGAGATGAGGCTATCGGCGGAGCTGACGCAGGACCTCAACGATTGGGCAGAGGCCTACAACGCATCTCTCGATCCCGACGACCCGGCGAAGAGCCTCTGGAGCGAGGAGCAGCACAAGGCGCACGAGGCGATGGCGCGGCCGCTCGCGGTACGCTTGGCACGCGAGCGGCCAGACCTCACGGTCTATGTGCTTGAGGCCGATGTCGGCGTGGTTCCGGTCTGCGCCGAGGACGAGCCCTGAAGAGGCGCGTCAGGCCAGCGTCGCGCCGTCTTTCGCCGACGTCACCGCCGCTTCGAGATGCTGAACCAGAGCGTCTTCGAGGCCGAGCGTCGCTGCGAGATAGCGCAGATAAGCCTTTTCCGCGGGCGTATCGGCTTCGATGGCGATCGAGGACGCGAGATAGACTTCGCTGCGCATTTCGGGCGTTGCCGCCGCGGCAGCGAACTGTTGCGGCGACCAAGGCTGCGCGATCTCGCGTTCCAGGAATTGCTGTTCTTCGCCCGAGACGCCGAGCACGGACAGCCGCCCCAGGATCTGTTGGCGCTCTTGGGCGTCGATCAAGCCATCGGACAACGCCGCTGCGATCATTGCCCTCAAGAGCAGCAGAGCATGCGCATCCTCGGGCGGTGCGCCGGGGAGCGTTGCGCCGGTGCGGGCCGCTTGCAGAAACTCCGCCGCGCGCGTGCCGATGAGCGGCTTGCCATCCCGATAGTTCGAATAGGCCTTGTAAGCGAGCCCGCCGAGGGCTGCGGCCGCGCCGAGCTTGAGCGCATCGCCGGCCAGCTCGCGGCCGGATTTGGATCCGAGCAGCAGCGTGGCGAGCGCGCCGGCGGCCGCGCCGCCCGCGATCCCGCCGCCCTGGGTGCGGAGAAAGTCCTTGGCCTGCGACAGGAGATCGCCGCCCTGCGACGCGTCGGGCACGGCGGCTGTGACGCCCCGGCCCGCGGCCGGGACCGAG
>ERZ869909.1528-NODE-1528-length-18543-cov-4.671396_pt1 | contig 18543 bp, 21 predicted proteins | sample MGYA00520892_ERZ869909 | MGnify/ENA primary metagenome ERZ869909 (study PRJEB32215, sample SAMEA104723947) | bioreactor metagenome | biome: bioreactor; feature: anaerobic bioreactor; material: water | place: China | collected 2015-03-12 ...
CAACCATGAGGAAAGCCAGCCCTGCCATCTGACGCTCAAGGATGCCTCGGTGCCGATCGGGGTGAACCTGCCGAAATATGCCGAGCCGGCGCAGCGCTATTGCCCGGCGGGCGTCTATGAGGTGGTCGAGGAAGAGGGCAAGGAGCCGCGCTTCGTGATCAACTTCCAGAACTGCGTGCATTGCAAGACCTGCGACATCAAGGACCCGAGCCAGAACATCAACTGGACCACGCCACAGGGGGGCGACGGGCCGAATTATCCGAACATGTGATCTGTCCGGCCCTGTCGGCGGGGGCTGGCTGCACGCTGACGGGGCCGGGCGCATTGCCCTTGCCGGGCTGGAGGGCTACATCTGGGCGATGCAGTGATCCCCGCCCGGCGGTGGGGAAACCAACCGGGAGTGGGCCTTGCCGCGTCAGTATTCCGTTCGTTCCGTGCCGGTTGGCGCGCCTCTCCGGCCCCGTCGCGGGTTCTGGCTGGCCGGGGCGCTAAGCCTTGCCGCGCTTATGGCACCATCCGCCCCGGCGCTCGCCCAGCCGCTGGCAGCCAGTGGTTTTGCCGGCGCCTTCCTGGCTGCGCGCGAGGCTGGTTTCAACAATGATTTTGCGGGCTCGCTGCCCTATCTGGAGCGCATGCTGGCGCTGGAGCCCGACAGCCCGCATCTGCTGGAAAGCCTAACCATCGGCTATCTGGCGCTGGGCCGGCACGATGAGGCCGCCGCCCATGGCGCGCGGCTGCATGCGGTGATGCCGCGCAGCTATGCGGCATCCCTGGCGCTGCTGGCCGATGCTTTCGCCCGGCAGGATTTCGCCCGAGCGCTGGAACTGGGCGAGGGGGCAGGGCAGACGCATCCGCTGGTCGATGGGCTGGCGCTGGCTTGGGGGCATCTGGGCCAGGGCAGCATGACCGAGGCGCTGGCGGCTTTCGATACCGTCGCCACGCAGGATGGCATGCTGGCCTTCGCGCAATATTGCCGGGCCCTGGCGCTGGCGCTGGTCGGCGATGCCGAGGGCGCGGTTGCCGCGCTGGAGGATGAGGACAGCAATGTCCTGGGCTCGCTCAGCCGCCGCGGGCTGATCGCCTATGCTCAGCTGCTGGGCCAGATCGAGCGGTTTGACGAGGCCGTGGTGCTGCTGGACGACGCTTTCGGCCCCGTCACCACCGATTCCCAGATCACCCGCATGCGCGCCGCCTATGCCGAGGGCAGGGCGCTGCCCTTCGATCTGATCGCCAATCCGGCGCAGGGCATGGCCGAGGTCTTTGTGGTCATGGCCTCGGCGATGCGCACGGCTCAAAACAGCCATGACGCCCTGCTCTATGCCCGTGCCGCCGAATGGGTCAACCCGGCGCTGCATGATACGCGGCTGCTGATCGGTCAGCTCTTCGAGGAAATGGAGCAGCCCGAACAGGCTGCGGCAGTCTATGCCCAGATCCCCGAGGATGATGTCTTCGGCATGGCGGCGGCGATGGGCCGGGCGCAGACGCTGGCCGCGCTCGATGATCTGGAGGGCGCCATCGCGGTGCTTGAGGCGCTGGTGCGCCAGCATCCGCAATCGGCGGCCTCGGTGCAGGTGCTGGGCGATTTCCTGCGCCGCGACAACCGCCACGAAGAGGCCATCGAAGCCTATGACCGCGGCTTCGTGCTGATGGAGGAAGCCGGGCTGGAGCCGGACTGGCGGGCCTTTTTCTCGCGCGCGGTATCGCATGAGCGGCTGGGCCAGTGGCCCGAGGCCGAGGCCGATTTCCGCGCCGCACTGGAGATCGAACCCGATCAGCCGACGGTACTGAATTATCTGGGTTATTCGCTGGTGGAGCGACAGGAGAAGCTGGAAGAGGCGCTGGAGATGATCGAGCGCGCGGTGGCCGGTGAGCCCGACAGCGGGTATATCGTCGATAGCCTCGCCTGGGCACTGTTCCGGCTGGGGCGCTATGACGAGGCGCTGGCGCCGATGGAGCGCGCGGTGGAACTGCTGCCCACCGATCCGATCCTCAACGACCATCTGGGCGATGTCTATTGGGCTGTGGGCCGTTACCGCGAGGCGCAGTTCCAATGGCGCCGGGCGATTTCCTACGGGCCGCATGATGATCTGGATCTCGACCGCGTGCGCCGCAAGCTGGAGGTCGGGCTGGATCAGGTGCTGCGCGACGAGGGGGCACCGCCGCTCCATGGCGAGCGCTAGGCTGCGGTGATGATGCTGGCCCCGGCCAAGATCAACCTGACGCTGCATGTCACCGGCCGGCGCGCCGATGGCTATCATCTGCTCGATTCGCTGGTGGTCTTTGCCCGGTTCGGCGACCGGCTGGCGCTTGAACCCTGCGAAGGCGCCCCGGCGCTGGCGATCAGCGGGCCGCAGGGTGCCGGCGTGCCGCCCGGCGGTGACAATCTGGTGCTGCGTGCGGCGCGGATGATCGGTGCGGCGCCGGTGCGGCTGCTGCTGGAAAAACACCTGCCGCCGGCCTCGGGCATGGGCGGCGGCTCCTCGGATGCGGCGGCGGCGCTGCATCTGCTGGCCGGCGCGCAGGGTCTGGCGCTGCCCGATACTGCGACGCTGATGCGGCTGGGGGCCGATCTGCCGGTCTGCATGGCCGCCCCCGCGCCCTGCCGCATGCGTGGTCTGGGCGAGCAGGTTGAGCCGCTGGCGGGCGTGCCCGGCCTGCATCTGCTGCTGGTCAATCCTGGCAAGCCACTGGAAACGCCAGCGGTTTTCGCCGCACTGGAACGGCGCGACAACCCGCCGATGCCCGATGAACTGCCGCGCTGGGCCGATGGTGCGGCGCTGGCCGGCTGGCTGGCGGGCATGCGCAACGATCTGGAAGCCCCGGCACGGAAGCTGCTGCCCGAGATCGGCACGCTCATTGATGCACTGGCGCACCAGCCCGGCTGCCTCCTGGCCCGCATGACCGGATCGGGCGCCACCTGCTTTGGCCTGTTCGACAGCGAGAACAGCCTGACGGCGGCGGCGGCGGCGCTGAAGCGTGCCGGGCCCGGCTGGTTCGTGGCGCCGAGCCGGAGCGCGCATGCCGACCCGGCGTGAGTCGGCCACGAAACCGGGGCGTCAGTTGACGCGCTTCACCACATAATCGGCCAGATCGGCCAGCATGTCGCGGAGCGGATGTTCCGGCAGCACCGAAAGCGCGCTGCGGGCCTGTTCGGCCCAGTCGAGCGCGCTGGCGCGGGTGCTTTCCAGCGTGCCGTGGCGGGCCATGATCTCCATTGCGCGCTCCAGATCGCCGGCCTCCTGCCGCCCCTTGGCGATCACCCGCTCCCAGAAGGCGCGTTCCTCGGCATTGGCGGCGGCCACGGCGCGGATTACCGGCAGGGTCAGCTTGCGCTCGCGGAAATCATCGCCGAGGTTCTTGCCGGTGGCATCGCCGGCGCCGCCGTAATCCATAAAATCATCGACGATCTGGAAGCAGATGCCCAGCGCATCGCCATAATCGAACAGGGCCCGCGTCTGGCGCTCGCCCATGCCGGCGATCACCGCGCCGCTTTCGGTGGCGGCGGAGAACAGCGCCGCCGTCTTGCCGCGGATCACCGTCATGTAGGTGGCCTCGGTGGTGGCCAGATTCTGCGCGGCGGTGAGTTGCAGCACCTCGCCCTCGGCAATGGTGGCGGCGGCATTGGCCAGGATGTCGAGCACCCTGAGCGAGCCGGTTTCCACCATCAACTGAAACGCGCGCGCAAAGAGATAATCGCCCACCAGCACGCTGGATTTGTTGTCCCACAGCAGGTTGGCGGTGGGGCGGCCGCGGCGCTGGCGGCTTTCATCGACCACATCATCATGCAGCAGCGTTGCGGTATGGATGAACTCCACCGTCGCCGCCAGCCGGATGTGATGCTCGCCCTCATAGCCGCAAAGCCGCGCCGCCGCGAGGGTCAGCATCGGGCGGATGCGCTTGCCCCCGGCCTCGACCAGATGCGCCGTCACCTCGGGGATGCGCGGGGCATGCTGCGAGGCCATGCGCGCCCGGATCAGCGTGTTCACCCGCGCCATATCTTCGCCCAGCCAGTCGGCAAGGCGTTCATGGGGGCTTTCGGTGGGCTTGGTGGCAAGAGGCATCGGTGCCGTGTTCCGCGTGGTCTCGACAAGCTGTCGGGCTTGCCGTTTAGTGAAGCAATGAAAGAACTGCTGCGCACATCGGACCCGACGGTCATTCCCTTCGCGACAGCGCTCCTTGAGGGCGAGGGTATAGAGGTGTTTGCGCTCGACGTCCATATGAGCACGCTGGGCATTGTGCCGCAGCGGCTGATGGTGCGACGCGAGGATTTTTTCATGGCCAGCGCCATTCTGCGCGAGAACGGGATCGAACTGGCGGGATGAACATGGGCAGCGAGGGGGGCGATTCGCCGGCGCCGGGCTTTGCCGAAGAGGCGCTGAGCCGCGATGTGTTTCTGGGTGGGCAGCTGGCGATCTGGCAGCCGCTCAGGGGCTATCGGGCCGCGACCGATCCGGTGCTTCTGGCGGCGGCAGTGGCGGCGCGGCCCGGGCAGGCGGTGCTGGAACTCGGCTGCGGTGCCGGGGTGGCGCTGTTGGCGCTGGGGCGGCGGGTGCCGGGGCTGGGCCTTTGCGGCATCGAGCGGCAGGGCGAGTATGCCGCGCTGGCACGGCGCAACGCCGCCGAGAACGCGCTGGTGGCCGAGGTCTTCACCGGCGATCTGGCGGCGATGCCAGCGCCGCTGAAGGCGCGCCGCTTCGATCATGTGCTGGCCAATCCGCCCTATTACCCGCCGCGCGCCCCGGCGGCACGCGATGCCGGCCGCGCCGCCGCGCTGCGCGAGGAAACCCCGCTGGCGCTCTGGGTCGAGGCCGGGCTGCGGCGGCTCGGTGATGGCGGCTATTTGACGATGATCCACCTGGCCGAGCGGCTGCCGGGGATACTGGCGGCGCTGGAGGGCAAGGCCGGCGACACACGGGTGCGCCCGCTGGCGCCGCGCGAGGGCCGCGCCGCCGGGCGGGTGCTGGTGCAGGCGCGCAAGGGCGCGCGCGGGCCGTTCCGGCTGCTGGCGCCGCTGGTGCTGCATGACGGCCCGGCCCATGCCGGCGATGGCGATGATTTCACCGATGCCGCCCAGGCCCTGCTGCGCGGCGGCGCGGCGCTGGGCTGGGATTAGTCAACAGGGGCGCGCGGGGCCTGGCCACTCAGGCCGCCACGACCCGCCGGTAGCCGCAATCGCGTTCATCCAGGTCTAGCAGATGCCCGTACCGCCGGTGCCAGGCGCCGCCCTCAAGGTATAGAGCCAGAAATCGCGATAGGCCGGATCATAGGTCAGGATCACCACGGGCCCGCGCGAGGCCCGGAGCCGGCCCCCACATTCAGGACGCTGCGGCTGTCGCCCAGCGCGGCGTGGATCTGCCGGGCAATACGGTCATCGGCCCGGCGCAGCTGCGCGTAGTTCACCCCGATCGTATCGTAGCTTGCCTGCATGAGCGCATGTTCCTCTGGTCGCCGCCGTGGTGGCTGCATCGCGCAGCCCCTGCTTGCGGCGCAACCGTCGTGCGGCCAGCAAGGCAACCGCCGCGCTGTCAGAAACGTTCGATCAACCGGTCGAGGTAGTCGCGCTCGGCCTGCGGGCGTTCGCGTTCGGCCGAGCGGCGGCGGATTTCGTCCATCAGGTCGCGGGCGCGCTCGCGCGGATCGGCGCCGGGCAGGTTGGTGCCCAGATCGCCGCCGGTGGTGGCATCGCCGCTGCGGTTGCGCCCCAGCGGGTCGCGCTCGCCGCCCTGGGCCTGGCCTTCCTCGCCGCCCTCGCCGCCGGCGCGTTCGCGGCGGTCCTGGCGCATGGCCTCGTTGAACTGGCGCATGCCTTCGCGCAGGGCATCCATCGCCTCGGCCTGACGTTCCAGCGCCTGGCGGGCATCGCCGTCGCGCAGGGCCTCGGCGGCCTCGTCCATGGCGCGCTGGGCCTCTTCGAGCGCATCGAGCGCGGCATCGCCCTCGGGCGTGCCATCGCCGGGCAGGGGCTGCAACTGCTGTTCACGCAGCCGGTCGCGCAGCGCCTGCTGGCGCTCGGCCAGCCCGTCGAGACCGCCTTGTTCCTGCCCGCCTTCGCCGCCCTGATCTTCGCCGCGCTCATTGCCGCGGTCCTCGCCCTGACCGCGGTTGAAGCGGTCCTGCAATTCGCGGAAGGTATCATCGGCCAGCGATTGCTGTTCGCCCAGCGTATCGCCCAGCCCCTCCATGGCTTCCGAGCCGGGCATCGGCTCGCCGCCCTCGCCCTCGGTGATCTGCAGGTTTTCCAGCAACTCGTTGAGGCGCGCCATCAATTCGGCGGCTTCGTCCATGCGGCCCTCTTCCATCAGTTCCTGGATACGGTCCATGAGCTCCTGGATCTGGCTGCCGGTGATCTCCATCTGCTCGCCGGGCTGACGTTCGCCGCGCTCGCGGGGCTGTTCGGCCAGCATGCGCATGTAGTCGCGCATTGCCTCGCGCAGCTCGTCCATCAGCTCCTCGATCTCCTCGGGGGTGGCGCCGTTGCGCATCGCCTCGTCGAGCTGGTCCTGAATGCGGCGCAGACGCTCGCGGGCATTGGCCAGCTCGCCCTCCTCGATCAGAAGTGCCAGTTCCCAGAGCTTGGTGGCAACCTCGTCGCGCGCGCCGCTGTCCCAGTCGCCGGCATCGAGCCGTGCCTCGATCAGCCGCACCGCCTCGCGCAGGCCGGGGGCGGCGGCATCGGCGCGGAAAGCGCCTTCGGAGCGATGCAGCATGGCGCGCATCAGCTGCGAGGCGCGCCGGCCGTTGTCGAGGTTCCACAGCAGATCGCGGCGCAGCTCGCTGATCGCCAGCGCCGCCGGTTCAAAGAAGCGCCGCCCCGGCAGCACGGCGCCCGAGGGCACGCTTTCGCCGCTCTGGCCGGCGGCATCGGTGACGCGCAGCACCACCTGCACCGGCAGATGCGCCCAGGCATGCTGCGAAAGATCGTCGCGCAGCAGCTCGGTGAAATCGGTACGGCTGCCGGACATCGGCAACGGCAGGTCCAGCCGCAATGCCTCGCGCGGCTCAGGCGGCAGGGCCAGCCCGTGCCGGCGCTCCACTGCGGCCAGGTCAAGGGTGATCTCGGCCTCGCCGCGGATCACGCCGTGATCGTCGCTGGCGCGGAAGGGTTGTTCCATGATGCCGCCGCGCGCGCGCCGCATCGGCCCGTCAAAGGCAACCAGCGGCGCCTCATCAGGCAGCACCACGATATACCAGCCGCGCCCGCCCGGCCCGGTGATCTCCAGCCGGCCCGATGAAAGTGCGGCAAATTCGGCGCTGGTGCCGGCCTCGTCGCTGTTTGCCTCGCCGCCCAGGGCCTGGGTGAAGCCACCGGCGCCCGGCCCGCCATAGAAACGCAGCATGACCTGCGCGCCCTGCGGCACCTCGATCACTTCACGTGTGATTTCATTGAGATAGAGACCCGGGCGCCCGGTATAGGCCGGTGGCGTGACCCAGCCTTCCCAGCTGGGGCCGATGGCGGCGCCTGCCGGGGTGCCCAGCGCGCCGAGCGGGGCCAGCGGCTGCGGCGTGGCAAAAAGCAGCGCCAGCGCGCCGGCGGTCAGTGCCATCAACCGCAGGCCGAAGGGGTCGTGCCGGGCGAGGTTCAGATCCGGGCGCACCGCGCGGGCAGAGGCGGCGACCCGGGCCATGCGCGCCCGATGCGCCTCCCAGAGTGCGGCCGAGGCCGGATCGTCGCCGCCGATCGCCTGGGCATCGGCCAGCGCGGCCAAGGGGCGGCCGGGCAGGGTGCGGTCAAGCCGCGCCAGCGCCTCGGCCCGGCTCGGCCAGCGCATCCGCCGCAGCGCCAGTGCGCCTGTGACCAGCAGAAGCAGTGCATAGCTGACGGCAAGCGCCAGCCACCAGCGCCCCGGAAGCAGGTCTGCGAGGCCAAAGGCCAGCGCCACCGCGGCGATGATCAGCAATGATGCCGGCAGCCAGAAGGCCCGCGCCAGCCGTTCCGCCACCATGCCGGCCCGTGTCAGCACGAGGGCACGGCGCGGGTCGGCGGGTGAGGCAGGGCTTGAGGGCATCAGCTTTCCGGTTGCAACCAGTCCGGGATGGTATCGCGCGCGATCATTTCGTCAAAGCTGGGGCGGCGGCGGATAACCGCGAAGTGATCACCCTTGACCAGAACCTCGGGCACCAGCGGGCGGGAATTGTATTCCGAGGCCATAACCGCGCCGTAAGCGCCGGCCGAGCGGAAAGCGACCAGATCGCCGGCCTCCAGCAGCGGCATGTCGCGCTGGCGGGCGAAGGTGTCGCCCGATTCGCAGACCGGGCCGACGATATCGACCGGGGCCACCGGCGCGCCGGGTACCGGTTCGATGACCGGGATGATGTCATGATGCGCGCCATACATCGACGGGCGCACCAGATCGTTCATCGCCGCGTCGATGATCAGGAATTCGCGCCCCTCGCCGGCCTTGCGATAGATCACCTGCGAGATCAGCACCCCGGCATTGCCGGCGATCAGCCGGCCCGGTTCGATCTCGATCTCGCATTGCAGATCGCCCAGCACGCGCTTGACCATGGCGCCGAAGTCGGTGGGCAGGGGCGGGGCCTCGTTCGAGCGGGTATAGGGAATGCCCAGGCCGCCGCCCAGATCCAGCCGTTCGATGACATGGCCCTCGGCGCGCAACTGGCGCGTCAGCGCGGCCATCTTGGTATAGGCGGCCTCGAACGGGGCGAGATCGGTCAGCTGGCTGCCGATATGCATGTCGATGCCCACCACCCGCAGCCCGGGCAGGGCGGCAGCGCGGGCATAGATGGCGCTGGCCCTGGAGATCGGCACGCCGAATTTGTCTTCCTTGCGACCGGTGGCGATTTTCTCATGGGTGCGGGCATCGACATCGGGATTGACCCGCAGCGCGATCGGCGCCTCGATCCCCATGCTGGTCGCAACCTCGGACAAGGCCTCCAGCTCGGGCTCGGATTCGACATTGAACTGCCGGATGCCGCCACCGAGCGCGATGCGCATTTCCTCGCGCGTCTTGCCGACGCCGGAAAAGACGATGCGCTCGCCCGGCACGCCGGCGGCGCGGGCGCGCAGATATTCCCCGGCCGAGACCACATCCATGCCGGCGCCCAACTGCCCCAGCAGCCGCAGCACCGCGACATTGGAATTGGCCTTCACCGCATAGCAGACCAGATGCGGCAGCGGCGTCAGCGCTTCCGAGAACAGCCGGAAATGGCGCTCAAGCGTTGCCGAAGAATAGCAATAAAACGGCGTTCCAACCGATTCCGCGATGTCACTCAATCGCAGGTCCTCGGCATGCAACTGGCCGTTTTTATACAGGAAATGGTCCAATAGTGCCTCCAGCCGCGCCGTCCGCGCTTGCAGAAATTCAACTTTCAGGCGGAACCGCGCCGCAGGAACAGATAAAGCGGCAAGCCGCAGCTTACCCCGATGCAGAAGGTCGCCGGAATGGCCCAGAGGCCGCGCCAATGACGCTGGCGCAGGCATTCGACCAGCACCCAGAGTGTCAGCGCCAGCGCCGCGATGGTCAGATCCCAGACCAGCCCTGATGTTGCCGCATTGGCATGCCAGGCTTCCACCATCGCCAAGAGCGACCATTGATGCGTCATGAACCAGGTGATGAACCAATACATCGGATGCACCGCGCCCCAGACGGCCAGCGCCAGAAACAGCCAGCGCAGCGGTGACATGGCTAGCCCCCCCAGAAGGTGGAAAGGTCAATTCCGCCCTCGGCCGAGGGTGGGTCGGCGGCACCGCAGGCCGCCAGCAGTGCCAGCCCGCACAGCGCCGTCATGGCCCGGAAACGTTTCATCCCAATGCCTCCTTCCAGCGTGCCACCTGCTCGCGCACCCGCTGCGGCGCGGTGCCCCCGTAAGACATGCGCGAGCGCAGCGAGTTTTCCACCCCCAGCACCTCAAACACCGCCTCGGTGATGCCCGGATGCACCGCCTGCATCTGTTCCAGCGTCAGGTCGGGCAGGTCGATGCCGGCATCCTCGGCGATCTTGACCAGGCTGCCGGTGACGTGATGCGCCTCGCGGAAGGGCAGGCCGAGCGCGCGCACCAGCCAGTCGGCCAGATCGGTGGCGGTGGCAAAGCCCGAACCGGCGGCAGCGGCCAGCGCCGGGCGGTTGGCGCTCATGTCGCGCACCATGCCCTCCATGGCGGCCAGGCCCAGCATCAGGTTGTCGGCGGCATCGAAGGTCTGTTCCTTGTCTTCCTGCATGTCCTTGGAATAGGTCAGCGCCAGCCCCTTCATCACCACCAGCAGCGCCACATTCGCCCCCAGGATGCGGCCCAGCTTGGCGCGCAGCAGTTCGGCGGCATCGGGGTTCTTCTTCTGCGGCATGATCGAGGAGCCGGTGGTGAAGGCATCCGACAGCCGCACGAAGCGGAACTGCGCCGAGGACCAGATCACCAGTTCTTCGGCGAAGCGCGACAGATGCATCGCGCAGATCGAGGCCGCGGCAAGGAATTCCAGCGCGAAATCGCGGTCCGACACGCTGTCGAGGCTGTTGGCGGTGGGGCGCTTGAACCCCAGCGCGGCGGCGGTCATCTCGCGGTCGATGGGAAACGAGGTGCCAGCCAGCGCGGCGGCGCCCAGCGGGCATTCGTTCATCCGCGCGCGGGCGTCGATGAAGCGGCCACGGTCGCGCGCCAGCATCTCCACATAGGCCAGCATATGGTGGCCCCAGGTGACCGGCTGGGCGGTCTGCAGATGGGTGAAACCGGGCATCGGCCAGTCGGCACCGGCATCGGCCTGGGTCAGGAAGGCACGCATCAGCGCCTCGATGCCGGTGATGGCGGCGTCGCATTGCTCGCGCACCCAGAGCCGGAAGTCCACCGCCACCTGATCGTTGCGCGAACGCGCGGTATGCAGCCGCCCGGCGGGCTCGCCGATCAGCTCCTTCAGCCGCGCCTCGATATTCATATGGATGTCTTCAAGCGCGGTGCGGAACGGGAATTCGCCGGCTTCGATCTCGGTCTTGATGCGCGCCAGGCCTTCGTCGATGGCCTTTGCATCGGCGTCGGCTATGATGCCGGTGGCGGCAAGCATCGCGGCATGGGCGCGCGAGCCGGCGATATCCTGCGCATAGAGCCGGCGGTCGAAGCCGATCGAGGCATTGATCGCCTCCATGATCGCATCCACCCCGCCGGCGAAGCGCCCGCCCCACATGCTGTTCGCGCTGTTGTCCGTCATGCTTGCCCTCGCTTTGTTCCCGCGCGCCGGCGCCGGCTTTTTGGCGCCGTTGCGTGTTCAAGCCCCTATACGCGCTTGCCCCTCGCCGCGCAATCGCGCCCACCGGGGCCTGCGCCCCCTGGCCCGCGACCGCCGCCATGGGGGCAGATTTTCGATCCCCCTTCACCTGCCATTAACTCTTGCACGGCAGATTGAGCACAACGAGATGCGGAGAATGCCGATGACCGCCCCCGAGAACCACGATTTCCCGCCGCCCGACGGCTATGAAAGCCCCTTCGCCGTGGCTTCAGACCTGCGCACGCAGGAGACGATCGCGATGGTGCGCACCGCGCTCGATGAGCGGCGCGCGCTGCTGGCCTATCAGCCGGTGGTGCAGGCGCGCATGACCCATCGCACGGCCTTCTATGAGGGCTATATCCGCATCCTCGATGAGCAGGGTCGCGTGCTGCCGGCGCGCGACTTCATGCATGCGGTCGAAACCACCGAGCTGGGCCGGCGCATCGACTGTCTTTCGCTGGAGCTGAGCCTCGCCGCGCTGGCGCAGGAGCCCGGTTTGCGGCTTTCGGTCAATATGTCGGCGCGTTCCATCGGCTATCCGGCCTGGCTGGCGGCGCTGGAGCGCGGGCTGCGCGCCGATCCCTCGATCGCCGAGCGGCTGATCCTGGAGATCACCGAATCCTCGGCCATGCTGATGCCCGATCTGGTCACCGTCTTCATGGCCGATATGCAGACCCGTGGCATCTGCTTCGCGCTCGATGATTTCGGCGCCGGCTACACCGCTTTCCGCTATCTGAAGGATTTCTACTTCGACATCATCAAGATCGACGGTCAGTTCATCCGCGGCATCTCCAACAGCCCCGACAATCAGGTGCTGGCCCAGGCGCTGGTCTCCATCGCGCGGCATTTCGACATGTTCACCGTCGCCGAATCGGTCGAAAGCGCCGAGGATGCGCGCTATCTGGTCGATATCGGGGTGGATTGTCTGCAGGGCTATTATTTCGGCGTGCCCTCGACCGATGCGCCCTGGCGGACCTCGAAACTGGCCAAGCGCGCCTGACGAACCGGCGCCGGTGCCGTTTGCCCCTCGGCATCAGGCCCCGCCCAAGAGCCGGCCTTGATCACCTGTTTCACGCGCAGCGTAACATTGTTGCGCCGCGCGGCCATTCTGTGGCGCAGCATTGCCTTGCCTTGCCAAGGCAAGTAAGAAAACGGGACTCGGCACGCATCCGCGCGATGCCCGGCTTTCGAGAGGAGCACCAATGACCAATGTCGTGATCGTTTCCGCCGCCCGCACGGCGGTTGGTTCCTTCAACGGGGCGTTTGCCAATACCCCGGCCCATGACCTGGGCGCGGCGGTGCTTGAAGCGGTGGTAGCGCGCGCCGGGGTGGACAAGGCCGAAGTATCGGAAACCATTCTGGGCCAAGTGCTGACCGCCGGTCAGGGCCAGAACCCCGCGCGTCAGGCGCATGTCAACGCCGGCCTGCCGATCGAGGCTTCGGCCTGGAGCCTCAATCAGGTCTGCGGCTCGGGGCTGCGGGCAGTGGCGCTGGGCGCGCAACATGTGCAGCTCGGTGACGCTGCCATCGTCATCGCCGGCGGGCAGGAGAACATGTCGCTCAGCCCGCATGTCGCGCATCTGCGCGCCGGTCACAAGATGGGCGATGCCAAGTTCATCGATTCGATGATCAAGGACGGGCTGTGGGACGCTTTCAACGGCTATCACATGGGCCAGACCGCCGAGAATGTCGCCGAGAAATGGCAGATCAGCCGCGAAATGCAGGATCAATTCGCGCTTGCCAGCCAGAACAAGGCCGAAGCGGCGCAGAAAGCCGGCAAGTTCAAGGACGAGATCGCGGCCTTCACCGTGAAAACCCGCAAGGGCGAGCTGGTGGTCGATGCCGATGAATACATCCGCCATGGTGCCACGCTGGACAGCATGACCAAGCTGCGCCCGGCCTTCACCAAGGACGGCACGGTGACCGCGGCCAATGCCTCGGGCATCAATGACGGAGCGGCGGCGGTGATGCTGATGTCCTCCGAGGAGGCAGCGCGGCGCGGGCTGGAGCCGCTGGCGCGCATTGCCTCCTATGCCACCGCCGGTCTGGACCCGGCGATCATGGGCGTGGGGCCGATCCATGCCAGCCGCAAGGCGCTGGCCAAGGCCGGCTGGCGGCCCGAGGATCTGGATCTGGTGGAGGCCAATGAGGCCTTCGCCGCCCAGGCCTGCGCGGTCAACAAGGACATGGGCTGGGACCCGGCGATCGTGAATGTCAACGGCGGCGCCATCGCCATTGGCCATCCGATCGGCGCTTCGGGCGCGCGTATCCTCAATACCCTGCTGTTCGAAATGCGCCGCCGCGGTGCCCGCAAGGGGCTGGCGACGCTGTGCATCGGCGGCGGCATGGGTGTTGCCATGTGCCTGGAACGCTGAGCGCGCCATTTTTCGGTAATTTTGTGCATGAAATTGTAACGCGGGCGCAACAATGTTGCGCCCGCGCTTTTCATTCGATACCAATGATTTAAGAGATCAAGCCATAAGGAGGAATCATGGCACGGGTAGCACTGGTCACTGGCGGATCGCGCGGCATTGGCGCGGCCATCGCGATCGCACTCAAGAACGCCGGCTACACCGTCGCTGCCAATTATGCTGGCAACGACGAGGCGGCGGCGAAATTCACCGCCGATACCGGCATTCCCACCTATAAATGGTCGGTGGCCGATTATGAGGCCTGCGCCGCCGGCATCGCCCAGGTCGAGGCCGATCTGGGGCCGGTGGATGTGCTGGTCAACAATGCCGGCATCACCCGCGACGCGCCGTTTCACAAGATGTCGCCGCAGCAGTGGAAAGAGGTCATCGACACCAATCTGACCGGGGTGTTCAACATGACCCATCCGCTCTGGCCCGGCATGCGCGAGCGCAAATTCGGGCGCATCGTCAATATCTCTTCGATCAACGGCCAGAAGGGGCAGTTCGGTCAGGCGAATTATTCGGCGGCCAAGGCGGGCGATCTGGGCTTCACCAAGGCCCTGGCGCAGGAGGGCGCGCGCGCCGGCATCACCGTCAACGCCATCTGCCCGGGCTATATCGCCACCGATATGGTGATGGCGGTGCCCGAAAAGGTGCGGGAGGCGATTATCGGCCAGATTCCGGTCGGCCGGCTGGGTGAACCCGCCGAGATTGCGCGCTGCGTGGTGTTCCTGGCCTCCGATGGCGCCGGTTTCATCACCGGCTCGACAATCAGCGCCAACGGCGGGCAGTTCTTCGTCTGAGCGGCAGCGGGCCGGGGCGCCAGCCGCGCCGGCCCTTGCCTTTTACCCCCACCGGCGGCATGACGGCGCCGGGAGGGCCGCATGCGCCGTACAACCGCCACCTTGATCGGATTCTCGGCCGTCGTGCTCTGGGCGCTGCTGGCCTTTTTCACCGTTGCCTCGGCGCCGGTGCCGCCGCTTTTGCTCAATGCGCTGTGCTTTGGCATCGGCGGTGCAGTGGGGCTGGTCTGGCTGTTGATGAGCGGCGGTATCGGGCGGCTGCGCGGCGTGCCGCTTTCGGTCTATGCCTTTGGCATCGCCGGGCTTTTTGGCTATCATTTCCTCTATTTCAGCGCCCTGCGCATGGCCCCGCCGGCCGAGGCCGGGCTGATCGCCTATCTCTGGCCGCTGTTCATCGTGCTGTTTTCCGGCCTGTTGCCGGGTGAACGGCTGCGCGCCGGGCATGTGGCGGGGGCGCTTTGCGCCTTTGGTGGCGCGGCGATCATCGTCGCCGGTTCGGCGCGCGGCGTGGATGGTTCCAGGGGCGGCTATGCATTGGCCTTTCTGGCGGCGCTGACCTGGGCCAGCTATTCGCTGATCTCGCGCCGGCTGGGCCATGTGCCGACGGCGGCGGTGGTCGTCTTCTGCCTGGCATCGAGTGCGCTGTCGGCGCTGGCGCATCTGGCCTTCGAAACCGCGGCCTGGCCGGTGGATACGCTGGGATGGCTCGCGGTGCTGGGGCTGGGCCTGGGACCCGTGGGCCTTGCGTTCTTCACCTGGGACATCGGGGTGAAGAAGGGTGACATCCAACTTCTGGGCACCGCATCCTACGCCGCACCCCTGCTTTCGACCCTGATTCTGGTGGCGGCGGGAATGGCCCCCGCGACCCTGTCCCTTCTGCTGGCGGCGGTCCTGATTGCGGGCGGTGCGGCACTGGCGGCTCAGGCCGGTCGCGCCGCCCGCGCGCGCGTCACGAGGTCGTAAGGCGCGTGATCTCTTCCTTCAGACGCAATTTCTGCTTCTTCATCTCGGCAATCTCCAGATCATCGAAGCCGGGCGATCGCTGCGCCTCTTCCACCTTTTGGGAGAGGGCCTCGTGCTTGCGGCGCAGTTCCTGAAGATGCGAAGTGAGCGACATGGATTCCTCCTCTGAAGGTGTGCAACGGGGTGATTGGAGCATATCTTCATCGGCTTGTCACATGAAACCGGCGTGCATCCGCCTGCGACGAACCCGCCCACAGGTTGCACCGGGTGTCGCCACCCGGGTCACTCCCAACGGATCGGGGCCGCATCGCGCAGGATCGCGCGCGCCTCAGGCGAAAAGTCGTCGCCATCGCGCAGATGTGCCGGCCCCGAATGCAGGACCAGCGGCGCGAGCAGCCGAAACGGTGCACGCGCGCCCTTGCGCGCCCGGATCAGGACGCGCCCGGCGTCGCGACCCGCGCGCGAGGCCAGCGGGCGAACAGATACGGCACCGGCACGTCCGTCCAGCGCAGAAAGAACAGCGGGCAGGCGATCGGTGCGCAGGATAAGCGTCAGCCAGCCCCCGGCCCTGAGCCGCCGCAAGCCCGCATCGATCCAGACCGAAAGCGGCGTCGCTTCCTGCAGCGCCGCGGCGCGGCCGGGATCGCGCGCGGGCGTGCCCGCGGCAGCGTAGTAGGGCGGGTTGGCCAGAACGTGATCGAAGTTCTGCGCGCGCACCTCTGCCGGAAGCGCGGCCAGATCGGAATGCCAGACGGTAATCGCGATCCCGTTTGCCGCGGCGTTTCGTCGCGCGAGTTCGGCATAATCCGCCTGCCGCTCCACGCCCGCCAGCGCCAGTTCCGGCACCCGCAACGCCAGCGACAGCAGCGCCGCCCCTGCCCCGCAGCCCAACTCCAGCACGCTGTCGCCGGGTGTTGCGTCCACGGCCGCGGCCAGCAGCACCGGATCGGTCGCCGCCCGGTATCCTTGCACGGGCTGCAGGATCCGCAGGCGGCCATCCAGGAAGGAGTCGCAACTCAGCGCCGCTTCGGCAAAGGGCATGGTTCAGCTTTCCAGCGGCACGCCTGCCTCGCGCATGATGGCGCGGGCCATGAACAGATCCTCCTGCCGGACCATCAACCGGCGCGGCACGAACCCCAGGGTGCTCATATGGACGTCGAGTTCAAAGCACTCTATACCTTCGCCCTGAAGCAGGGTTGTGGCGTAGGGAATGATCGTGGGGTCGTTTGTGCGCAGCAGTTCCCTCATGTCACCAGTTAACGACAGGCTCGAAGGCTTGTCGAGCCATTCCGGGAAATCGATGCTGTTGGATACCTCCGCAACCGCGCCTCAAGACCGCCTCGCCCAGTGGCTGGCCGCCGACATGGCGCGCGTGAACGACCTGATCCGCGACCGGATGGCGTCGGAGAATGCGCCGCGCATCCCCGAAGTAACCGCGCATATCTTTGAGGCGGGCGGCAAGCGGCTGCGGCCGATGCTCACGCTGGCCGCTGCACGGCTCTGCGGCTATGACGGCACGGGCCATCACGCACTGGCCGCGGCGGTGGAGTTCATCCATACCGCCACGCTGCTGCACGACGATGTCGTCGATGAAAGCCACCAGCGCCGCGGACGTCCGACGGCCAACCTTCTGTGGGACAACAAGTCGAGCGTGCTGGTCGGCGACTACCTTTTTGCCCGCGCCTTTCAGCTGATGGTCGAGACGGGGAACCTGCGGGTTCTGTCGATCCTCTCCAATGCCTCGGCCACGATCACCGAGGGCGAGGTCTTGCAGCTTACCGCCGCGCAGAACCTGGCGACGACCGAGGAGACCTATATCAAGGTCGTGCGCGGAAAGACCGCCGCGCTCTTCTCGGCGGCAAGCGAGGCGGGCGCGGTGATCGCGGGCGTGCCCGAACGGCAGGTGCGCGCACTGCATGCCTATGGCGATGCGCTCGGCGTCTGCTTCCAGATCGTCGATGATTATCTCGATTACGCGGGTCTGGCCGATGCCCTGGGCAAGAACACCGGCGACGATTTCCGCGAACGCAAGCTGACGATGCCGGTGATCCGCGCTGTCGCCGCCGCTGATGCCGAGGAACACGCCTTCTGGGAGCGGGTGATCGGGCGCGGCAAGCAGGAACCCGGCGATCTGGACCGGGCGCTGGACCTGCTGAACCACCACGGCGCGCTGGAAAGCACGCGGGCGACGGCGATCGACTGGGCCGCGCGAGCGCGCAGTTCTCTTTCGGATCTTCCCGAACATCCGCTTCGCGAGATCCTGGCAGATCTGTCGGACTACGTCGTCGCCCGCGTGAGCTGATCGCTGGCCGTCAGAAGTTGCGTCGCGGCGACGAAGCGCCCCGGTGCTTCCAGTTGGTGCGCGGCTGCCGCAAGCAGGACCGGATCGTCGAAAACACCGAAGCAGGTCGCCCCGGATCCCGTCATCCGCGCCAGCAGACATCCCGGCGCCGCCGCGAACTCCTCCAACAGCTGGCCGATCCGGGGCAGCAGCAGGCGGGCCGGCGCTTCCAGGTCGTTGCGCATCGTCCGCAGCCAGTCGCAGAACTGCCGGGCATCGGACCAGTGGGGCAGCGGATCGGGCATCGGCGGGTTCTGCCGGACCTGCAAGGCAGCGAATACCGCCGGTGTGGACAGCGGCAGACCCGGGTTGACGATCAGCAGCCCCAGGGGGGGCAGTGGCGCGACCGGGGTGACCCGGTCCCCCCGCCCCCGCATCCGGGCGGGCGCCGGCGCTGCCATGCAGACAGGCAGATCAGCCCCCAGCGCCATCAACGCCTCGGTCGTCGGCAAGGAAAGCGCACGGTCTTCGGCCAGAAGCCGCAAGGCCGCCGCGGCGTCCGAAGAGCCGCCGCCCATGCCCGCCGCCGCCGGCAGATGCTTCACCAGCCTCAGCGCCGCATTCGCCGCGCCCATCGCCCGTGCCGCACGGGTTACCAGGTTTGACGCATCCGTGGGCACGCCCGCGGCGCGCGGCCCGGTGACCTGAAAGCCGCCTGAACCCGCCGGATCGAGCGTCACCTCGTCCCCGATTGCCGCGAAGACCACGAGCGAATCCAGATCGTGATAGCCGTCCTGGCGCTGGCCGGTCACATGCAGCGTCAGGTTGATCTTCGCCGGGGCCAGGCGCGTCGGCATCAGAGGTCCCGATGGGGCA
>ERZ869909.1529-NODE-1529-length-18528-cov-33.019240_pt1 | contig 18528 bp, 18 predicted proteins | sample MGYA00520892_ERZ869909 | MGnify/ENA primary metagenome ERZ869909 (study PRJEB32215, sample SAMEA104723947) | bioreactor metagenome | biome: bioreactor; feature: anaerobic bioreactor; material: water | place: China | collected 2015-03-12 ...
TTCGCCGGCGTCGAGTACGGCAACGGCTCCTCGCGCGACTGGGCCGCCAAGGGCACGAACCTGCTCGGCGTCAAAGCCGTCATCGCGCAGTCGTTCGAGCGCATCCACCGCTCGAACCTGGTCGGCATGGGCGTGATCCCGTTCGTGTTCGAGGCCGGCACGAGCTGGCAGTCGCTCGGGCTCGACGGCAGCGAGACCGTGACGCTCAAGGGATTGGCCGGGCTCAAGCCGCGCCAGATCGTGGATGCGGTGATCACGAAAGCCGACGGCAGCCAGACTACGGTGCCGCTCGTCTGCCGCATCGATACGCTCGACGAGATCGAATACTTCAAGAACGGCGGCATTCTCTCCTACGTGCTGCGCAACCTGGCGGCCTAAGGTCCTAGGCGCAGGAGGCACCCCTCCGTCGACGCTTGCGCTGGACCCCCGATCTCTGAGACCCTATCAATCAAGGGGAGCCCGCGCGGGCTCCCCTATGATGGCCCGGGCTCGCGCCCAGGCTCGCCAGTTCCTGCAGGGCGCCTCCGTGTCGAAGACTGTCCGTCTCCTCAGTCGCCTCGTCGTTCCCGCCGCCGGGCTCGTTGTGCTCGCGTCGGGGCTCGTCTCCGCGCAGCAACCCGTCCCGACGCATGCGCTGGGCGCCGGGCCGCCGCGGGCGGTGATCGAGCTGTTCACGAGCCAGGGGTGCGCGGACTGTCCGGCCGCCGACGCTTTGCTCAAGACGTTCGTCGACCGTGAGGACATGGTCGCGCTCACGCTTCCGGTCGATTACTGGGACTACCTCGGCTGGAAGGATACGCTGGCCGGTCCCCGCAACGCAGAGCGGCAGCGCGCCTACGTCGAGCGGTTCGGCACCGGCACGGTGTTTACGCCGCAGGCCGTCGTCAACGGCACCATGGAGGTGCTGGGCTCCGACGCCAACGAGATCGACCGGGCCATCCGCGCCACTGAGACGGCGCTTTCGTCGAGCCGCATCCCCGTTCTCTTCTGGCACTTCGGCAACACGATCATCATCGAGACGGGGGGGGCCGCCCCCGAAGCCGAACCACGCGAGGCGACGATCTGGCTCGCCGTGGTTCAAAGAAAGGTCAACGTGCCGATCAAGACCGGCGAGAACGCCGGCAAGACGCTCACCTACTACAACGTCGTGCGCGAGCTCACGCCGGTGGGCGTCTGGAACGGACGGCCCGCCACGATCCGTCTTGCGCGGGCGGCCATCATGCGTCCCGAAACCGAGGACCTGATCGTCCTGATCCAGGAGGCGAACACGGGACCCATCATCGGCGCAGCCCGCTTGATGGGCAATTAGACCGCGCGTCCCTCAATTGCCCATCGCCAGCACCACCTTGCCGACGGCTTCGCGCCGGTCGATCACGCCGATCGCCTCGCGAACTTCGGCAAGCGGGTAGACGCCGTGAATCCTGGGATCGAGCTTTCCGGCCGCCACCCAGTCCAGCACCTGGATCATATTGGCGCGATGCGCGGCGGGATTGCGCCGCACGGCCTCGCCCCAGAACACGCCGATGGCGGCGGCGCCCTTCAGCATCAGGAGATTGAGCGGAAGCTTCGGGATCTCGCCGGCGGCAAAGCCGACGACCAGGAAGCGGCCTTCCCAGGCGAGCGCCCGCACCGCGGGCTCCGCGTAGCGGTCGCCCACGCAGTCGTAGACCACGTCCACGCCGCGCCCGCCGGTTAGATCCTTCAGCGCCTGCTTGAGATCGACGGCGTCGTAGTTCACGACCTCGTCGGCGCCCAGCGCCGTGCAGAGCGCGAGCTTGTCGTCGGACGATGCGCACGCGATCACACGGGCACCCATCAGCTTAGCGATCTCGATCGCGGCCTGGCCTGCGCCTCCCGACGCGCCGAGCACGGCGACCGTCTCGCCGGGCTTCACCTGACCGCGGTCCTTGAGGCCGTGGATCGCGGTTCCGAACGTGACGCTGACGCCCGAGGCCACCGCATCCGAAACGCCGGCCGGCACCGGGATCAAGGTCTCGGCCCGTACGGCGACCTTCTCGCGCGCGCCGCCGTAGCCGACCGCCGCCGCGACACGATCGCCCACCGCGAGACCCGTCACGCCCGCACCCAGGCTTTCGACCACGCCCGCGATCTCCCCACCCGGGGAGAACGGCAGCTCCGGCTTCGTCTGGTATTTTCCGCGCGTGATCAGCGTGTCGAAAAAGTTGAGCGCGGCGGCCCGCACGCGCACGACAACCTCCCCGGCGCCCGCTGCAGGATCCGCAATCTCCTCGACGCTCACGGCTTCGGGGCCGTCGAGGGTCTTGCAAAGGGCCGCCTTCATGTGTGACCTCCCGGGACACGAATTCCGACGAGCCCTCCTAGCGGGAGACGGTACGCAAAGCGAGCCCCTTCATGACCTCCACTACCTCCCCCGGCAACTGGCCCCCGAAAGCGCGCGGCTATTTCGCCATCGGCGCCGAGCGCTCCTCCAAGGCGCTCAATCTCGGCAACCTGATGCGGTCCGCCCATGCGTTCGGAGCAAGCTTCACCTTCACCATCGGCGCGCAGTACCAGGCGCTCGAAGCGCGCGCCGACACGTCCAAGGGCCACTGGCATCTGCCCCACTACAACTGGGACACTCCGGCGGAGATGGTGCTTCCGAAAGGATGCCGGCTGGTCGGCATCGAACTCATCGACGAGGCGGTGGCGCTGCCGAGCTTCCGTCACCCTCTTCAGGCCGCGTACGTTCTGGGGCCGGAGCGAGGCTCGCTGTCGGACGAATTGCTCGAGCGCTGCGACTTCACTGTCAAGATCCCGACCAGCTTCTGTGTCAACGTTGCCATGGCTGGCGCAATCGTGATGTACGATCGGGTCAAAAGCCTCGCGCCGTTCGCGGCGCGGCCCATTTCGGAAGGGGGTCCGCTCGGTGACGCCGGTTCCGCCCGTCCGGATCAACACCGGCGCGGCCGACCCGGTGGATGACAGGACGGCCTCGCGCCCCGTATAAGAACCCGATTTTGCCAGTTTGAGAGAATCGTTGATTATCGCATGATGGCACGTCGTTCGATCCCCACGCTCATTTGCTCCGCCGCGGCCCTTCTCTGGGCCACTCCCCTCGTTGCGCAAGACGCAGCGGGCGCCCTCGAAAAGGGGCGCTATGGGCAGTGGATCGTCCACCAAAGCGCGGGGGACGATCCCAAAATCTGCTTTGCGGCCTCCCAGCCGCAAACCAAGGAGCCGGCGGGCGCCAATCGCTCCGCCATCGTGTTCTACGTCTCCGCATGGCCCAAGGACGGCATCAAGTCCGAGGTGTCCGTCAAGCTCGGCTACCCCATCCGGCCGGACAGCCCGGTTGCCGTCGAGGTCGGGTCGGACGAGTTCCAGCTCTTCGCAAAGGACGACCGCGCCTATGTCGCGGACGCCACGGACGAGCTCAAGCTGATCGAGGCCATGAAAAAGGGCTCGGCACTGGTCGTGAGGGCCACATCCACCCGCGGCACCCAGACCACAGACACCTATTCGCTGCAGGGCATCACGAAGGCGCTGCAGGAAATGGCGAGCGCCTGCCCGTAATTTTCGCTCACGGGCCTGTTCGACCGGTGCTCCGCACCGGCCTGGCCCTCCACGGGGCGGCGCATTGGCGCCGGGTCGCGCCCAAGCGAAGCTTGGCTCCGCCAAGACGCTCCCGAGCCCTGCGGGCTGGGTGTCCCGGATTCAAGCGTTTCGCAAACAAATCAAACGGCAGAGATCACCTGTTACGTGCGTGTGCGCTCGGGGTTGCGGAGCTGCACGTAGAGCGCGCCTTCGCCTCCGTGCGATATGGCCGCCGACGTATAGCTCACGACGATGGCCCGAAGCTCGGGCTCGGCCAGCCACATCGGTACGTTCTTGCGCAGCACCCCGCGCTCCACGGCCCCGAAGCCGTACTCCACGTCCTCGCGTTCGCGGCGCGATACGCCCTTGCCGGTGATGACGAGCACCCAGCGCAGCCCGCGCCGGTAGGACGAGAACAGAAAGCGCGTCAACGCGGCGTGCGCTTCGTGCTGGCGCATCCCGTGCAAGTCGATGCGGGCCTCGATCTCGAACCGGCCCTGACGGAGTTTCCGTGCGGATTTGCGGTCGAACACATTCAGCGCGGGCGTGGACGGCAAGGGCCTCGGTACGGCCGTGCTCGTCGGCGGCGGCGAGACCGGCGCCTTCAGCGCAGTGTGTTTGCCGCCGGATTTGCCCGTCTTGCCGTCCGGCTTGAACTCGAACGGCGGAACGCCGTCGAGGTTTTCGGCTCCCGGCACATGGCGTCCCTTCTTGCCGGGGATCGGCTTCAACGACGCCGCCATATAGTCCCAGAGGGCTTCGTCCTCCTTCGAGAGATGCCGGCGGCGGGGCGCTTGCTGTGGCGGCTTCTTTCCCATCCCGCTCACGCGCCGTGCGGGAGAAGGACGAAGAACCGACCCGGGTGCTTGGTGGAGCCGGCCAGCCGCCCCGCGTTCGCCCCGGAACCGAAATAGATGTCGCCGCGCTCCGGTCCGCGGATGGCCGAGCCCACGTCCTGCGCAATCATCAGGCGGGCGAAGCCGCTTTCGCCCCACGGCTTCAGGGTGGGGGCCGAGACGTAGATCGGCGTGCCGAGCGCATGGTAGCCCGTATCGACCGCGAGACTTCGTCCGTCCGACAGTCCGGTTCCCAGCGCGCCGAGCGGCGCGTCCGTCTCGCCGCCAAGCTCGCGGAAAAAGACGAACGACGTGTTCTGCTGCATCACGGCGCGCGCGTCGTCGGGATGCGCCGTCAGCCACGCTTTCAACGCGTCGAGCGACATCTCCTCGGCCGCCATCGCGCCGCTGTCGATCAGGTAGCGCCCGATGGACGTGTACGGGTGCCCGTTCTTGCCGTCGTAGGTGATGCGGATGCTCCGACCGTCGGAGAGGCGGACGCGGCCCGAGCCCTGAACGTGCAAGAAAAACGCATCGACGGGATCGTCGAGCCAGACGAGCTCGAGCCCCTGGCCAGCCAGGGCGCCCCCTTCGATCTCAGCGCGTGTGGCGTAGGGCTCGATGCCGGACGCTGTCCTGCGCGCGTGCGTGAGGCCATCGGCCAGCGCGCCGCGTTCCGCTTCGCCGACGAGGTTCACGAGATCGGGCGGGCGGCGGTAGATGGGGACGCGATAGGCGCCGCTCGCTTGACGGGCCGCGTCAAGCACCGGCTCGTAGTATCCCGTGAGAAGGCCTTCGGCGCCGTGGTGCTCGACGCGATGGGGCGCGAACATGCCTTCGAAGAAGGCGCGCGCGGCATCCCGGGTCGAGACCTTGGACGCTTTTGCAAGGGCGGCTTCGGCAGCGGCCACGAGTGCCGCGCCTGCCGCTTTCGTTTTTCCCGGCGCCCGCCCCGCCGCATCTCGCAACGCAGGCGCCGATCTCACGAACGCGTCGAAGGCCGCAAGGTGATCGTCGTCGCCCCAGCCGGGAAGCTCCGCAAACGGAACGGGAGAAAATGCCGCCTCGAGGCGCACCGGCTCAGACGTGGGGGCTCCAAGTGGCATCGGGCGGTGCGCGGTGAGGACGTGGGATCAATTCGGCGACTGGGTGCCGACGAGCTTCCAGTTGAGGTTCCGGCGCGCTTCCTTGGTGGAGATATCGCGCGAGAACGTCCAAATGTCCGTCACGTCCTTCACGCGGGAATCGTCGCCCTCGATGATCTCGCCGGCCTTGTCGCGCGTCGCGCTGATGAGCTGGCTCACGAAGCGCACAGTGACGCTGGCGACGCCCTTGGAGCTGACCTCCGCTTCCAGGATGTCCGCCTTGTTGATGCCGACAAAGCTCTGGTCGATGACGAGGTTCTGCTGCTCGCGCTCGGAAATCGCCCGGCTGAAGCTGTCGAACACGTCGGCGGAGAGGAGATCCCGCAGGATGCGGCGGTTGCCCTCGGCAAACGCGGTCACGATCATTTCGTAGGCCTGCTTGGCGCCGCGCAGGAAGGTATCCGGCTCGAACTTGCTGTCGAGGCGCAGAATATCCATCAGGCGGGTGGCAAGTTGCGTGTTCGCGCCCGCGAAGGCCTTGATGCGCTCCTCGACCTCGGCCACCGAAACGATGCTTTCCGCAGGCTCCGGCTCGCGGTCGCGGCGGGGGAGCGCCACGACCTTGTCAGACTGCGATCCGGCAACCTGCTTGCTCATCGCCTCGCGCTTGCGCTGGATACGGGTATCGTCCTCTTCCGTCCGCCGGCCGAGCAGGCTCCTCAGCTTGATGATCGCAACAACGGCGACGACGAGAGACAGAAGCGTCAGAAGATTGATTTCGCCATCCATGTCTTGGCAGCTTTCCCGGCAACGCCCCGAAAACGGGCTCTTGCCCTGATGTAAGATCGCTAATGAGGTCCGTCTAGGCGCAGAACCCCGTTGCGGTGAGAGCTCCCGCATTTCAGAGGCACGCCGATCATGACGTGCAACTTAGGCTACAACGCGAAGGATGCCAAACATTCTTAGGGGCGAAAGGGGCCAAGATGCGGTCACAAAACGGGATATTGGCCGATTGCGGCGGCCACCCCGGCGTGATAGCAGCTTGGCCGACCCGCCGGAGGCTTTGCAGCCGAAACCGTGCGCGGGACCCTGGGGAGGGTCGCCGAGAGCGACCGCGACAAGAGATAACGAGAGCTCGCTGACCATGGCAGAAGACACCAAGCCGACGCCGAAAGCCGAAGCCGGCACCAACTCCAACGAGGTGGCCGTCGAGGCGCAGATCGTCGGACAGTTCATCAAGGATCTCTCGTTCGAGAACCCCAGCCTCGGCAAGCTTCTCGAGGGCCCCGCCGACGCGCCCAACATCAAGCTCGAGATCAACGTCGCGGCCACGAAGCTCAAGCAGGAAGACTTCTTCGAGAGCGTGATCGATTTCAAGGCCGTCGCCTCCAACAAGGACGGCACGATCTACGATCTCGAAGTGCTCTATGCCGGAATTTTTCGCATCAAGAACATGCCCGACGGCGCGCTCGAGCCGTTCCTGCTCGTCAACTGCCCGACCCTGACCTTCCCGTTTCTGCGCCGGCTCGTGGCCGACGTCACGCGCGAAGGCGGCTTCCCGCCGCTGTTGCTCGACCCGATCGATTTCGGGCAGCTCTTCATGCGCCGGAAGCAGGAGATGGCGGCCGCCGCCAGCTCGAAGCCCAACTGATCCTTGGAAGCTTCTATTTCTTAGACCGATGATTCACGTTTCACGCCGATAGGGCCTGAAACGCTCATGCTCTAGGCGGCGTTGTCCGTTTCTTCGGAGACGAGATAACGCTTCCAGAGCGCATGTTCTCCCAGCGTCTCGACAAACGCGCGATGCGCCTCGATCTCGGCGGCAGACAGGCGCGGAGCGAGCGGTGCCGGACGCGCGACAGGCTTTGCGGTCCCGCCAAGGCGGGCGTCGCGTCCGCCCGACCCGCGGTTGGCACCCAAGCCGAGACTTGCCTGCCGTTCGCCCAGAAGCTCGACGTACACGTCCGCCAGCAGGAGCGAGTCCATCAAGGCGCCGTGCTTGATGCGCTTCGAGTTGTCGATGCCATAGCGTTTGCAGAGCGCGTCGAGGCTATTCGGCCCGGCAGGGTGCTTGCGCCGCGCGAGCTGGAGCGTATCGACCACGCGGCTCATGGCGATGGGCCCGAGCTTCAGCCGTTCGAGCTCCGCGTTGAGGAAGCCGACGTCGAACGTCGAGTTGTGAATGACGAGCGTGTCGCCGGCGATGAAGTCGAGAAAATCGCTCGCGACCTCGGCGAACAACGGCTTGTCGAGCAGAAACTGGGTGGAGAGCCCGTGGACGGCTTCGGCCTCCGCCGGCACCGAGCGTTCGGGATTGATGAATTTGTGGAACTCGCGGCCCGTCGGGATGCGGTTCACGATCTCGATGCAGCCGATTTCGATCAGCCGGTCGCCCTTGCGGGGGTCGAGGCCGGTGGTTTCGGTGTCGAGGACGATTTCGCGGAGCATCGCATTCCGGGGCGTGTGTTTCAGGAATTCTGCCAGTGCCGCGCATAGGCTTCGGCTGGCGTCGACTTGAGCGAATCGAGGATAGCATCGACCTCGGCTTCGCTGTCGGCGAGACTGCCACCGGTATCCACAACGAAGTCCGCGCGCCGGCGCTTGTCCTCGTCCGGCGTCTGACGCGCGAGCAGTCCGTCGAGCTTTTCGGGCGTCATGCCGGGCCGCGCAAGAACGCGGGCGCGCTGGATGTCGGCCGGCGCGGAGACGACAACCACCGCATCGACGTGCGCGTCGCGTCCGGTTTCGAACAGCAGCGGAACTTCGAGCACGGCCGCTGGGACCCCTGCGTCGTGCGCATCTCGGAGAAACCGCTGTTCAGCGGCGCGCACCATCGGGTGCACGATCGCTTCGAGCTTGCGAAAGCGGGCCTCGTCGTTGTTCAATGCCAGCGCGAGGCGAGCCCGGTCCACGCGGCCGTCCTCTGTCGTTCCCGGGAACGCGGCTTCGACCGCCGCAACCGCTTCGCCCGCATATAGCCGGTGCACTTCCGCATCCGCGTCGAAGACGGGGATGCCCCGCTCGCGAAACATCTCTGCGATCGTCGACTTTCCCATGCCGATGGATCCGGTGAGGCCGATGACGATCATCGTGCGGCCTCGATCTCGGCGGCGATCCTGTCGTAGAGCTCGTCCGTCACCTCGGGCCGTACGCCGAACCATTTTTCGAACCCGGGCACCGCCTGGTGCAGCAGCATGCCGAGCCCGTCCACCGTGCGCAGCCCGTGGCGGCGCGCATCGCGGATCAACGGCGTTTCGAGCGGAACGTAGACGATGTCGGACACGATGCAGTCGGGATGAAAGTCCGTGAAGTCCATCGCAAGCGTCCCTTCGCCCTTGAGACCGACGGCGGTGGTGTTGACCAGCACGGCGCTTTCGGTTGCGGCGCGCGAGCGCTGCTCCCACGGCAGGACCTTAATGCGCGGCCCGAAGTCGGCGGCGAGGGCCTCGGCTCGCTCCGCGGAACGATTGAACAGGCGGATTTCGGACACGCCCGCTTCCAGAAATCCATGCACGATGGCGCGCGCCGCGCCGCCGGCTCCGAGAATGGAGACCGGCGCATCGCGGCGGTTCCAGTCTTCGGCCTGTTGCGCGAGATACGTCATGTAGCCGTAGGTATCGGTGTTGGCCGCGCAGAGACGCCCGTCTTCGAGCCACAGCGTATTCGCGGCGCCGACAACCGTGGCCGACGCATCCTTCTCATCCGCGATCCGGAATGCCGCTTCCTTGTGAGGGATGGTCGCGTTGCAGCCTGCAATCCCCGCGCCGGCAAGCCCTCGCAGAAACGTCTCGAGGTCTTCGGGTCGAACCGCCTCTTTCGTGTACGCGCCGTCGATGCGATAGCGATCCAGCCAATAGCCGTGGATCGCGGGAGACCGCGAATGCTCGATCGGCCAGCCGATGACACACGCTTGTTTTCTGGCGCGCTTCATGATGCGAGCACTCCTCGCCGCACGAGCTCCGTGACGAGCGGCAGCAACGGCATTCCCAGGATGGTCGCGTGATCGCCTTCGACCGCCGCGAACAGTTGAATGGCCGGGCCTTCGATCTGATAGGCGCCGACGGACGTGAGGACGACATCGCCCACGCGCGCGAGATAGGCATCGAGCGCGGCATTCGAGAACGCGCGCATCGTGAGATGGGCTTCTGCCGTGTCGTGCCAAACCGTTTCGCCATTCACGGCGAGCGCAACGGCGGAATGAAGGGTGTGCGGTTTCCCGCGTAGCGTCATGAGGGACGCGCGCGCATCGTCCATATCCCGCGGCTTTTCGAACAGACTGCCTTCGAACGAGAGCACCTGGTCGGCGCCGATGACGAGCGCGTCTTTCTGCTGCGTGCTCACGGCCTTTGCCTTTTCCTCGGCGAGCGCAAGAGCGATGCGTGCGTGCGGAACGGCCGGATTGTCGGAGAGCAGCCGGTCGCGAATCGCCGCTTCGTCCACGTCCGCCGGCGACACGGTCACGTCGATGCCGGCAGCTTCGAGCATCGTGCGGCGCGTGGCGCTGCCCGAGGCGAGGACAAGGCGCGCCGCGTCACCCGTCATGGCCCGATCCCGCTGCGGTTTCGGTGCCGTCCGGTTCGCCCTGCTGCTCGGCTTCCTTGTCCTGCATCAGGCGAATGATCGTGGCCGCCGTCTCTTCCACGGAGCGGCGCGTGACGTCGATCACGGGCCATCCGTGTTTTGCGCAGAGCTTCCGCGTGATCGCGATCTCGGCTGCGATCCGGCTGCGGTCCACATAGTCGTCGAGGTCCCGGTCGCCGATGAGGAGCGCGCGGTTGCGCCTCACTTCCGCGATTCGGTCCGGGCTTGCGATCAGGCAGGCGACGAACGCGGAATGATCGCCCGCAAGCTCCTCGGGAAACGGCAGGCCGGGCACGATCGGCACGTTGGCCGTCTTGTATCCGCGCTGGGCGAGATAGATGCTCGTCGGCGTTTTCGACGTGCGCGAAATGCCGAGCAGGATGATGTCGGCTTCGTTCAGGTCGTCCGGCAGGCGGCCGTCGTCGTGCGCCATCGAAAAGTTCAAGGCGTCGATGCGGCGGAAGTAATCGGCGTCGAGCACGTGCTGGCCTGCAACCGTGGGTGTCTGCGGCGCGCCGAGGTACGATTCGAACACCTGCATGATCGGCTGAAGAACCGCATAGCAGGGAACCTTCAGCTCCTTACAGCGCTGCTCGATCTCCGCGATCAGATCCGTGTTGACGATCGTGTAGAGCACGATGCCCGGCGCCTGCTCGATCTCCTGCAGCACGCGCTTCAACTGGCGCGCGTTGCGGACGAGCGGATGCATATGCTCGATGGGCCGCATCTGCGCGTATTGAACGGCCGCCGCCTTGGCGATCGTCGTCAGCGTCTCGCCGGTCGAATCCGAGACGAGATGGAGATGGAAGTAGCTCGGCCGGCTGTTGGTCATCTGTGAATTAAATGCCGCTTTATCCCGGGGTGGGGTCGGGTTGCAGGGGGCGGTGGGCAAAGGCGCCTGGTTGTCCACCGAGATACTCCCATTATGGCCGGGATGAACCAAATTTCTTATGCGTAGGGTGTCCCTGTTGATTGCGGCGCCCTCGACAGGCCCACGGCGCATATCAACATGATATCCCCTTGCGGGGGCCGGAAGGGCGCGCGTGTAAGTGGTTGACTCCGATGGCCCGCAACGGGACTAGTGGCGCGCGCTGGAGCGGATGCGCAAGATGCTGTGTCGGACGGTATCCAGAGCGGAACAGGCTTGGGACAACGCGGGGACACGGCAGCAATCCCCGAACTCCGCATGCCTAATAAGAATAACAATAACCAAGAAGATTCTTATTTGATTGAAGGGAAGATCATGGCGCTCGGTGGAGAAGGTGGGCTCAAGACGGCGGAACGGAAGTTCCTGGCTCCGTTCCGTGGCGAGGCTCTGACGGTGCCGCCCATCTGGTTGATGCGCCAGGCCGGGCGCTATCTGCCGGAGTATCGCGAGACGCGCACGCAAGCGGGCGGGTTTCTGAACCTCTGCTATACGCCGGCGCTGGCGGCGGAAGTGACGCTGCAGCCGATCCGGCGCTACGGGTTCGACGCGGCCATTCTGTTCTCCGACATCCTCGTGGTGCCGGACGCGCTCGGCCAGGGGGTCCGGTTCGAGGAAGGCGAGGGGCCGCGGCTCGATCCGATCCGCGCGGCTGCTGATCTCTCCCGGCTCGACGCGAGCGCGACGGGGCCCAAGTTCGCGCTCGTCGCGGAGACGGTTCAAAGGCTGCGGCAGGATCTGCCGGCCGAGACGGCGCTGATCGGCTTCTGCGGGGCGCCCTGGACGGTCGCGACCTACATGGTTCAGGGTCAGGGATCTCCCGATCAGGCGGAGGCCCGTCTCTGGGCTTATCGCGATCCGGAAGGGTTCGCGGGGCTGATCGACATGCTGGTCGAGACGTCCATCGATTATCTCGATCTGCAGGTCAAAGCCGGCGCCGATTGCCTTCAGATCTTCGATACCTGGGCGGGGACGCTGCCCGACGACGAGTTCGACCGCTGGGTTGTTGCGCCGACCCGCCAGATCCGGGAGGCCATGAAGGAGCGCCATCCGGATATCCCCGTCATCGGATTCCCGCGGGGGGCCGGTGCGGCCGTCGTCTGGTACGTGGCCGAGACCGGGGTCGACGGTGTCGGCTTCGATACGGCTGCGCCGCCCTTCCTCATGAGCGAGACGTTCGAAGAGGACGACGTGGTGGTGCAGGGCAATCTCGATCCCCTGTTGCTGGTGGCCGGCGGAGATCGGCTCGACGCGCGTGTGGACGAGATCCTCGATCTCATGGAGGGGAAAAGATTCATCTTCAACCTGGGCCATGGAATCGTGCCACAAACGCCGCCGGAGCATGTGGCGCGGCTCGTCGAACGGGTCAGGTCGCGGGGATAAACCTCAATGATTCAATGGGTTGAATTGTAGATGGGCACCATCGGCGACGAGCAGGCCTCGCCGGGCAAGCGGGCGGCGATCGCGGTTGCGATCACGGCCGCCCTCTGTCTCGCAGCCGTGGCCCTGCTGGGGCCGGACGCCTATCCCTGGCTCAAGGCCGTGCACGTGATGGCCGTCATCTCTTGGATGGCGGGGATGCTCTACCTGCCGCGGCTTTTTGTCTATCATTCCGAGGCGACGCCCGGCTCCGAGCTTTCCGAGACGCTCAAGGTCATGGAACGGCGTCTGCTTCGGATCATCGTCAATCCTGCGATGATCGCGGCGTGGGTGCTCGGTCTGTGGCTCGCTTGGCAGGGCGGTCTTTTCAGCGCCGGTTGGTTTCACGCCAAGCTGGCTCTCGTGTTTACGCTTTCGGGGGTGCACGGATATTTCTCGGCAGCCGTCCGCCGCTTTGGCGAGGATCGCAACACGGCTTCCACGCGCCATTGGCGCATCTGGAACGAGGTGCCGGCCGTGCTCATGGTCGGGATCGTTCTTCTGGTGATCGTGAAACCGTTTTGACGCGGACGCGTTCTCTTCGAGACGCTTTCGCTCGCCGATTTCGTTTGCTATAAAAGGGGCTCCAGATTGAATCGGCTCCTGGCCTCTCCGGCCAGTGAGTGGTGCCACAGCCCATCGTGCTGGCATCAGACAACACGGCTTCACAGGCCGTGGACCTTCCAAATCCCCACCTCAGGCCCGGCACACTCTTGTCCCGCCCCTCTTGCCGTGGCCGCCATGGAGCGGTTGCATGACCGAAATGAAGCTCGAGGACCTCAAGCTCAAGTCCCCCACCGAGCTCCTGAGTTTTGCCGAAGAAGCCGGCGTCGAGAACGCCAGCACCCTGCGCAAGCAGGAGCTGATGTTTGCGACGCTGAAGCAGCTCGCCGCGAAGGATATCGACATCACCGGTGTCGGCGTCGTCGAAGTGCTGCAGGATGGCTTCGGATTTCTCAGATCGCCGGATGCGAACTATTTGCCCGGCCCGGACGACATCTACATCTCGCCGTCGCAGATCCGCCGCTTCGCGCTCAGGACCGGCGATACGGTCGAAGGCCAGATCCGTAGCCCGAAAGAGGGCGAGCGCTACTTCGCGCTGTTGAAGGTCAACCGGATCAACTTCGAAGATCCCGAGACCGTCAAACACAAGATTCACTTCGACAACCTGACGCCGCTCTACCCGACGAGCTGGCTCAAGATGGAAATCGAGGATCCGACCATCAAGGATCTCTCGGCCCGCGTCATCGATATCGTGGTGCCGCTCGGCAAAGGCCAGCGCGCGCTCATCGTCGCGCCGCCGCGCACCGGTAAGACGGTGCTCCTGCAGAACATCGCCCATTCCATCACGGCCAACCATCCCGAGTGCTATCTCATCGTGCTGCTGATCGACGAGCGGCCGGAGGAAGTCACGGACATGCAGCGCTCGGTGAAGGGCGAGGTGATTTCGTCGACGTTCGACGAGCCCGCCTCGCGCCACGTGCAGGTCTCGGAAATGGTGATCGAGAAGGCCAAGCGCCTGGTCGAGCACAAGCGGGACGTCGTGATCCTGCTCGACAGCATCACGCGTCTCGGCCGGGCCTATAACACCGTGGTTCCGTCCTCCGGCAAGGTGCTGACGGGCGGCGTCGATTCCAACGCGTTGCAGCGGCCGAAGCGCTTCTTCGGTGCCGCGCGCAACATCGAGGAAGGTGGCTCGCTCACCATCATCGCGACGGCGCTGATCGATACCGGCAGCCGCATGGACGAGGTCATCTTCGAAGAGTTCAAGGGCACCGGTAACTCGGAAATCATCCTCGACCGCAAGGTTTCGGACAAGCGCGTGTTCCCCGCCATCGACGTCTCGCGCTCGGGAACGCGCAAGGAAGACCTGCTGGTGCCGAGGGATCAGCTCAAGAAGGTGTACGTGCTTCGCCGCATCCTCAACCCGATGGGGACGATGGACGCCATCGAGTTCCTCATCGACAAGCTGCGCTCGACCAAGACCAACGGCGAGTTCTTCCAGTCGATGAATACGTAGGCCAGATCTGCTCAGAAAAAGCGCGCCGGACCCGATCGGATCCGGCGCGCTTTTTTGTTCACGCTGGTATGTCTCGCGGCTCGATGGAACCGTCGGCTCACTCCGCCGCGTCGTGGATGGCGCGGGCCTGGGCCGCGGCCGTCTGCTTCGGCTTGCGGGTTTCCGACTTTTGCTTCAGCCCGGATTGCACACCCTCACCCGGCTTGTAGTGCAGCGGAAACGCGAGCTGCTCCATGTAGCCCTTCGGGAAGTTCGGAACTTCGTCGACGCCCATGTCGCTTGCCGTGATGGGGCGCGGCGGCTCGGGATGGAACGTGCCGAGCATCCGGTCCCAGAGCGTGAAGAACAGGCCAAAGTTGCAGTCGCCTTCCTTGCCCCAGTTCACATGATGCAGATGGTGGATCTGTCCGATGGCGAGGTGATTGCGCAGCGGCCCGAGCGCGTAGGCCACATTCGAGTGCTGCACGACGAGCTGCACCGTGATGACGAAGCCGAGCAGCGCCGCCACCTGCACGGGCATACCCGCAAGCGCCAGGGGTGCGGTGCCGAGCACCAGATCGACGATCTGATGCAGAGGGTGGCGGACGAGCCCGTTGAATCCGTAGAGCCGCGCCACGCCGTGATGCACGGCATGGAGGCGCCACAGGAACGCGAAGCGGTGGCTCAGATAGTGGAGATAGGTCAGCGCGAAATCGGCCAGCACGACCGCAAGGATAAGCTGCGCCCAGATCGGCCAGTCCGTCGGCCAGATCCCGGCGTTGAGACCGCCCGACGTCAACCAAGCCACGAGCGGAATCGTGAGGATGCCGTTGAGGTTTTGCGCCTCGTACACGATCGCGTGGACGACGTTGGTCTTACCGTCGTCGTGCGAGTGGTTCCACTCCTCGTACCAGGGAAGGACGCGCTCGGCAGCGAACGCCGTCGCAAGCAGGATGCCGATCAGAAGCGCGAGCCACGCGTAGGAATGGCCGTAGGCGACGACATAGTACGCCGCGCCGTTAAGGCCGAGCACCATGAACGGAAAGTATCCGTACCGAACAAGCGTGCGTAGTGGTCCAGAATTCATGAGGGCCTCGTCTCAGACTTTCTCGACAACTCAATAGGATACCTCTTCGAGTGCAGCTCGCACGAAGTCTAGCCGTGGTAAACACGGCTTTCACATCGTTTTTCTTTACATCTTCGGTAAGGAACGTTGATCTCAGGCAAGCGCGCGAAGGTCGAGCAGCGTTTGTCGCAACTGGGCTTCGCTGGTCGCCGGCAAGGAGCATTGGGGACCGATGCAGACATAGGCTGTTGGCCTTCCGTCTTCCGCCGACTTGCCATGCAAGGCCGGCGGCCCGAGCGCGCCGATGGCGCCGCTCACCTCGATTTCGACCGCACCTGGAATCGATACGCTGCGCACGACCGAGCCAAGCGCCGGAGACGACGCGGACCCGCCCGCGACCATTACAACGAGCTGAGGGGCCAATAGGTCCATCGCTGCGGCGAGAAGTCCCGTGTGGGCCACGAGGTTCTTCGCAAGGTCGGCAGAGAACGCGCGCATTATGCTCTCGGCGCGTCTTACGAAGCGCGCGTCGCCGGTGAGCGTCGCGAGCGCCATTAGGTTCGAGACCATCGTCGCGTTGGCGGCCGGGGTGGCGTCGTCGCTCGCCGTGCGGAGCCGGACGATCACGTCCGACGTGTCGTCGGCAGCGGTGAAGTAGCCGCCCGCATCCTCCGACCAATAGTGGCGGTCGAGGATCCCGACCCACGCGATCGCTTGCGTCAGGTCGCTCGCTTCGCCCGTCGCCTGGTAGAGACGCAGCGCGGCCCAGATCATGTTCGCGTAATCGTGGGCGGTGCCGGGCGCTCTCCCGCGCCCATGACGGATCGCGTGAACGATGCGTCCATCGACGGTCATCTTTTCGATGACGTAGGTGAAGGCTTCGCGCGCCATCGTCACCCAGTCGGATCGATCGAACACGACACCTGCACGCGCGAGGGCTGCAATCATCAACCCGTTCCAATCGGCGAGCACCTTGTCGTCCCAGCCGGGACGGATGCGCGCTGCGCGCGCGTCGAGCAGCTTGGCGCGCAAGGCTGCGAGCCTGGCTTCCTCGTCCGCGCCGCCAAGCGTCTTCGCATGGAGCCGGTTCAGGATCGTGTGCCCTTCCCAGTTTCCGTCGCGCGTCACGTCGTAGGCTTTCGCGAACACGGCCGCATCGTCCGCGCCGAGCACGCGTTCGATCTCCTCTTGCGACCAGACATAGAACTTGCCTTCCTCGCCCTCGCTGTCGGCATCGAGCGCGGCCGCGAAGCCACCGCCGTCGACCACCATTTCACGTGAAAGCCACGCGACGGTTTCCGCGATGCGCGCTTCGAGGATCGGGCTTCGCGTCTCGCGCCAGACCTCCGTCATCAGGTCGATGAGGAGCGCGTTGTCGTAGAGCATCTTCTCGAAGTGCGGGACGAGCCAGAGCTCGTCCACCGAGTAGCGCGCGAAGCCGCCACCGAGGTGATCGTAGATGCCGCCTTGGCTCATCCGCTCAAGGGTGGTGATCACCGCCTGCTTGGCTGCGTCGTTGCGGTAGCGGATCGCGCCGCGCCAGAGCAGCCAGAAGAAGCTCCACTGCGGAAACTTCGGCGCGCCCGTGATACCGCCATGGGTTGGATCGACGAGGTGCGCGAGGCGGCCCGTGATCTCGAGAATGAGCGGATCGGTCACCTCCGGGCCCGTGCCGCTTTCTGCCTGGTGCGCGAGGGCTTCGGTGATGGCGGTGGCGTTGCCGGCCACCTTCTCGGGTTGCTGGTGGTAGGCATCCGAGATGCGCTCCAGCACCTCGATGAAGGCGGGCCTGCCATACGTGGGCACCTTGGGGAAATAAGTGCCGCCCCAGAAGGGCCGTGCGTCGCTGTCGAGGAACATGGTGAGCGGCCAGCCGCCCTGCTGGTTGAGCTTGTGGAGCGCGCCCATGTAGATCGCGTCGATGTCGGGGCGCTCCTCGCGGTCGACCTTGATGTTCACGAAGCGCGCGTTCATCACCGCCGCCGTCCCGTCGTCCTCGAAGGACTCGTGCGCCATCACGTGGCACCAGTGGCATGCGGAGTACCCGACCGAGAGCAGGATCGGCTTGCCGGTCTTCTTGGCTTCGGCGAGCGCTTCCGGCCCCCAGGCCCACCAGTGGACGGGGTTGTCCTTGTGCTGCAGGAGATAGGGGCTAGTCTCATCGCCGAGGCGGTTGCGGCTCATGCTCTTATCCTTCCGTTCCTCGATGCGGATTATGCGATAACCCGCAAAACCCATGCTGGTGTTCCGGATAGCCCCCTCGCGATGACCTCACAAGCCGAGCCCACCATTTTCGCTTTGGCGAGTGCCCCGGGACGCGCGGGCGTCGCGGTCGTGCGCGTCTCGGGTACGGGCGCCGGGCGCGTCCTGGATTTCATGGCAGCCCCTCGCCCCAAGCCGCGCTGCGCCGCCGGCCGCGCCATCCGTCACCCGGAGGGCGGAGCGGTTCTCGACCGTGGCGTCGTGCTGTGGTTCCCGGCACCTAAGAGCTTCACCGGCGAGGACGTGGTGGAGCTTCACCTACATGGCGGGCGCGCGGTGGTGAAGGCTGTTCTCGCAGCGCTCACCGTGCTTCCGGGCTTGCGCCTCGCCGAGCCCGGCGAGTTCGCGCGGCGTGCGTTCGAAGCCGGGAAGCTCGACCTCGCCGAGGTGGAGGGCCTTGCGGACCTGATCGACGCCGAGACCGAGGGACAGCGGCGCCAGGCGCTGGCGCAGGCGACGGGCGCTCTTTCCGGTCTCTACGAAAGCTGGCGGGCGAGCGTGATCGATGCGCTGGCCTATGTGGAAGCCGGGCTCGATTTCTCGGATGAAGCGGACATCGGCGCGAAGACCTTCGCGGAAGCGCGATCCGTCATAGGGGTGCTGGTCTCGGCGGTGAACCATCACCTCGACGACGGTCATCGCGGCGAAATCCTGCGCGAAGGGTTCCGGGTTGCGCTCACCGGGCCGCCGAACGCGGGCAAGTCGAGCCTGCTCAATGCGCTGGCCCGGCGCGACGCCGCCATCGTCTCGGCGGAGGCGGGCACGACGCGGGACGTCATCGAGGTGCGGCTCGATCTCAA
>ERZ869909.1530-NODE-1530-length-18523-cov-31.813022_pt1 | contig 18523 bp, 19 predicted proteins | sample MGYA00520892_ERZ869909 | MGnify/ENA primary metagenome ERZ869909 (study PRJEB32215, sample SAMEA104723947) | bioreactor metagenome | biome: bioreactor; feature: anaerobic bioreactor; material: water | place: China | collected 2015-03-12 ...
CGGTCGAGGCGATGAAGCGGGTGCAGGTCTCGACCGTGGCCGCGACCGTCTGCGCCGTGCTCTCGCTTTCGGCCGTTGCGGCAATCTCGGTTGCGGGCTTCCCTGACACCGCCGTGCGTGCGCGGGCCTGCTGAGCCTGATGCGCTTTGCGCTTCCGGGCGGCGGCGCGCATGTGCATGGCCTTGCGGGCGCGCGACTGCTTTGCCGCGGATTTTTTCAGGACGCTCGCCTTGGCGCCGTGGTTGCCGCAGCCGGCGTTGGCCGTCGACATCTGGACGGCGGCGAGGAACAGGGTCGAGAGCAGGATGGCAATCGCTTTGAACAGCATGGGGCGTCTCCCGTGATCCAGGGAGCGGTCCCCGTTCGGAGCGCTCCGTCACGGGGACCTTGCCAGTGCCTGTTTCTTTCCTCTGTCCCGACCGGAACAGGACTGTCGTTTTTTGCCGCGCCTTACATGCCCTCGGGGCGATAGGCGCCCGGCGGGATGAGGCCCGCCACGTAGGCGTGATGGAGCGCATCGAGCTGCGCCCACAGCACGTTGCACTTGAAGCGCACGGCGCCGACGCAGGCCTCTTGAAGATCGCGGGTCGTTGCGTAGGTTTTCACGAATTCGAGCGCGAACGTCGCGTCGCGGGGCGCTTGCGAAAGGCGGCGCTTGAAGTAGGCCATCACGTCGTCGTTGACGAAATCGTAGCTCGCCAGCATGCCGGCGATGCGCTCGCGGTGGATCGAAGGCGCGAAGAGTTCCGTGAGCGACGAGGCGGCGGCCACGACGAGCGGCTGCTCGACGACGAACCGCACGTAGGCTTCGACCGCGAAGCGGGTGGCAGGCAGCGCACCCTCCATGCTGGTGACGTAATCGCGGTCGAGCCCGAGACAATCCGTCAGCACGAGCCAGCGCTCGATGCCGCCGTCTTCCTCCGGCAGCGTGCCGTCGTGATCGTGGATGCGGTGGATCCATTCGCGCCTGAGCGCGCGGTCGTGCGTGCGGCTCATGAAGGCCGCGTCCTTCCTCGGGATCGCCTCCTGGTAGCAATAGCGGTTGAGCGCCCAGGCCGCGACCTGGCCCTTCGAGAGCTTGCCGCCATGCAGGAGCTTATGGAACGGGTGGAGATCGTGGTAGCGCTCGGGGCCGACGGCGCGGAGCTTGGCTTCGAACTCGGCCGGGCTCCAGGGCATGTCGGCGGCTTCGATCTTTCTCACGAACTCGTTCATGGGCGCGTTCCTCTCGGTGTCTGCTCCCCGCCCTGCGGCAGGCTTTTGCGCTCCACGTTGCAGACGGGAAGGCAGGGTCCCTTGATCGCGGTCAAAACCGCGGATCACGCCTCGTTCAAACGTGCGTGTGTGGGATGTCGCGAGGTCGGCCTACCAGTCGGCCGTGGTCCAATCGATGGTGGCGAAATCCGTGACGAGGGCCGCCACGTTGCCGTCCGCGTCGTAGCCGAACCACGATGCGTAGAAGCCGTCGCCCCAGCCGCTGTGGAACATGACGGCGTTGGCCTCGCCCAGATCGAGATCGAGCAGGAACGAGTAGGGGCCGATCACCTTCGGGCCGTTCGCTTCGCCTTCGGTCTGCCAGTCCTCCCAGGCGTCCGGGTTGGCGTCGAGCAGGCGGCTGGCTGCTTTGCTCGCTGCCGGATCGAAGAACGCGCCGGTGCCGGCGTCGACGCCGTAGCCGAAGATCTCGTTCTCCTTCAGCGTGGCGATATCCTGGCCTTCGACCACGGCCATCGACCAGCGTACGACGGGGGCGGCGGAGAAGTCGGTGCGCGCAAAGGCGACGCGCGTGCCGCCGCTCGGAAAATCGCCAACCGCGAGGCGGACGGGAAACGCGCCGCTCGGGACGGGTTGCGCGAAGGGCTTGGCGTCGCTGAGGGCGATGAAGGGGTCTGCAGCCGAGACGCGCCCGCTCGGGAGCTTCAGCGTGCCCGCTTCGACGACCTTGAACGGCACCGTCTCGACGACGGTCTCGCCGTTGAGTTTGGTGCGGGTGGTGACGGTGAAGCCCGGCGTGAAAGCCTTGTGGAAGGCTGCACGATAGGCGGGCGGGTCGCCGGGAGAGGCAACGGCGCGCGCCGCCGGAAAGAGCCCGGCGAGTGCGGCACCGAGAGCCGTGACGATCCGCTTCAGCATCGAAGCGCTCCCCTCAGGAGGACGATTTCGCCATGGCCGTCTTCAAATTCTCGTCGATCTTGTCGAGGAAGCCCGTGGTGGACAGCCACTTCTGGTCCGGACCGACGAGGAGGGCGAGGTCCTTGGTCATGTGGCCGGATTCCACCGTATCCACGCATACCTTCTCGAGCGTCGCCGAAAAGCCTGCCAGCTCCTTGTTGCCGTCGAGCTTGGCGCGATGGGCGAGCCCCTGCGTCCACGCGAAAATCGAGGCGATGGAGTTGGTGGAGGTCTCCTTGCCCTTCTGATGCTCGCGGTAGTGGCGCGTCACGGTGCCGTGAGCGGCTTCGGCTTCCACCGTCCGGCCGTCGGGCGTCATCAGCACGCTCGTCATGAGGCCGAGCGAGCCGAAGCCCTGCGCCACCGTGTCGGACTGCACGTCGCCGTCATAGTTCTTGCAGGCCCACACGTAGCCGCCGGACCACTTCAAGGCGGACGCGACCATGTCGTCGATCAGCCGGTGCTCGTAGACGATCTTCTTGGCCTTGAACGCGTCGGCGAACTCGGCGTCGAACACCTCCTGGAAGATGTCCTTGAAGCGGCCGTCGTACACTTTGAGGATGGTGTTCTTAGTCGAGAGGTAGACCGGATACCCGCGGCCGAGGCCGTAGTTGAAGGAGGCGCGCGCGAAATCGCGGATGCTGTCGTCGAGATTGTACATCGCGAGCGCGATGCCGCTCGACGGCGCCTTGAAGACCTCGCGCTCGATCACCTCTCCATCCTCACCCTCGAAGCGGATGGTGAGCTTTCCCTTGCCGGGGAACTTGAAGTCGGTGGCGCGGTACTGATCGCCGAAGGCGTGGCGGCCGATAATGACCGGCTGCGTCCATCCGGGCACGAGGCGCGGCACGTTGCGGGCAATGATGGGCTCGCGGAAAATGACGCCACCCAGGATGTTGCGGATGGTGCCGTTCGGGCTCTTCCACATCTCCTTGAGGCCAAACTCCTCGACGCGGGCTTCGTCGGGCGTGATGGTCGCGCATTTCACGCCGACGCCGTGCTTCTTGATGGCGTTGGCTGCGTCGATGGTGATCTGGTCGTTCGTCCTGTCGCGGCTCTCGATGCCGAGGTCGTAATACTCAAGGTTCACGTCGAGATAAGGATGGATCAGCTTGTCCTTGATGAGCTGCCAGATGATGCGTGTCATCTCGTCGCCGTCGAGCTCGACGACCGTGCCGGTCACCTTGATTTTCTGCATGAAATACGTGCCCTTGCGGTGGGAGGATTCGTCTGGCCGACCTTAACCGCAGGCGTACGATGCGCCAAGGCGGGTGCGACGCGCGCTCCAGCGCTTTGATGAGACCGACTATCACGCTTCGACCTGATAGGGTTTGGAGCCTAGCCCGCAAAGCCGCCGTCGTCGAGGAAGCGTTGCTCTTCCGGGGTGGTCTTTCGTCCAAGGACGGCATTCCGGTGCGGAAACCGGCCGAAGCGGCGGATGATGTCGAGGTGGATCTCCGCATAGTCCAGCACCTCCCCGCCGAGCGGCGTAAAAAGGGCGACGGAACGCTCCTGGTCGGCGAGATCCTCCGAGTGCTCGAAGGGTAAATAAAGGAATCCCCTGAGGTCCTCGGAGATGGCCTGGTCATGGCCGGCCTCGATGGCAGCGGCCGCCCGCTCGAGCGCCTTCTCATCGCTGGCGAACATGCGCGCCGTGCCGCGGAACGCATTGCGCGGGAACTGGTCGAGCAGGATCGCGAGCGCGAGGGCGCCTTCGGGTGTTGCGTTCCAGGCGTCGAGATCCCCCCGGGCCGCCGCTTCGTGCAGGGCGAGGCCGCGGCTCTTGAAGTCCCGGTCGAAGGCGGCGTCCTTGGTAAACCAGCGGTCGGGGCCCGCGTCGCGCCAGAAGGCGACGACATCGGACGCTGTGGCGAACTGAGGTGTCATCGGGCGTCTCGTCTCCCGCTCCTGCGCCGCGCGAGGCAGCCATCCGGCATAAGTTCGACTCGTTAAGTCGGGATTGATGCGTGACATGAGACATCAATCGACCTTCGATGTTAAGCCCCTCGCATGACACGCGTCGAAACATGTCTGCGGGAGATCGACATCGCCGCCGAGGCGGGCCAGCGGGTGCCGAGGGTCGCCTCGTGCGGGCTTGCCGTCGCCGAGCTCGTCCACGCCTGCCACGAGAAGACCATCGACGACGGGCTGGCCGCGGTCGGTGCGTCCGATCTCGATCGTGCCGTGCTCGACCATATCCTCACCTACTGCGCGGAGCTCAGGTGCGAGGCGGACAATGCGACGTGTCCGGGATGCAAGCGCCGTACGGAAGCGCAGGGCATCCATTCGCTCGACGATTTCATCGCCCGCCACAAGGAGATCGTCGTTGGCGACGGCGCGGTGCGGCTTCTGGGCCAAGGCACGGACACGCTTGCGACGCCCGCGCTGGCCGCGCTCGAAAAGACGTGGTCGGGCGAGAACTACTGGTTCTGGGCGCGACGCGTGCTGCGTAAGCTGCGCCACGGCATCCGGCGTGCGCACATCGCGGGCGAGGCCGTCGCGGGCCCCGGAGAAACGCCGGCCGTCATCCTGATGGAGCCCCAGCTTGCCGATAACATCGGCATGGTGGCGCGCGCGATGGCGAACTTCGGCCTCGACGACTTGCGGCTCGTGGCGCCGCGGGACGGATGGCCCAACGAGAAAGCGCGCATCGCGGCCTCGGGCGCCAACTACGTGATCGACGACGCTGTCGCGTATCCGTCATTGGACGCTGCGATCGGTGACGTGAGTTTCGTGGTCGCGACCACGGCACGGCAGCGTCCGCTCAAGAAGCCGGTGCTGACGCCGGAGCAGGCGATTGCTGCATTGCGGGAGCGAATCGGACGGGGCGAGCGCTGCGCGATCCTGTTCGGACGGGAGCGCAACGGGCTCGAGACGAGCGAGGTCGCGAACGCCGACGCGCTTGTCATGATCCCCGTCAATCCGCGCTTTGCGTCCCTCAATCTGGCGCAGGCGGTGCTGCTGATGGGCTATCAGTGGGTGCGCGAAAGCGGTAAGGGAACGTTGGGGCGGGTGACGACCTACGAAACGCCGGTTGCGGCGGGGCTCAATCTCGGAACAGAGCGGCCGGCAAGCAAGGAGCAGCTTCTCGGCTTCTTCGCTCATCTCGAATCCGAGCTCGATCGGCTCGGTTTCTTCAAACCGATGGAAAAACGCCCTTCTGTGGTCCAAAACTTGAGGACAATGTTCACCCGGATGGAGCTGACGGAGCAGGAAGTCCGGAGCCTTCGTGGTATAGTTGCCACTCTGGCTCTCGGCAAAGGTCGCGGGCGCAAGCCGTCCACATAGGCCGCCATGATCTTGCCAGGATTTAAGCAGAGCGATGCCCGCAAACCCGGCATAAGCCAGCGCCCCGGTGGCGAACGGTGCAGTGGCTCGTGACAGATAATAAAATTTGGAGCTGAGCAGGGGCAGAGGATGCGGACGATGATCATGGCGATGAAGCGGACATGGGTCGGCGCGGCTTTGGTGGCCGGCGCAGCGACGCTGGTCCCGGTGACGGCGGGCGCGAGCGATGGCGAGCTCAGCGACCGCTCCGTGCAGGTCTTCATGGAATACGCGTGGTCGCTGACCCCGCAGCAGTACAGCAAACAGGACGGCACGGTCATTATCGTGGACAAGACCAAGCCGGACCAGGCGATGGTGCCGGTCGACGTCGCGCGCGAGGTGATCCGTGTGGGTCGTATCTCGGCGCACGCGCAGGTCTGCAACCTGGCCGAGGAGCAGGTGCTGAACCATCGCTCGCTGATGCGGCGCGAGCTTGGCAAGAACAAGTGGAGCGACCAGCAGACGCTCTATATCAATCAGCTTCACCTCACGACCGTCATGCTGCTGACCGGCAAGATCCGCCTGGTCGAGAAGGACGGCGACAAGGAAGTGGTGGTCGACGAGACCAAGGCTCCGCAGCAGACCTGCTCCGACGAGCAGCGCGAGAAGGTTCGTGAGCTGATCACGGCCTACGTGCAGTCGGGCCCGGCGCTTGCCTCCAACGATCGCGGCGCTGCCGCCTCGGCGACGAACGCTCCCGTCGAGCAGGAGTAGTTTTTTTCTGCCGACTCAAGCTGAGAGAAGCTTCGCTCAACGGGCGTTGTGCTCTGTGGATGGCCGGCCCAGTCCATGCGAAGCATGGCTTCGCCATGACCGCCGGGCGCCCTTGGCGCCTGAGGCCCTACGGGCCTGGGGTTCTCGATCCGCCAAATCGCGAAAAGCTGTGGCTTAGCCACTTCGACTGCAGCCGTCCAGGCTGCGGTCGCGGGGCGCGACTGCGCCCCCCGGGCCAAGTGGCCCGGCTCTCCACAAAGCACCACGCTGATTGAGCGACGCTTCTCTCAGCTTGAGTCGGTAGAATAGAGACCGTCGGCAGACCTTGACGGGCGGAGACAGCTCGACTATGAAGCCCCGATGACGCGGGCCCTTCGGCCCGCGTTCTCACTTGCGCACCCGCGGCAGGCCCACGTTTCGGGCCGGCCTGTCAGCCTCCCACCGGACACGGCGGAGGCAGAGGAGGGGGCGCTCCAGGCTCTATTCCATCAGCAACTCTTGGAGTGCCGTACCGATGACCAAGCGCATCCGCGCCAAGCATAAGATCGACCGCCGCCTCACCGAGAATATCTGGGGCCGGCCGAAGAGCCCGCTCAACAAGCGCCAGAGCCGCCCCGGCCAGCACGGCGAGCGCCGCGTCTCGAAGCTTTCCGACTTCGGCCAGCAGCTCCGTGCCAAGCAGAAGCTCAAGGGCTACTACGCCAACCTCTCCGAGCGCCAGTTCCATCGGCTTTACGTCGAGTCGAGCCGCGCCAAGGGCTCGACCTCCGAGCACCTGATCGGGCTCCTCGAGCGCCGCCTCGATGCCATCGTCTATCGCTCGAAGTTCGTGCCGACCGTGTTCGCTGCGCGTCAGTTCGTGTCGCACGGCCACGTGACGGTGAACGGCCAGCGCGTGACGGTTCCGAGCTACCGCGTTCGCATCGGCGACGTGATCGAGGTGAAGGAGAAGTCGCGCCAGCTTCCGCTCGTTCTCGAAGCCATCAAGAGCGCCGAGCGCGACATCCCGGACTATATCGAAGTCGATCAGAACAAGCTGACGGCGAAGCTCTCCCGCGTTCCGGCTCTGTCCGACGTGCCGTATCCGGTCACGATGGAGCCGAACTTGGTGGTCGAGTTCTACTCGCGCTAATCCGCGCGCGATCTTCCGAATTTCGAAAAGGCCGGCTCCCGGGAGCCGGCCTTTTTTTCCTTCGAGGGGGATCGCGTCTTTCAAGTCTGCTGATAGACGGCGTGCACGGCTCCCGCCTGCGACGCGTCCTTCCGGGCTTCCGTGCTGCCGGATCGCTGGGCGCAATCCAGAGCTGTGGGATGAGCGCGTCGAGCAGAAGCCCGACCTGCCCGGGCGACATCGGCTCGTCGTCCGCACCGTCGACGGCGATGTCCTGGATGACGGCGCGTGCGTGATCGCGGTCTCGAAACATGAAGCCCCCTTTGGTTCAGGCTTCCGGACTCTGCGCGCGATTGGGGCGAATCCGAGGGAGGGCTTACGCCATGCAGGACGGCTAGGGTCCGTACTCAATATTGGGTGGGCATTGACGCGAGGACTTTCGTGCAACCGGCAGGAGCGAAAGCGCAGCAAACCTCCATGGTTTGCAAACTTTCGCGACGAACCGGCAGTGCGAAAGGACCGCGCCCCTGCGGGGTGAGCCAAAACAAGCCAATGGCGGCGTTAAACCGTTTGCCCGATGCGTAGGCATCGAGCTGCCCGCTTTTCCTGGCCCTTGGCTTGTTTTGGCTCATCAATGTCCCATCGAATATTAAGTACGGACCCTAGAGCCGCGTTACTGCACCGGCCCGCTGATGACGGTCACCTTGATCTTGGCGACGCCCTTCTTCTTGAAGCCGAGCTCCTCGGCGGCAGCGCGCGAGACGTCGAGCATCCGGCCTTTTCGATAGGGGCCTGAGTTGTTCACGCGGACCAGGAGCTGGGTGCCGTTCTTTTCCAGCAAGAGGATGGTACCGTTCGGATAGACGGGGCTTGCCGCGTTGTCCGGCAGATCCGGCCGGTGCTCCTCACCCGAGGAGAGCCGCGTGCAAGGGTTGAATTTGTCGACTTTGCAATCGTCGTAATAGGACGAGACGACCACTTCCTCGTGGCCGACGAGCTTCTCCATCTCGGCCAGCGTTTTCACGCGGTGGCAGACCTTGTTGTAGCAGTAGGTCTTGCCGGGCGTTTTGGCTTCGACGTTTTCTGCATGCATCGTGCACGCGACCGTCGCCAGCGCGGCCACGGCGAAGACAGCGCGCCAAGCTGCGTGCGTCATCCGGCTTCTCCCCCACAATGCTCCCCAATACGGCGGAACCAAACGCGTGATTCTGAGCCGAAGTGTGGCCGCAGTTTGAAGTCCACGGGATTTGCATGCGCCCCAGGCCTGCGGCATCGCCGTGCGGCTTCCGAGGGAACAACCGGATGCTCCCGTTCGTCATTTCCCCATGAAGTGCGCCGCGTGCCGGGCCCGGCAGGGTTCGGCCGCGCAGTTGCGCCGGATGACGGAGGAGGATCGCGTGAGTAAACGCCCTCTCGCGCCAACCGTCGTGTTCGACCTCGACGGAACGCTCGTTGATACGGTGGTCGATATCGCTGCCGCCCTCGACTACGCGCTTGCGCCCTATGGTTGCACGCCGACCATCAGCGAAGAGGCGGCCGCGATGATGGGAGACGGCCTCTCCGGCTTCTTCTGGAAAGCGATGGTTGCCAAGCGGCTGGATCTTCCGGCCGAGGAGGCCGCGCTCGTCTATCAGCAGTTTCTGGCGGCTTATCGCCGAACGCCGGTGAGCGGATCGCGGACGTACCCCGGCATGCGGGAGCTGGTCGAAGAGATCCGCGACTGCGGTGCGCACACGGCAGTGTGCACCAACAAGGTCGAGGACATCGCGATGGAGATCCTGATGCGGCTCGACCTCGTGGGGCTGTTCGATGCCATCGTCGGGCACGTGGGCGACAGGCCGAAGAAACCCGATCCGCGGACGCTGATCGAGGCGGTCACGTTCGCGGGCGGACGGCGCGAGCGTGCGATCATGATCGGCGATACGGGTGCGGACGTCGGGGCTGCGATCGCCGCCGGCATTCCGGCGATCCTCGTGTCCTACGGCTACAGCCATGTGCCAACGCGCGCGCTTCACGCCTATGCCCACGTCGATCGCGTGGACGAGCTTCGCGATGCGGTGTTGCAGTTCATGGCGGCCGGAGACCGGCACGTGCGCTCGCAGGTGTATCGCTGATCCGGGGTGCGGTGCCTTACGCCGGGCGATGTCGGCGCGCGGGGTTCGTCGGCAGGGTCACGACGGGTGCGGGATCGTCATCGGCTGCCGGCTGTTCTGCGGAAGTCTCCGTATCAATTGGCCTTTCCGGAGGCTCGTGCGTCCGCCGCGCAGGCGGCACCGTGTTCGCCCAGCCGTAGGCCAGCATGGTGATGATGGCGGAAGCGGCGAAGAAGTAGACGCCCGGCAGCACGGTTGCCTCCGTGTAGCCGGACGAGTTGACGTAGAAGATGAGCAGCGCGAGCACCATGACGTCCGTCATCGAATAGCGCCCGAGCCATTCCATGGTGGCGATGGACCGCTTGCGGAACTCCGGCGGGATGTCTGGCGAGGTGACGAGTGTCAGAAGGTAGAACAGCTTGAGGAACGGGAAGAAGATCGAGAACAGGAACAGCACGACGGTGAGGAAGTACTCCTCGTTCTCGAACAGCGCCCAGATGATGGTGGCGATGGAGTGCTCGTTGGTCCACACGTAGATGGTCGTGAAGCGGATGACCGGCAGGATGACGCCGAGCGCGAAGAACACCGTCGCGACGATAATCAGGAACGACAGCACGAAGTTGCGGAACGGCGAGATGTGCCGCGCCATCAGCGTCTGCGTGGCGGGCTCCGGAGGGGCCGGGTGCGCCGTGAGCCCTTCGTTGCGCAGCCACGCGTAGGAGAGGATCATCAGCACGACGGCGGCCGTGAAGTAGTAGACGCCCGACAGGCTGGCCGCGTCATAGACCCCTTGCGCCTTGATGAAGAAGATCGTGAGCGCCAGCACGAGGACGTCGTGCATGGACCACTTGCCGAGCCATTCGAGCGCCTTGAGGCGCGAGTGCTGGCGGGTGAGCTCGACCGCGGGCAGTGTCGAGAGCAGCAGCAGATAAAGCAGCTTCAAGACCGGCAGCACGATCGAGAACACGAACACGGTGAGGCCGAGGAAGGTCTGGCCGTCGCGGATCAGCACCTCGACGGTGGAGAGCAGCGAGTGCTCGGTGGTCCAGAAGACGTATTTGGTGAGGCGCATGATCGGCAGCGAGATGCCGAGCGCAAGGCAGACGGCGGCGGCGATGATGGCGAGGCTCAACAGAAATCGCCGTCCCCCCAAACGCATCGTTGATCCCTACTTTTGCCGGCCGCTATCGTCGCACCGAGTAGAAAGGCCGTGCACGGCTTTTGTTTGTTCGGACACAAGCGGCGGGAAGCTTGTTCGATCCAAACCGGGTACCGTGTGGAAATCCGGCGCACTTGCGCCGGGCGCCCTTGGCGCCTGAGCCCTTCGGGCTGGAGGTCGCATCAACCGAACCGGCGCGTTAGCGCCCGGGAGCAAGGCGATCCGCGGCAAGTGCCGCGGCTATCCGCGCGGTGTTCGCTCTCTGTCGAGCAAGCTTGCCGCCGCTTGTGTCACCCAATCAAAAAACAGCAATCAGCCATGATTGCTATGAGGGATGCCCTTTTCGTGGATCAGGGTGTGAAGCTCGCCGGCCTGGAACATCTCGCGGACGATGTCGGCGCCGCCGATGAACTCGCCCTTCACGTAGAGCTGCGGGATCGTCGGCCAGTTGGTGTAGGTCTTGATGCCTTCGCGCACATCCTGGTCCTCCAGCACGTTCACGTCCTGGAAGGGCACGCCGAGGTGAAGAAGGATCTGTGCAACCTGGGCCGAGAAGCCGCACTGGGGAAACTGCGCGGTGCCCTTCATGAACAGGACCACGTCGTTTTCTTCGATGGTCTTCTTGATGGCCTCGTGGGCGGCGGCTTCGCTCATGATCGGGTCTTCCTTGGTTTGGCACCGCCTGGGACGGCGGGGATGTGCACTGTTGGCGCTAGATGTGGCGCGGGATGGGCCATTGTCAATCGCACCGGTCAATCGGGCGGGGCTTGCGTCGTCAGCGCCAGCGCGTGAAGCACGCCGCCCATCCGCCCGCCGAGCGCGTCGTAGACCATCTGGTGCTGCTGGACGCGGCTCTTGCCCTTGAAGGCGCCGGTCACGACGCGGGCGGCAAAATGGTCGCCGTCGCCAGCAAGATCCTGGATTTCGACGGTGGCGTCCGGGAACTTGGCCTTGATCAGGCTTTCGATCTCGCGCGGGTCCATAGGCATGAGGCGGGGGGTGCTCCTTTGAATAAAAGTCAGAGGCCGCCTTTTTGGGGCGGCCTCGCGAGATTACAGCGCCTTTCAGGGCGGGGAAAGGCCGCCTCAGGGAGACGGGGTGGCGCAGGGGCCCAGGATGGCGGGTTGCTCGATGCTGCCGGTCTCGATAGCCGACTTGGCCGTCGCGATCCGGATTGCCGGCGGCTCGATGGTGCTCGCCGACGCGATCAGCGGGGCGAGGTGGGCCAGCGTGGTCCACATCGGCTCGTCGGTGGCGCGGGCCCGCTTGATCAGGGCCTCGGCACGGCGGGTTGCGATCGAGAGCGCATCGTGCGTCCGGCTTGCCGCGATCGCGCGCATGTGATCCTCGCGGGCGCCTTCGTACGCGGCGAGAGAGCGGCGGATTTCCGCGTTGCGCGCATCGGCGAACGCCAGCGTCTGGCGATCATTGAGGCGGCTGCGTGCGGCTTCGATCGCGCGGCGCCGGTCATGGGCACTTATGGGGGCGCTTGCGGTCTCAGCGCGCGTGTGCTTGGCGGCGCGCTCGCGTTCACGGGCCTTCGCGGCGCGCTGCATGGAGCGCTGGATTTCGCTGTTGCGCGCCATCGTGAACAGGACCGTCTGTATTTTCGCGTGGATCTCGCTCGTCTCGGCGTACGCCGGACGCGCGGCCGGCTCGCCGGCATGGCTCGGCGACTGCTGGTCGAGCGATAGGGGGATCAGGGCCGCGGCGAGGAGGCCCAAGGTTGTCGCTTTACGCATTACACACTCCACTCAAGCGATGTCTTGAGCGGATTATGGAGCATTTGAGTTAAATCATTGCTGTATTTGATCTTTTTATCGTGCTGATGTTATTGATGTTTTCCGCTCGCCGTAAAGGTTCTGTTTAGGCTATCGGCGGGTTTTGGGTAAGCGCTCTCCCTCATGGTGCGCGCCGATCCCTGAGGCTTGGCGCTCTCTCCGGAGCGTGCGAAGAGAGCCCTGAGGCTCAGGCAAGGATGTGATGGGGCATGGCACAGCGCGACACGTTTTACATCAACGGCGAGTGGGTGGCTCCGGCAGCCGGCGGGCGCTCGCTGCCGGTCGTCAACCCGGCGACGGAAGAGGTGATGTACGAGATTGCGCTCGGCTCCGCGGCGGATGTGGACCGGGCCGTCGCCGCCGCGCGTGCGGCGTGGCCGGCGTTCGCCCGGACGACGCGCGAGGAGCGGCTTGCCCTGCTCGAACGCGTGATGAAGGTCTTCGTCAAGCGTCTGAAGGACATCGGGCGCGCGATCAGCGACGAGATGGGCGCGGCCCAGCCGTTCGCCGAGCGCATCCAGGCGGGTGCCGGTCTCGGGCAGATCCAGACCGTGTATGAAGCCCTCAAGACCTATCCGTTCGAGGAGCGGCTTCGCAGTGCGATGATCACGCGCGAGCCGATCGGGGTTGCGGGCATGGTGACGCCGTGGAACTGGCCGCTCAACCAGATCGGCTGCAAGGTGGCCCCCGCGCTGGCCGCAGGCTGCACGATGATCCTGAAGCCGTCCGAGTACACACCGACATCGGCGCTCATCTTCGCGGAGGTTCTGGACGAAGCCGGCGTGCCGGCCGGCGTGTTCAACCTCGTCAACGGGCTTGGCGGCGACGTCGGCCAGGCGCTCTCGTCGCATCCGGATATCGACATCATCTCGTTCACCGGCTCGACGCGGGCCGGCATCGACGTCGCGATCCGGGCGGCGCCGACGGTCAAGCGCGTGAGCCAGGAGCTCGGCGGCAAATCGCCCAACATCATCCTGGCCGATGCCGATCTCGAGAAAGCCGTTACGGGCGGCGCGCGGCACTGCTTCAACAACGTCGGGCAGTCGTGCAACGCGCCGACGCGGATGCTGGTGCCGGCCGACCGCATGAAGGACGCCGCGCGGATTGCGGCGGCGGTGGCCGACGGCCTCAAGGTCGGCGATCCGAACGAGGCGGGCACCGACCTCGGCCCGGTCGTTAACAAGACGCAGTGGGAGAAGATCCAGAAGCTGATCGAGACCGGCATCGAGGAAGGCGCGACGCTGGCCGCCGGCGGGCCGGGCCGTCCGCAGGGGCTCAATAAAGGCTTCTTCGTGCGGCCGACGGTGTTCGCGGACGTGGCGCCCGACATGACTATCTCGCGCGAGGAGATCTTCGGCCCGGTGCTCTCGATCATTCCTTACGGAAGCGAGGACGAAGCGGTCGAGATCGCGAACGACACGCCCTATGGGCTCGCGGGCTACGTGTGGTCGGGCGATGTGGAGCGCGCGCGCGGCGTTGCGCGCCGCATCCGTGCCGGCAACGTCAACATCAACGGTGCCGGCAACGAGCAGCACGCGCCGTTCGGCGGCATGAAGCAATCCGGCAACGGGCGCGAGTGGGGCCGCTTCGGCATCGACGAGTTCGTCGAGGTGAAGGCGGTCAGCGGCTGGGGATTTGAGGACTAGGTTGGCCGCCGACCGAGGGCGCGGGGTTGTGCGAACCTCGGTCGAGTCGCCCGACGACCGCGTCTTCTTTTTCGACCTCTCGAACGCAACCCATTCGGGGCCGTAACAGAGATGATCCTTCGCTACCTCTTGATCATCCTTCGCTCTTTCTTGATCGCGATTGCTGCCTTGCTTGTGCTTGGGACGTTCTATCCGGGGATGCAACGGCCGAGGGCCGGGCGTCGGCAATGTCGTTTTTACTTGCCGAGGTTCTGCTTGGCTCCGCGGATTGCGCCGCCGATATTTCCGCCCATTGCCGCGGTATAAACTCGAACCGCGCCAACTATGTCGGAGAGAAAGCCACCTGCGACGGCTTGGAGTTGGGCATCTGTCAGGTCCCCCTCTTCGCGACGAGCAAGGTTGGGTTCACTCGCCTGAGAGGCTGTGCTTAGTTTCGTGCCAGTCATTGTCCGCTTTCCAATCGCGTATTAGCGTTTTGTGTGGCCGTTGTAGCCCGCCCGCAATCCGTCTATCCCGCCTTCGAACGCGCCGACCGCGACGTCTTTGACGAATTTGCCGACGGTGGTCAGCCCACCCAAAATGAAGCCGCCCGACACGGTGTCGAGCTCGGCATCCGTCAGGTTTTCGTCCGCGGCCTTGGTGGCGACCTCTTGGTCGGTGTTCGTTCGATCTGTCATTTGGTGATCCGTTTCTTCCTGCGCATGACGCGTGTGGACGGGATGGAATCATGACAAATTTGCGGAGATACGTTTGTCCGGGCGTCCAGGAAAATTCTCAGAACGTCCAGTCATTCACGTGGCATAGGCACCTGGTACAGGCCAGCGCTCGAGCCGAGCGCCCATGGGCAGGGGGGCCGTCACGCGTGGCCGATGAACGGCTTTTGACGCAGGAAACTCGCGCTCTCGAGACTGTCGAGGATGAAGCTCGCGACCTCCGTGCGGGTGACGGACGTCAATTGCAGCGCGTCGGGGATGTCCGTGTGGGCCTGCAACGCGCCGGTCCCCGCCTTGGCGGCGAAGGGGGCGGGCCTGACGATGGTCCACTCCAGACCGCTCTGCTCGATGATGGCCTCTTGCCGATCCTTGTCGGCATAACGGTTTCGCGTGAAGAGCGGATAGATGACGGTATTGTAGAACCAGCCGCCGTGGCCCCTGCTGTCGCCGGCGCCGACCCCCGTCACCGCGATCAGGCGTCGGACACCGGCTGCGGTCATCGCGGCGATGACCGCCTTCGTGCTTTCCGAGAACAAGGTCGTGCGGCCGATGCTGTCGACGCCGAGACACAGCACGACAGCGTCGTGACCGAAGACGTGGCGGCGCAGGAAGGCTTCGTCCGTTGGCGCGCCGACGACGACGCTGACGGCCCCGCTTGCCTTCAATTTATCCGGGTTGCGGGTTTGCGCGGTCAGGCGGTGTCCGCGCGCAACGGCTTGCTCCAAGACGCAGGACCCGACGCCGCCGGATGCACCGAGTACAAGCAATCGCATTATCGGGTCCGATCGTCCTCGGAAAAGCGAAACGCGGTTACAACTCGCCCGCCATGTAGGCCGGCAGCCAGCTCTCGTTGATCTCGGCAAGCTCCGCGAGCGGCAGCGGGTCCTCGCCCTTGAGGACGATGCGGTCGCCGCCGGTGCGGCCGACGATGCGGGCGGGAAGCGCGAGGAGACGCGCGCGCTCGATCACCTCTTCCGCTTTCGCCGGATCGACGGAGAGCACGTAGCGGCCCTGGTCCTCGCCGAACCAGATCGCGTGAAGCGGGAGCTTGCCCTCGTAGGCGAACAGCTCGACGCCGAGGCGCGTACCCGTCGTCGGGTCGAGGGAGGCGAGGGCCATTTCGGCAATCGCGACCAGCAGGCCGCCGTCGGAGACGTCGTGCACGGCCGACACCTTCTTCTCGCGGATCAGCGCGCGCACGAGGCGGCCCGCCTTGATCTCGTCGGCAAGGTCGACAGGCGGCGGCGCGCCTTCGAGCTTCTCGCAGATGATCTCCTGATAGAGCGACTGGCCGAGCCAGCCCTGCTCGCGGCCGATGGCGATCAGGAGGTCGCCCTCGCGCTTCAAGCGGATGTCGGCCATGAACGCGATGTCGGGGATGAGGCCGACGCCGCCGATGGCGGGAGTCGGCGGGATGCCGACGCCGTTGGTCTCGTTGTAGAGCGAGACGTTGCCCGACACGACGGGGTAGTCGAGCACGCGGCAGGCTTCGGCCATGCCTTTCACGGAGCCCACGAACTGGCCCATGATCTCGGGCCGCTCCGGGTTGCCGAAGTTCATGTTGTCGGTGATGGCGATCGGGTCGGCGCCGACGGCGGTGAGGTTGCGCCAGGTTTCGACCACGGCCTGCTTGGTGCCCATCTCAGGGTCGGCCGCGACATAGCGCGGGGTCACGTCGCAGGTGGCGGCAATGCCCTTCTTCGTGCCGTGCACGCGCACGACGGCGGCATCTCCGCCCGGACGGCCCACGGTATCGCCCATGACCATGTGGTCGTACTGCTCCCACACCCAGCGGCGTGAGCACAGCGCGGGTGAGCCCATCATGGTCTTCAGCGCGTTGAGATTACCGTTCGGCGCCTTCACCCACTGCGGCAGCACGGGCTGCGGCGGGACGGTCGGAACCCATGGCCGCTCGTAGACGGGCGCCGAGTTCGCGAGCACCGGCACGGGGAGATCGGCTTCCACCTTGCCCTTGTGCTTCACGACCATGCGGCCGGTGTCGGTCGTCACGCCGATGACGGCGAAGTCGAGGCCCCATTTCCTGAAGATCGCTTCCGCCTCCGGCTCGCGGCCGGGCTTCAGGATCATGAGCATGCGCTCCTGGCTTTCCGAGAGCATCATCTCGTAGGCCGTCATGTTCTCTTCGCGCTGGGGCACGTGGTCGAGGTCGAGCTCGATGCCGACGCCGCCCTTGTCGGCCATCTCGGACGTCGAGGAGGTGAGGCCGGCAGCCCCCATGTCCTGGATGGCGATGATGGCGTCGGAGGCCATCAGCTCGAGGCAGGCTTCGATCAGGAGCTTCTCGGTGAAAGGATCGCCGACCTGCACGGTCGGGCGCTTCTCTTCCGATTTGTCGTCGAACTCGGCAGACGCCATCGTGGCGCCGTGGATGCCGTCGCGGCCGGTCTTCGAGCCCGTGTAGACGACGGGAAGACCGACGCCCTTGGCGGCGGAATAGAAGATCTTGTCGGTCTTTGCGAGGCCGACGCACATCGCGTTGACGAGGATGTTCCCGTTGTAGCCGGCGTTGAAGTTCACCTCCCCGCCGACGGTGGGCACGCCCACGCAGTTGCCGTAGCCGCCGATGCCGGAGACGACGCCGGAGACGAGGTGGCGTGTCTTCGGGTGCGAGGGATCGCCGAAGCGCAGCGCGTTCAAGTTCGCAACCGGTCGCGCGCCCATCGTGAACACGTCGCGCATGATGCCGCCCACGCCCGTCGCCGCGCCCTGGTAGGGCTCGATGTAGGACGGGTGGTTGTGGCTCTCCATCTTGAAGATGGCGGCGTCGCCGTCGCCCAGGTCCACGACGCCCGCGTTCTCGCCGGGGCCCTGGATCACCTTCGCGCCGGAGGTCGGCAGCGTCTTCAGCCAGAAGCGGCTCGACTTATAGGAGCAGTGCTCGCTCCACATCACCGAGAAGATGCCGAGCTCCGTCATGCTGGGCTCGCGGCCGAGGATCTTGAGCAGGCGCTGGTATTCGTCGGGCTTGAGCCCGTGAGCTGCAACGATCTCGGGCGTGATCTCGGGGGGGGCGGTGTCCTGCATCTCTGGCTTTCGGGTCTCTCGCGAGGAAGGCTGTAGCCTGAGGCTACAGTGCCGGTAACCGTGGGTTACCTTTGACGGGCTGCTTATAGCGATTGCCGCCGCGCTTGTCGCTTCCGGGAAGGCGCTTCTCGTATGCGCGCTTCACCGCATCCAGCCCATGTGCTCGAAATGCGGATTAGGGACTTTGCCGCCTGCCGCAAGGTGGTGCGACATCTGAGCGAATGCGACAATGCCGCGCTGCACAAAGTCGGCCGCTGCTATGCAGCATTATCAATTTTCGTCGGTGAGTCATACCGTTATGTTCTTAATCAAGCCGGCGATGAGGGCGCAGGGTACCCGGTCGGCGAACTTAGGAACTTCCCTGGCAACTAGGAGCACACCCATGTTGAAAGCGACAAAGCGCATTGCATTGGTGAGTGTGACGGCCCTCGTGGCCGCTGGTGCCGCGCTGGCTCAGTCGGCGGTTTCCGTCGACCGTGGCAGCGACCATGAGATCATGGCGCCCAAACGGGGCCTCTCGCTCGAGATCGGCGGCAAGTACGCCGTCAGCTACTTCGAGACCCTGAACAACGCTTGCCATCTGACCGTTGTGCTTGCCGACCGTGCGGGCGGCGAGACCGGGCTCGACAGCCCCGGCACGCGGATCGTGGTGCCGGTCGTTCCGGGCCGTGGATTCCAGCTCGATTCGGCCAGCGGCCGCTCGGCTGAGTTCTTCTGCGGTCCCGGCGCCGAGAAGATGAGCGCGCGCGTGTTCGACCGTGC
>ERZ869909.1532-NODE-1532-length-18510-cov-4.667119_pt1 | contig 18510 bp, 13 predicted proteins | sample MGYA00520892_ERZ869909 | MGnify/ENA primary metagenome ERZ869909 (study PRJEB32215, sample SAMEA104723947) | bioreactor metagenome | biome: bioreactor; feature: anaerobic bioreactor; material: water | place: China | collected 2015-03-12 ...
CAGTCGAGCTATTTCGTCTGGCTGAACCGGGGCAAGGAGACGGTCGTCGCCGACCTGACGACGCCGCAAGGCAAGGCCATGCTGGCCGGGCTTCTGGCCGACGCCGACGTCCTGGTGCAGAATTTGAAGCGCGGCGCGCTGGCGCGGCTGGGCTTCGGCTTCGAGCGCCTGCGCAAGGAGTTCCCGCGCCTTATCACCTGCTCGATCTCGGGCTATGGCGAAGGCGGGCCGATGGCCGACCGCAAGGCCTACGATTTGCTGATCCAGGCCGAATCGGGCCTGTGCTCGATCACCGGCGGGCCGGAGAGCGCGGCGCGCGTGGGCATCTCCATCGTCGACGTCGCCACCGGCGCCACCGCCCACGCCGCGATCCTCGAAGCCCTGATCCGCCGCTCCGTCACCGGCGAGGGCGCGAACATCTCCGTCTCCATGTTCGACGTCATGGCCGACTGGCTGACCGTGCCGCTCCTCAACCACGAAAGCGGCAACACGCCGCGGCGGCTCGGCCTCGCCCATCCCTCGATCGCGCCCTACGGCGTCTTCGTCACCAGGGACGGCAGGCAGGTGCTGATCTCGATCCAGAGCGACCGGGAATGGCGCAACCTGGCCCGCGCTTTCCTCGGCCGGCCCGAACTGGGCACGGACCCGCGCTTTTCCACCAACGTCGCCCGCGTCGCCAACCGCGCCGAAACCGACGCGCTGGTCGCCGCCGCCTTCGCCGCCCGCGACCTTGCCGAGGCGACCGAGGCGATCCTCGAGGCGGACGTCGCCTTCGCCTCGGTCAACGACATGGAGGGGCTGTCGCATCATCCGCATCTGCGCCGCATCACCGTCGACACGCCGAACGGACCGGTGAGCTATCCCGCGCCGGCGGCGGTCTTCGACGGCGAGCAGCGCAGCTATGGGGCCGTTCCGGCTCTCGTAAAGGAAGAGAAATGACCGATCTGGACATCGACCATCTGCGCCAATGGATCGGCCGCGAGGAGCAGGCCGGCGAAGCGGTGACGTCCGCGCTGGTTCAGCGCTTCAACGCCACCTTCGACCGCGAGGGCGACGTCTCCCAGGGCGCGCCCGCGCCGCTGATGCTGCATTGGTGCCTTGCCCAGCCGGCCGCGCCGACGGCGCAGCTCGGGCCCGACGGCCACCCGGCGCGCGGCGGCTTCCTGCCGCCGGTGCCGCTGCCGCGCCGCATGTGGGCGGGCGGCGCGCTGGAGTTCAAGGGCGACATCCGCGTCGGCGAGACCATGACCCGCCGCTCCGTCATCCGCGACGTGACGGTGAAGGAGGGGCGCACCGGCGTCCTGTGCTTCGTCACCGTCGATCACGAGGTGACGAGCGGCGGCCGCCCGGTCCTCGACGAGCGCCAGGACATCGTCTACCGCGCGGCCGAGCCCGCCAAGCCCGCTGCTGCCGCGCAGCAGGAAGCCGGGGCGAAGAAGCCCGCCGCCGCGCCCGAGGGCGCGCATCGCCGCCTCGTCGTCCCGTCGCCGCCGCTTCTGTTCCGCTATTCGGCGCTGACCTTCAACGGCCACCGCATCCACTACGACGCGCCCTATGTGCGCGAGATCGAATCCTATCCCGGCCTGATCGTCCATGGCCCGATCCAGGCGACGCTTCTGGCGCATCACGCCGAGGCGATCCGGGGAAGCCGTCCGTCCGGCTTCGGCTTCCGCAGTCTGTCGCCGCTGTTCGACACCGCCGATTTCGCCATCGACGCGGCCGAGGACGGCGACGGGCTGAAATTGTGGACGGCCCGCGTCGGCGGCCCGGTGGCGATGGAAGCGCAGGCGCGCTGGTAGCCGACGCTTTCGGGCCGCCTGCGTCAGGGCTGCCAGTCGATCATCTGGAGCACGTTGCCGCCGAGCCGCTGGAAGGCGCGCTGGCGGCAGGAGAAGACGATGATCTGCTGGTCCCGCGCCTGGCGATGGAGCGCGTCGAACATCTTCTCGATGCGGTCGTCGTCGGAATAGACCAGCGCGTCGTCGAGGATCACCGGGGCCGGTCGCCCGTCGCGGGCGAGCAGCCTTGCGAAGGCCAACCGCGTCAGCACCGAAAGCTGCTCGCGCATGCCGCCGCTCAGGCGCTCGACATTCTCCTCCTGGCCGTTGCGGCGGATCGTCTGCGGCAGCAGCGTCTTGTCGTCGAAGGTGATCGAGACGTCGTCGAACAGCAGCCCCAGAAGCGGCTTCAACTCGGCCATCACCGGCTTGAGATAAAGCTCGCGCGCCTCGGCACGGGCGGCCTCCAGCGCCGACGACAGTCTTTGCAGGACGGCCGCTTCCCTCGCGAACGCCTCGACGCGGGTCTGCGCGGCGACGAGCGCTTCCGCCGTCGCCCGCCATTCCTCCTCGACCGCGTCGTCGGCATAGGCCCGGATGCGGCCGTTGAGCTCGGCGATTTCCTGGCGCAGCGCGCCGGCTTCCTGCGCGGCCGCCTCCTCGACCGAGCGGGCGCGCTTCAGCCTTGCCGCGGCGGTCTCCAGATCGACGGCCGCCGCCCGCAGCCCTTGCGCCTGCGTTTCGGCGTCGAGGCGGATGCGCTCGAACTCTTCCAGCGTGTCGGCAAGGCTCCGTTCGCGCGCGGCGCGCCCGTCTTCCGGCCCCAGCGCCGCCTCGATCTGCGCCCGCTCCGCCGTCAGCGCGGCCAGCGCCGTCTCGGCGGCGATGAAGGCTTCGTCCGCGCCGGCCCGCAACGGTTCGGCCTCGCGCAGGCTCTGCCGCGCCTCGATGCGCCGCTCCTCGGCCATGGCGAGCGCGGATCGCGCCTTGTCCGGGTCCGGCACCGGCTCGTCGGCTTCCGCATCGGTGGGAATGCTCGACGCAACCTCCCGGCGCAGCCTGTCGAGCCCGTCCGGGGCGAGCAGGGCAAGCTGTCCTTGAAGCTCCCGGCATTGCGCCTCCGCCTGCTGCGCGGCCGCCTGTCGCGCCCGCGCGGCGGCAAGGTCCTCGACGCCCATCGAGGCGAGCAGCGCGCGGCGCTTTTCCTCGGCCTTTTGCAGGCGGCCGTCGCTGCGGGCAGGGCGGCTGGAGCGCAGGACGATGGTCGCGAGGCCCGGCACCGAAAGCCGCGCCTGCCCGTCATAGCCGCGTTCCTCGCCATGCGCGAGCGGGCTTCCGTCCATGGTCACGCGGGCGGCCTCGCCGCTCTCATAGGCGATGGCGACGGAAGGCCGCCCGGCCTCCTCGACCGCGCGCAGCTTCGCGATCTCGATCTCGCCGGCCTGAAGCGCCTCGACGGCGTCGGCCGGTATCGTCAGCAGCGCGCGCCTGGCCTGCGCTTCCTCCAGCGCCCGGCGCACGCTCTCGGCCTGTTCGAGGCGCTGCCTAGATGCATCGCGGTGCCGCGCCGCCTCGCGCGCCCTCAAGGCGGCGTCGAGACGCGCGAGCAGGTCGCGCGCCTCCTGCGCTTCCGTCTCCGCCGCCTCGGCAGCGGCGCTCGCCCTGCCGATCGTCTCGGCGGCGTCGCGGCGTCTGGCCACGGCCTCGTCGCGCCGACGCTGCGCCTTGAGCAGGCTTTCCCGCAACGTTTGCGCCTTTTCCAGCGCGGCGCGAAACACCTCCAGGTCGCGCGCGGCGGCGTCGCGGCGTTCGCGGGCCAGCCCCAGCTCGGCCTCGGCCGCCTTCAGCGTCTCTTTCTGCGCCCTGGCGGCGTCGAACGCCGCCTGCGCCGCCTCGAGCGCGCTTTTGCGCTCCTGCCTGTCCTCGGCCCTGTCGAGTTCGCCAACGCGCCTCATCGCGCCGGCCCGCCTGTCGAGCGCGTCGCGCAGGGCGGCGACATCGCCCGCCAGCTTGCGCTCCTCCGCCTCCAGCCTGTCGCGCTCGGCGATCGCGGCGGCATAGCGCCCGCCGGCCTTCGGCCTTCCCGTGGCGGGGGTGACGAGTTCGGACAGCGCGTCCTTCGCCGCCGCCATGATCTCGGCCATGCGCCGCCCGCCGGTGACGGCCTCGACCTCGCCCTGCACGGATTCGAGCAGGCTCGCGCGCACCTGCTTTTCGCCGTCCTCCTCCGCGCGGCTGCGCCTTTCGATGCCGGTGACGCCCTGGCGCACCCATAGCAGGCCGGCGGGGCCCGCCGTCCCGCCCTGGATCAGCCCGGCGATGAGGTTCTCCGCCTCGTCGGCTTGCGCCAGCAGCCGCCCGCTCGCCAGATCGGTGACGCGCGCGAAGCGGCCGCCATAATATTGCTTGGTGATGCGCAGGCGCTCCTGCCCGGCCAGGATGTCGGCCTCGACCAGCGGGTTGCCGCCGCTATAGGGCCTCAGATTCCTGACGTCGCCGGACACGCTCGAATGCGGCTGGAAGAACAGCGCGTGCAGCGCCTCGAAGCTGGTCGACTTGCCGAACTCGTTGGCCGCGCACAGCACGTTGACGCCGTCGCCGATGCCCTCGATGGCGACGCCGCGTCCGGCGAAGCGCTTGACGTTGAACAGGCGCAGCGCCGCGATCTTCATGACGCGGTCTCCTGCGCCAGGGAATAAAGCCGCGCCAGCGCCGCGCGCGCGATCTCGCGCTCGGCGGCCGAGCGGCTGTCGTCCCCGGCCTCGGCGAGCAGCGCGTTGGCGGCCTCGCGCAGCGCCCCGGCGCGGTCGATCGTGTCGAGGTCCTCGACCTCGCATTCGGTGACGAGGCCGGCGTCGTCCAGCTCCAGGAACGCGAAATCCGGGGCCGCGTCCTCGACGGCGCGCGTCAACGCCGCGCGCTGGGCGAGGCGGCTGCGCCCCGTCGCCACGATGCGCGCCAGCGTGCGCCGTCGCTCTCTCTCCTGCGGCAACAGCGCCTCCAGCGCCGGCAAGGGATCGTCGCCGTCGAGCAGGTGCAGTTCCGGCATGCGCCAGGCGAAGCCCGCCGTCGCCAGCGGCGTCGCCTCGGGCAGGGCGGAAGGGCCGGCGACGGCGACGAGCAGGGCCTCGCCCGGCCGCTCGTGCTTGAAGCGGTCGGGCTCGGGCGTGCCGCTGTAGCGGGTGCGCGCATCGACCTCGACTGCGCCGTGCCAGTCGCCGAGCGCCAGATAGGCGAGGCCGGCGCGGCGCGCCCGGTCGGGCGCGATGACGTCGGCGGCGACGGCGTCCTCGGAAAAGCCGCGGATCGCGCCATGGGCGAGGCCGATGCGGATTGCGCCTTCGGGCGTCGCCTCGCCGTCCATCCATTCGCTGAGGTCGCGGCCGGGGCGGCGCGTCGTGCATGGCGCGGGAAGGAGCGCGACGCCGGCCGCGAGTTCCACCGGGCGCGGCTCGGTCGCGAGGACGACGTTGTCGGGCGCTTCCTCGCGCAGGGCGTTCCAGAGTTGGGTCGCCTGCAACGAATCGTGGTTTCCCGGCAGGATCACCCAGCGGATCGGCGCATGGTGGCGCATCTCGGCCAGCGCCTGCCGGCGGATGTCGGGCGCGGGCGTCTCGGTGTCGAACGTGTCGCCGGCAAGCAGGATCGTCTCCGCGCCGTGCTCGCGCGCATGCCCGGCGAGCCGCGCGATCACGGCATGGCGCGCCTCGCGCAGCTTCGCCGGCAGGTCGCCGGAAAAACTGCCGAAGCGCTTGCCAAGATGCAGGTCGCTGGAATGGATGAAACGGAACATGCCTATCCCGATGGCTGGGTGCTCGCGCTATGCTGTCGGCCCTTCGCGCCCCTGTCGTCAAGAGGGGGCCGGCGGACGGGCGGTCGTGCCTCGGCCCGCCTGCCGGATTTGGCGAACGCGAAGGCCTCAGATGATGATGGTCTTCGGCATGTTGTAGCCCAGCAGCGTGTCGCGCAGCCTTATCAGGCCCTCTTCGACGAGCTCCGCCGTCTTGGGAAGGCCGAGGCTGACGCGGATGGCGGGCGGCGCGTCGGCCGGGTCGACCGCGAACGGGGTGCTGGCGGACACGGCGACCCCGTTGGCGTAGGCGGCCTGGACGAAATCCGCGTTGTGCCACTCCTTCGGAAGCCGCAGCCAGAGGTGGTATCCGATCTCGGGGATGATCGTGTCGAAGCCCGACAGGATATCCCTGGCCAGTTTCAGCCTCTGGGCGGATTCGGCGCGGTGCATGTCGAGGATCCACTCCGCGGTCCCGGATTCGATCCATGACGTCACGATCTCGGTGTTGAGCGGCGGAGCCGACCACGTCGTGACATGCACGGCATTGGCCAGGTACTGAACCATGCGCGGCGGGGCGACCAGATAACCGATGCGCAGGCCGGGCGCGACGGTCTTGGACGTTCCGCAGATATAGTAGCAGTCGCTTTCCGCCAGGGTGAAGATGGGTGGCGGGTTGCCGCCGATCAGCGGCCCGTAGATGTCGTCCTCGACGATCGGGACATTGTAGTGGGCGGCGATCCGGGCGATCTCGATGCGGCGCTGGAGCGGGAGGGTCGTGGCCGTGGGGTTGTGGATCGTCGGCGTGAGATAGATCGCTGCCACCGGCCCCGCCCGGCAGGCCGCCTCGAAGCTGGCCGGCAGCACCCCCTCATCGTCCATCTCGAGACCCTTGATGCGGACCCGAAACAGGTCGGCGAGGCTGCGGATGCCGGGATAGGTCAGGCTCTCGGTCAGGACGAGGTCGCCCGGCTGCGTCAGCACCGTGAAGGTCGCCATGAGGGCCTGCTGCGCGCCGTTGGTGATGACGAGGCGGCTGGGGTCTGTGTCGACGCCGGCAAGCGCGGCCCAGCGCGCGCCCGCCGCGCGCTGTTGCGGGCTGCCCGGTGCGAGCTGGTAGCTGAGCAGATGCTGGATCCGCACGCGTTCGCCGAACGAGGCCATTTCGCGCGCCAGTATGTCCTCGACCTCGGCCGTGGGAGGCTGGTTCAGCCTGAAGTCGATGACATCGGTGCTGGCGTTGCGGGCTTCGGGCAGCGCCGCGGCGCCGCGCACATAGGTGCCGCGCCCGACCTCGCCGACGAGCAGGCCGCGCGAGGAGGCCTCGGCATAGGCGCGGGTGACGGTTGCGACGGTGACCTTGAGTTTGCTCGCGAGCGCGCGATGCGTCGGCATTTTCGTGCCGGTGCGCAACGTGCCGTTCATGATGTCATGCTCGATGGCGTCGGCAATGCCGTGATAAAGCGGGACGTTGTCCTTGGTGAGTTCCGGGACCCAGGAATCTGTCATGTTTGGCTGCCGTTCTTTGGATTATGGCGAATGACAATCTAAAAGACAATATAATGCGCGTCTATGCGCGAATTGGCTCGTCATGGGCTTTGTGGCTACTTTGAAAGGGTCGGGACGGCGGCACAAAATCCATAGTCATCTCGCGTCCCTTTTGGGTGGACCGGGCGCGCGCAGCCATTTTGATGAATCGGATCAAGTGGCTCAAGTCCTTTTATTCTTGTCGCTTTGCCTCAAAAAGCCGCAGGATGCAAGCAGGGCCGGGGCCATCCCGCGGTTTGTCGCATGTGGGTCGGACATTGTTTTCATTGTGTATGGAGACGATATTTCTATTGTCCGCCTACAATGTCTCGTGCTAGTGGGTTCCCCGACTAACGATCGGCCGCATGGCGTGCACAGGAGAGAGACATGAGAACGGCACTGATCCAGATGAAGGCATCCATGAGCCGGGACGAGAACCTCGACCGCGCCGAGGAGATGTTGCGCGACGCCTCCGCCAAGGGCGCGCAGGTTTCCTGTCTGGCCGAGTGTTTCGCCACCTGGTTCTTCCCGCAGAAGATCAATCCCGACGATCAGTTGCTGGCCGAGCCGATCGACGGTCCGACCATGACGCGCATGCGCAAGGTCGCCAGGTCTCTGGGCATGATCATCGTCGTACCGTTCTACGAGCGCGCGATGGCGGGCGAGCTCTACAACTCCGCCGCCGTCGTCGACGAGAAGGGCGAGGTGCTCGGCCTCTACCGCAAGCACCATCTCCCGATGAGCGCCTATTTCAACGAGAAGTTCTACTTCCGTCCGGGCAACAAGGGCTATCCGGTCTTCGACACCTCGGCCGGCAAGATCGGCATCATCATCTGCTACGACCGTCACTTCCCCGAGGGTGCGCGCTGCCTCGGCCTCAACGGCGCCGAGGTCGTGTTCGTGCCGACCGCCACCACGCGACGCGGGTTCTCGCAAAGCGTGTGGGAGCCGGAGCTGCGCGGCCACGCCATCGCCAACGGCTACTTCGTCGCCGGCGTCAACCGCGTCGGCAAGGAATTCGAGAGCGACTATTACGGCAAGAGCGTGTTCGTCGATCCGATCGGCCAGATCATCTCGCAGGCCAGCGACAGCGACGAGGAGGTGCTGGTCGCCGATCTCGATCCCGCCCGCATCGAGGAGGTGCGCAAGGCGTGGCCGTTCTATCGTGACCGTCGCCCCGACGCCTACGGGGCGATCGTCGATGCCTGACGCCGCGCCCGTCGCCCGGACGGCCGAGGCCGCACCCGTGGCGCGGCAGCTCGCGCGGTTCTGCGTCGATCTCGGCGCTCATCCCGGCGTCGAGGCAGGGCTGGAACGCGCGCGTACCTACGCGCTCGACACGCTCGCGGTGACGCTTTGCGGCGCCGTCGCGCCGTCGAGCGAGGCGGCGGTGAAGGCGTTGACGCTTTATGGCTCCGGCGGGCCGAGCGTCGTGTTCGGCTCGGGCCTGCGGCTGAGTTGCGGCCAGGCCGCGCTGCTCAACGGCCAGATGGCCCACGCGCTCGAGCTCGACGACGACCACCGCATCGCCGTCCTGCACCCCGGCGCGGCGGTCGTGCCGGCCGCCTTCGCCATCGCCGAGGCGTCGGGCGCAAGCGGGCGTGATTTCCTGCTTGGGCTGCTGGCCGGCTACGAAGTCGCCTGCCGGCTGGGCGAGGTGTTTCGCGGCAGCCTGTTCTATCACGGCTTCCACCCCACGGCCCTGTGCGGCGCGCTGGGCGCGGCGGCGGCGGCTTCCGTCATCCTCGGCCTCGACCGCGACCGGACCGCAAGGGCGCTCGGCATTGCCGGCACGCAGGCCGCCGGGCTTGTCGAATGGCGCGCCGACGGCTCGTGGATCAAGCGTCTCCACCCCGGCATGGCCGCGCAGTCGGGCGTCAACTCCGCGCTTCTCGCCTCGCAGGGCTTCACCGGCCCCGAGACGATCATCGAGGGCAAGGGCGGCTTCCTCGCCGCCTTCGGTCACGACCAGGAACTCGACGTCGACGCATTGACGCGCGATCTTGCGACCAGCCTCCACGGCGTCGGAACCGCGATCAAGCCTTATCCCTGCTGCCGCTTCAGCCATGGCGCGGTCGATCTCGCGCTGGAAGCCTACAAGGCCGGCGTCACCGCTAGCGATATCGAGGCGGTCGAGATCAGGCTCTACGCCACCAACGTGCTCACTTATCACCACGTGCCGATGAACGCGGTCGACGCGCAGTTCAACGTGCCCTATCACATCGCCTGCTGCCTGGTGCAAGGCGAGATCGGCCTGTCCGACTTCACGCCCGAAGCGGTGCGCCGGCCGGACATCCTCGCCGCGGCGGCCAGGGTGACGGTGATCGAGGACGAGGGCTTCACCGGGCTCTACCCGGAAGAGTACCACACCGCGCTGATCGCCCGTCGCAAGGACGGCCCGGACTATCGGCTGAAGAGCGATTGCCCGAGCGGCGACCCCGAGGCGGCGCGTTATGCCGCCGATCCCTCGCTGTTCCACGCCGAGGCCGAGGCCAAGGCGCGGTCGCTGATGGCGCAATGCGGCTTCGGCGAGCGCGCCGACGCGCTGGTCGCGCTGACCGCGGCGCTGGAAGATGCGCCCGACGTTTCGGCCCTTTCGCGACTGCTCGGCCGCGCCCGCTAGGCGGCTCGGACATTCTCGCGCGGGTCTCGCAGCCGCCGCGGGCGGCAGGAAGAAAGGAGTAGGCGATGTTCGATCTGGTGCTGGCCGGCGGAACGCTGGTCGATCCCGCCCTCGGCGAATACCGGGCCGATATTGCGGTGCGCGACGGCCGCATCGCGGCGATCCTGGCTCCGGGATCCTCCCACGAGGCGAAGGAGACGGTGTCGGTCGCGGGGCTTCACGTCTTTCCCGGCGGCATCGACCCGCACACCCATATCGGCTATGCCGGCACCTTCGTCGAGGATGTCGAGACCGAAAGCCGCTCCGCCGCCGTCGGCGGCATCACGACGGTCATCAGCTTCCACCGCCATTACAAGAGCGCGACGCCGAAGCCCTATGACGACCTGCCCGAGCTGATCGCCGCCGTCGAGGAACGCGCCCATATCGACATGAGCCTGCATCTCGGCATCCTGACGGAAGAGCAGGCCGCCGAGATCGAGAAATATATCGAGCAGGGCATCTCCTCGTTCAAGTTCTACATGGCCTATCGCGGCGAGGACGGGAAGACCGTCGGCATGATCAACGAGATCGACGACGGCATCATGTTCGACAGCTTCGAGGTGATCGGCCGCCACGACCACGCCGTCGCCTGCGTCCATTGCGAGAACACCGACATCATCGGCCGCTTCGTCAACCGCGCCAAGGCGGCCGGCCTCGACGGCCTCGTGGCCTGGAACGCGGCGCGCCCGTCCTTCGCCGAGGCCGAGCATGTCCGTCGCGCCGGCTATTTCGCCGAGCGCGCCGGCTGCCGGCTCTACTACGTCCATATCGGCGACCGGGACGGGCTGGAAGAGGCGCTGCTCCAGCAGGAACGCTATGGCGGGCTGACGATCGAGACCTGCATCCACTATCTCACCCATACCGAGCTTTCGAAGGTCGGCAATCTCGGCAAGGTCAACCCGCCGCTGCGCGCCCCGGAAGACCTCGAGCGGGTCTGGGAAGGCCTCATCGCCGGCGAGATCGAGGTCGTCGGCACCGATCACTGCGCCGTCTCCGCCGCGCAGAAGCAGGGCACGATCTGGCAGGCCGCCGCCGGCTTTCCCGGCATGGCGACGATCTTCACCGTCATGCTGTCGGAAGGTCATCACAAGCGCGGCATGTCGCTTCAGCGCATCGCCCAGGTGACGTCGCAGGCGGCCGCGATGCAGTTCAACCTGTACCCGCGCAAAGGCGCGCTGTGCGTGGGAAGCGACGCCGACCTGACGGTGATCGACGTCGAGAAGGAAAAGGTCGTGCGCGCCGCCGACCTGCTGTCGGTCTCCGACTTCTCCCTCTATGACGGAATGACGATGAAGGGCTGGCCTGTGCGCACCTATTCGCGCGGCAGGCTCGTGGCCGTCGACGGCAAGGTCGTCGGCGAGCCGGGCTGGGGGCGGTTCCTGCGCCGCTGAACCCGTCTCGGCCGCCTGGGTCGCATTGCCGTTCGTTCGCAATGCAGAACAGATGTTTGGCAAAACGCCAGGGCATTCTTGCCCATGGCGTCCTTCTCCCTCATAATGCCGCCTTTCGACGGCGGCGCCGCCGCCGCCCCGCAAAGGTCTTCGGGGTCCCGGACAGGGGAGGGCGCATGGGTTTCGACGAGCTTCGCACGCAGATTCTGGCGCAGTTCCCTTCGATGGGGCCGCAATTGCGGCAGGCGGCGCAATATGCGCTCGACAATCCGAGCGAGGTCGCGGTCAGCTCGGTGCGCAAGCTGGCGGAGGCCGCCGGCGTCAAGCCCAACACCTTCATGCGGCTCGCCTGGCTGCTCGGCTTCAACGGCTTCGAGGAGTTTCGCGAACCCTACCGCAGGCTGGTGACGCGCACCGGCGAGAGCTTTCCCGACCGCGCGCGCTGGCTTCAATCGCTGGCCAAGAGCGGCCAGCACGGCCATCTCTACAGCCAGATGGCGTCGTCCTCGATCTCCAATGCCGAGCACCTGTTCTCCGCCACCCGCATCGACGATCTGAGCGACCTTGCCCGCCGCATGGTTTCGGCCCGCAACGTCTTCATTCTCGGGCTCGGAACCTGCTTTTCCGTGGCGCACGGCTTCTGGTATGTCGGGCGCATGGCCGTCGACAACTTCACGCTCCTGCCGCAGCACGGGGCCTTGCCGATGGACGACATCGCCCGCCTGTCGGCGGATGAGGTGCTCCTCGTCATCTCGTTCAATCCGTACCGTTCCGAGGTCGCCCAGTCGGCGCGGCTGGCCCGGGCGCGGGGCGCCTATGTCGTCTCCGTCACCGACAGCCAGGCGTCGCCGGCCTCGCTGGAGGCCGACCAGGTGTTCGTGACCCCGACGCGCACGCCGCAGTTCTTCCCCTCGACGCAGGCGGCGACCGCGCTGCTGGAAACGCTGCTCGCCTTCATCATCGCCGAGAGTGGCGCGGGCGTCATCGACCGCATCAACGCTTTCCATCGCCGCCGCGAGGAAACCGGCGCCTACGAGCGCGGCTTCGGCTGACAGGGCGATCGTCCTTTTCCCCTTCTTGACGCCGTTCGGCCGCGCTCGCACGCGCGTGAAAATATGCGTCCAAAAATAAAACAAACGTATCTTTGATTGACACAAACCAATCAAGTGTTCACTATATCGTCGAAGGCGCGGGCATGGCCGCACGCATGTTTCCTCGACAGGGCGCCGAGGTCCTCCCGCCTGAACATCCGATGATCGACCGAGCCGCGACAGGCGAGGCAGGAAAAAAGGGGAGTGCGATATGGACGTTGGAGTGTTTCTCGGCACGCAGCACATGCCGGATGCGGACATCCGCAAGGAATTCGAGAACCATGTCGAGCAGACGAAGGTCATTCGCGATGCCGGCTTCGATGCTCTCTGGATCGCCCAGCACTACCTGACCTATCCCGACCAGTTCCTCCAGACCAACCCGATGATGGCGCGTCTGGCCGCCGATGCCGGCGACATGAAGCTCGGCACCAACATCCTCGTCTTGCCGCTGCACAACATCATCGACATCGCCGAGCAGTACGCGACCATCGACATCATCACCGGCGGCAGGCTGATCCTCGGTGTCGCGCTCGGCTATCGCGACATCGAGTACGACAATTTCGGCGTCGACCGGAAACGCCGCGCCAAGCTGTTCGACGAGCAGATCGACGCGCTCAAGCTGCTGTGGGAGGAGGACAACGCCACCTTCCAGGGCGAGTTCGTCAAGTTCGAGAACCTCTCGATCCGGCCGCGCCCGCTTCAGCGTCCGCGCCCGCCGATCTGGATCGGCGCGGCCGCCGACCCGGCCGTGAAGCGCGCGGCGCGCAAGGGCGACGCCTGGATCGCCACCTCCGTCACCGCTTTCGAGCCGATCAAGGAGCAGGTCGGCATCTACCACAAGGAGCGCGAGCTCGCCGGCCTGCCGGCCAACCCGAACGGCATCGTCTCCGGCGTCGAGCTTTACTGCGCGCCGACCAAGGCCGAGGCGATGGAGCTCGGCGCGACCTTCATCGCCAACAAGTACAAGGCCTATTACGCCTGGGGCATGGGTAAGAACGTGCCGGGCGAATCCGGCGCCGACCTGCCGCTCGAGGAGCTGATCAAGGGCCGTTTCATCGTCGGCACGCCCGACGACTGCATCGAGGAGTGCCGCCGCCGCCGCGACGAGCTGGGCTGCTCGCATCTCCAGGTGCGCATGAACTTTCCCGGCATGCCGCTGGAGAACGTCGTCAAGGGCATCAAGCTGTTCGGCAAGGAAGTGCTGCCGCACATCCGCTGATCGGCGAAGGCGCGCGTCCCAACGAGAGTATTGAGCATGGAAACGAAAACAGGAACCATCGCGGTGCTCGGCGGAACCGGCGCGCTCGGCAGCGGCATCGCCTATCGGCTGGCCAGGGCCGGCCATCGCGTGATCGTCGGATCGCGCGATGCGGCCAGGGCCGCCGAGGCGGCGGAAGCCTTCAACGCCCGTGTCGGCCGGCAGGCATGCGAGGGCGCGCTCAACCGTGACGCGGCCGCGGGGGCCGATCTCGTCATCCTCGCCGTGCCCTACGCCACCCACGATGCGCTGGTCGAGGAGATCGCCGGCGTCGTCGGCGGCAAGATCGTCGTCGACACCACCGTGCCGCTGGTGCCGCCGAAGGTCTCGGTCACGCATGTGCTGGAGACCGGCTCGGCCGCCGCGCGCGCGCAAAAGGCGCTCGGCGACGGCGCGAAGGTGGTCTCCGCGCTCCAGAACGTCGCCGCCGACAAGCTCGCCTCCGACGAGCCGGTCGAATGCGACATACTGGTGACGTCGGACGACGCCGAGGCGCGTTCCGTCGTGGCGGGGCTGATCGGGCAGATGGGGCTTCGCGCCATCGAGGCCGGCCCGCTCGCCAACAGCATCGTCGCCGAGGCGCTGACCTCGGTGCTGATCGGCCTCAACCGGCGGCTGAAGGTTCCGGGCGCCGGCATCCGCATCACCGGCATTCCCGGCTGAGGCGCGAGGATGATGGCGTCGTCCGGCCCGGCATTCGTGTTGCGCGACAAGAGCCGGGACGGCCGAGGTTTCGGTCGCCGTGCTGCTTTACGGAGGTTCCGACGGTGATGGATCGTGATCTTGCGCTGGGGATCGGGATCGCGTCCGGTCCGGGTCTCGAGGAGATCCGCGCTGCCGCTTGCGCCGTGCGGGACCGTCACTGGGGCAGGGCGATAAGCTATTCGCGGAAGGTCTTCATTCCGCTGACGACGATGTGCCGCAACACCTGCGGCTACTGCACCTTCGTCAAGCATCCGGGCGATCCCGGCGCGAACTTCATGACGCCGGACGAGGTGCTGGCCGTGGCGATGAAGGGCGAGGCGCTGGGGTGCAAGGAGGCGCTGTTCTCGCTGGGCGAGCGGCCGGAGCGTCGCTACGAGGAGGCGCGCGCGGCGCTGGCGCGGCTGGGCCACGCGACGACGATAGACTATCTCGAGGCGATGTGCCGGCTGGTCCTGGACAGGACGTCCTTGGTGCCGCACGTCAATGCCGGCACGCTGATGGAGGCCGAGGTGGCGCGGCTGAAGCAGGTGTCGGGCTCCATGGGCATGATGCTGGAGACGGCGTCGAAGCGGCTGATGAAGCCGGGCATGGCACACCATGCCTGCCCGGACAAGGCGCCGATTCTGCGGTTGCGCACCATCGAGGCGGCCGGACGGCTTGGCGTTCCCTTCACCACCGGCATCCTGATCGGCATCGGCGAGACCTGGCAGGAGCGGATCGACAGCCTGATGGCGATCAACGCCATCCATTTGCGCCACGGCAACGTGCAGGAGGTGATCGTGCAGAATTTCCGCGCCAAGCCGGGCACGGCGATGGCCGGGTGGCCGGAGCCGCCGCGCGAGGACATGCTGCGCACGCTGGCCGCCGCGCGGCTGATCCTCGACCCGTCGATCAGCCTTCAGGCCCCGCCCAATCTGGAGGATGCGTTCGAGGCGTATCTCGGCAGCGGCATCAACGACTGGGGCGGGATCTCGCCGCTGACGGCCGACCACATCAATCCCGAGCGGGCATGGCCGGCGCTGGCCGAGCTTTCGCGGCGCACGGCGGCGGCGGGCCATCGCCTCGTCGAGCGGCTGACCGTCTATCCCGCCCATCTCGGCACGGCCGCGGGGCAGGTCGAGGCGTCGCTATCGCGGCTCGCCGGCGCCGACGGCATGGCCCGCGAGCAATATGTGAGTTGAGGTCGCCTCCCATGAACGCACCCTTCCAGACAGCCTCCTTCGCCGTTTCCGCCGACGGCAGCCTCGACGCCGCGCTTGCCGGCGCCTCGCCGCCGGTGCGCGGCATCCTGGAAGGCGCGTTCGCCGGGCGCGAGGTGAGCCGCGAGGCGGGCGAGGCTCTGTTCGCGACGCAAGGCGCCGACCTCCACGCGGTGCTGCGCGCGGCCGACGCGGTGCGGCGGGCGCGGGTCGGCGAGCGCGTGACCTTCGTCACCGTGCGCAACATCAACTTCACCAATGTCTGCTACATGGCCTGCCGGTTCTGCAATTTCGGGGTGCGCAAGGACGCCGCCGGCGCGGAGCTGCTCGACCTTTCCGAGGTGGCGCGGCGCGCCGAGGAGGCATGGAGCCGCGGCGGCACCGAGGTCTGCATCCAGGGCGGCCTCCATCCCGACCTCCCCGGCGATCACTATCTGCGGCTGGTCGAGGCGGTGAAGGCGAAGGTGCCGGCAATGCACATCCATGCCTTCTCGCCGTTCGAGGTCTGGTACGGGGTGAAGAAGAGCCGCCGGCGGCTCGCCGATTTCCTGCGCGAGCTGAAGCAGGCGGGGCTCGGCTCGATGCCGGGCACGGCGGCCGAGATCCTCGACACCGAGATCCGCCTGCAACTGACGCGCAACAAGCTGTCGGCCGACGAGTGGGAGACGATCATCCGCGCCGCCCACGCGGCCGGGTTGCCGACGACGGCGACGATTATGTACGGTCATATCGACGGCCCGCGCCACTGGGCCGCGCATATCGACCGCATCCGCGCGATCCAGAAGGACACCGGCGGCTTCACCGAGTTCGTGCCGCTCGGCTTCGTCCATGACGAGACGCGGCTCTACCGCGACCATCCCGAGGCGCGGCCCGGCCCGACCGAGGCCGAGAACCTGAAGATGCACGCCGTGGCGCGGCTGATGCTGGCCGGCCACATCGACAACATCCAGGTGTCGTGGGTCAAGCTCGGGCCGCAGATGGCGCAGGCCATGCTCGGCTGCGGCGCCAACGACCTCGGCGGCACGCTGATGAACGAGAGCATCTCGCGCGCGGCCGGCTCCAGGCACGGCCAGGAGATCACGCCGGCAGAGATGGTGCGCATCATCCGCGCCGCCGGGCGCGTGCCCGTCCAGCGCAACACGCTTTACGGGGTGGTGGAGAGCTTCGCCGACCACGACCCGAAGGACATTGCGCCTCTGGTGGAGCGCGCCTGCGGCATCGATCCCGTCGCCTTCCTCGACAAGATGGCGGCGACGCGGATGGCCGGCTAGATGGCGACGCCCCTATCCGGCAAGCCCGCGCCGGGCAGGGTGGCGCTGCTGGCCGGCGGCGTCGGCGGCGCGCGCATGGCCGAGGGATTGGCCCGCGTCCTTCCTGCCGGGGCACTGACGGTGATCGCCAATGTCGGCGACGACGAGCGTTTCTACGGCCTGCACGTCTCGCCCGACATCGACACGCTGATCTACACGCTGTCCGATCGCATCGACAGGGCGCAGGGCTGGGGCGTGCGCGACGACACGGTGCGCGCGCTCGACGTCCTGCGCGATCTCGGCGCGCCGACGTGGATGAAGCTGGGCGACGCGGATTTCGGGCTGCACATCTGGCGCTCGTGGCGGCTTTCGCAAGGGGCGAGCCTGAGCGAAGTCACTGAGGCCGCCGCCGAGCGTCTCGGCGCGCGCGCCCGCGTGCTGCCGGCGACCGACGATCCCCTGCGCACCCGGCTGCTCACCGACCGGGGTTGGATGGACTTCCAGCCCTGGTTCGTCGGTCAGCGCTGCGCCCCCCGCGTCGAGGCGCTGGCCTATGAGGGCGCGGCTGCCGCGACAGCCGCTCCGCAGGCGCTCGACGCCATCACGCGAGCGGAGCTGATCGTCATCGCGCCCAGCAACCCGCTTTTGTCGATCGAGCCGATCCTCGCCGTGCCGGGCCTGCGCGCGGCGATCGAGGCCGCGGCCGCGCCGGTCATAGCCGTGTCGCCGCTGATCGGCGGCAAGGCGGTCAAGGGGCCGCTCGCCCGGCTGATCGCGGATCTCGGCCTCGAGCCAGGGGCGGCCGGGATCGCGGCCCGCTACGGCGGGCTGATCGATGGCTTCGCGGTCCATGAGAGCGACGAGGCCGACATCGCGCGCGTGCGCGCCTCGGGCATGGCCGTGCTCGCCGCCGACATATTGATGCCCGGCCCCGAGGCGGCGGAACGGCTGGCGCGCGCACTCCTGGCCTTCGCGCCGCAGCTTAGCCGGCGGCGCGGCGGGGCCGCGTCGTGACGCTCGCCGTCGCCATCCTGATGAAGGACCCGGCCGAGGCCAAGACGCGGCTGCGCCCGGCCCTGGGCACCGACGCGCGCGAGAGCCTGGCGCTGCTGATGTTCGAGAACACGCTCGACCATTTCACCCGCGCTGCCGCCGCGGTCCCGGATCGGCCGTGGCGGGTCGGCGTGGTCACGGCCTCGCCGCGCATCGCGGCGATCGCCAATGCGCGCGGCGCCGAGACGGTGGGCGAACCCGCCCCCGCCGGCAACGACGTCGGCGGCGACAGCAAGGGCGGCATCCGCGACGGCATCAACGCCGCTGCCGGAGCGGCGGCGCGCTGGGCGCGCGATGCCGGCGCGTCCTCGCTGCTCGTCATCCATGCCGACATCCCGACGCTCGCCGACGACGAGGTCGCGGCATTGCTCGCCGCCGGCCGGGATCGCGCCGTCGTCATCGCCGCCTCGCGCGACGGTGGCACCAACGCGCTGCTGGTCTCGCCGCCCGACGCCATCGGCTTCCGCTTCGGTCCCGGCTCGGCCGCCGCGCACGAGGCCGCCGCCCGCGCCGCCGGGCTGGCCTGCGCGCGGCTCGACCTGCCCTTCCTGTCGTGCGACATGGACACGCCCGACGATCTCCTCGCCCGCCCCGACCTGCTGATCCGCGGCACGGCCGGCCTCCAGGCCTTCGCCGTGCCCGGCATTCCCGAGGTCGAGGCCGGCGACGACCTCGGCGCGCTGATCGGCGAGGCGCTCGCGCGCGCCGGCGAGGGGTTGCAGGCCGGCGACATCGTGGTGGTCGCCCAGAAGATCGTCTCCAAGGCCGAGGACCGCATGCGCCGGCTCGACGCCTTCGCGCCCTCG
>ERZ869909.1533-NODE-1533-length-18465-cov-22.160431_pt1 | contig 18465 bp, 21 predicted proteins | sample MGYA00520892_ERZ869909 | MGnify/ENA primary metagenome ERZ869909 (study PRJEB32215, sample SAMEA104723947) | bioreactor metagenome | biome: bioreactor; feature: anaerobic bioreactor; material: water | place: China | collected 2015-03-12 ...
AAATACTCGTTTTACATTGCTTTTTTTCATAATTCAAAAAATTAGAAAAAAAGGCAACCTATTTTAGGCTTAGTCAGGTTTGCTTCGCAAAGTCTCTTCACTCGTGTCAGATTTGAGCATTCCTGAATATGCTTGCTTATTGATTTTGATTGTTGACTTCATTCAAATTTAGGCTTCATTATACCGCAAAGGAACGCAGAGGTTGCGCAAAGTTACGCAAAGAAATTGTAACGCGCAGGCGGGGTTTTGGGTTTTGCCTCCAGCCTGGGGCAGGCACGGCGCTCAGTCACTTCGCTTATGTCAGGTTTAAAAATAAAATATTGAACCAAATCATTTGAAATTATTCTGATTTTTATGGGGTACAAAGTTACTTTATAGGTATATGAAACTGAGTTTATTTATAATAATTCTAAAGAAGGCAAGGGTGGCTTTATCATGGGAGTATCTAGGGAGTAAGGTGGGAGTATCCATACATTAGCCTTACTTATACCTTGTATTTAGTGGGCTTCTGTAAGACAGACAAGGAGAGTTATAGTGTTCAGTGTTCAGTGTTCAGGAGTAAATAGTAATTTATTTTTATTAAAATTGGTGGTTGTGAATACGACTTTTCTTTTTTTTTCGCAAACCTGCCTGCCGGCAGGCAGGGCCGCGGGGGCGCGAAGTGATTTTTTGATTATTTTAGTGTTGTATAATAAAGTGTTTTACTGTGGCCAGGATAGTCAATAATAAAGATGTTTTTTACAGGTTTGATAGCGATGAGGCTTATCATACATGGGAAGGTACAATTGCCAGAATGAGCAGGCCTAATATCAAGTATTTGGGAGATAAGGTTAATGAGCATAAGGATGTGGATATTGAGGGTATTCGGGTGAAGCGTGCGGTTTCATTGTTTGAGAAAAGTGGTGGGCAATTGTTGAAGCAAACCAAGGACAAGGGTAGCGGCAAACGGCTTTCAGGTTTGTTTCGGGAGGTTTTGAAATTTGATGAAGAACATTATTATCCAGGTTTGCGCAGTGTGCATAACGGCTTGTTAACAGCAGCCGGCCGTGACTTGTTAAATGGCTTTGACTTTAATCCCCACAGTGACCCCGGTGTAGTGATGGGCAACAGTTATACCCTTGATTTAAAAAAAGGGGTGTTGTGTCTGCATGATTTTTCCCCCGGGCTCTTACTCTCAAAAACCACGAATGTGTCGCAATTGCGGGTGCGCTTTCTATTAAGCCGTGTAGATTTTTTGCTGGGTGAGTTTATCACTTTTATGAGCAAGGAAAAGGTATTCACCCCAGAGGATCCCAAGCAGGATTTGCGATTGAAAGTTGGTAAACGCCCCCAAACTGACGGTTTGGATATTGCTTATTTATGGATTGGATTTGAGCGGGATGATGCCGTGGCTGTGCCCAAGTTGCTGTGGCGGGCGGATGATGTATTTAGGGTGGTTGGTGGTCCTCACCCCAACCTTCAGTAAACTTTCGGCAGGCAGGCCCAGCCCCTCTCCTTAGGAGAGGGGAGTTTCAATCCTTAAGGTTTTGTATGGAGATATTTTGGTGGGTTTTTGTTTTTTTGAAAGTATATTTGTTAAGGTGGTTGAGCTTTAAGAAATTGAAATTAAAGAAATGGAATAATACTTGATTTGTGAAGAATGGTTACAACCAAAACAGAACGTAATAAAGCTGTGCAAAGGGAGGTTACTCTTTATGGACTATAATAACGTACAGGCCAAGAAAATCTACATATAAAGTGATGACAAAACTACATTTCAAATTGGGATTATTTTATTTAGCAGCTATCTTTTTCAGTTTTGAAACAGCTGCACAAGACACCTCCTTTGAAAACGACTCGATTATATACTGGTCTGAGGATAGAAAACTAAGTTGGGATGATTTTAAATTTAAAACCGACACAACTCAAAAAGTCATTGGAAAGGCACTTGCTACTTCACAAACAAACATTCAATTTATTAACTCTACAAAAAATACAATTGTAATAGCGTACTTTTCTAAAGTACAGTCTTGGTCTATAACAAGAATTGATGATGTTTTGGAGCATGAACAATTACATTTTGATATCGCTGAACTATTTGCACGAAAAATAAGAAAAGCTATTTCAGAACTTAAAAAGAAAAATATTGTTGACCAAAATTATTATGATATCTACGAAAAATATAGAAAAGAATGGGAAGAATATAATAAATTATTTGACAGTGGAATTTTGGCCACATATGCTGAAAAAACTATAACCGAGACGGGGGTGGAATATGCTCTAATTGAGAGTGAAGTTTCTAAATTATATGTTATTGGGCAAAATTATTGGAAAGAGAAAATACATAAAGAACTAAAAGAATTAGAAGCATACAAAAGTCCTTTTGTAAAATAATGTTGCTTGGTTGCTATCATTTTTATCCTTACAACACTAAAAAACTAAAACTAAGTTTAATTAAGATTGCTACCTTTATTCTACAGACAAAAAAAATGGGAGTTTTTTCTTTGTTGGTTTTTGGAATTAAAAAAATAAAAAAATGCGGTTATTTACTAACAAAAAAATTACTAAATTTAAAATAGCAACAATCCTATGCTTATTTTTATATTCTTGCGAATTCAATAAAACAGATAAACAAATATCTCATCAGGATATGCTTTTGGGGACTTCCATTGAAGGTTCATTTAAATGTTCAATTAATTTTTCAGAAAGTGTTTTTCCATATATGCATAATATTGATTCCATGAGAAATACCCGGACAGGTAAATTTAAACCGCTTCAAATACATCTCGGAAAGGAAAAAAATATTGAAACTAAATCATCGCGTTTTTTGTTGGAGCACGGTGGGTTTCTTGGCGAATATTCTATTAGTATCAGCAATGACAGTTTGAATCTTGAAAATGATGGTGTCATTTATACTATTGGCATTTTTAAAGATGAATATGAGAATAAAATAAAAACCCAGGATAGTATTATTACAAGGAAACAAGGTTTTTTTTCCTTTATGGACTATACAGTAGGTTTAGATAGAATCACATATGACAGCACTTGTAAAGACTCTATTTATCAATTTAATTACCATTATTCACCACCTTCAGGAGTGCCTAAAGAGCTCCATAGAGATTTTGAATTTATTAATATATTTATAAGTAAAAAACGGGGTATTTTAAAAGCGCGATTGAAGGAAAGGGAAACACAAGATATTTGGGAAGCAAAATATTTTGGGAGTATTAATGATTAGAAGTGGTGTAATGAATTTAGCCCTTGCCCTAGCACCCTTAAAATATGACCATTAAAGAGCTATTAAAAACCACATCACACAGGCCCTGGAATATCCCTGAGGAAAGCTGGAGCTATTATCAAGAGTGGAACAATGCACTGTTTCTACATTGGGGTGTAGATTTAACGGAATTGAAAAGGTTTGTACCAGATGAATTGGAAATTGACCTTTTTGACGGCAAGCCCTGGGTTTCACTCGTTGCCTTTACAATGGAAAAGATACGGCCTAAATACCTGCCATCATTTTCCCCCATATCAGACTTTGATGAGATTAATATCCGTACTTATGTGAAATCAAAAAATAAAACCGGGGTTTATTTTTTGAGTATTGAAGGCGGTAATAGGCTTTCTTGCAAGATTGCCAAAGCACTTTCAGAACTTCCATACCGGTATTCAAAAATTAAAAGAAGTGGGACTATGTACAGCTCATTCAACCCGGTATTTAGTGACCAAATGCATCTTGATTATAAAATTGGGGAGGAACTGAATGAAAAAACAAGTCTTGACAAGTGGCTTACTGAAAGGTATGCTTTGTTTCAGGACACGAAAATTTCAATCAACCAATTTGAAATTCACCATATCGAGTGGCCCCTATTTGATTTGGACTTTAAAGAAATTGAAATTGATTACCCCAGATTTAAAAATTTATTAAGCAACACACCGGACAGGAAACAGTACTCAACCGGGGTTCAGGTGATTGCGTGGGACAAAAAAATAATAAAAAAGTAGAAACTATAGGTATTATGAAGAAAAAAATTAATACAGAAAAAATTATAGGTATTGTATGGTTGGTTTTTGGATTGTTATTTCTATATAATTTTTTTATGATTTATACCATTACTATATTCCCGACTTTATTCCCGATCTTTTTTTGGTTTATATTGTTTATATTAATTTAGGTACTTTTACTTCATTAGTTTTTGGAATTTTAAGTTTGATAATCGGCATTGATTATTTAAAAGAAAAATCTCGGTACAATTATCTCATCATACCTCTTTCTTTTCTTCTATTGACTTATCTTATAATTTTTGTAAATATATACGGTGGTTTAATATTTCATACTCACTTGGAATTAATATTATTATTGATCCTGATTATTATATCTCTAGGAAAACTAATATCCAAATATGAAATTTCAAACCTGTTTAAAAGGGGAATGAAAAATAAAATAATTATAATCGCAATTGTTTTATTAGGATTTCTGCCATATGCAATGGGGGAATTAATTTCGTGCATTGATGACAAGTATGAAGAAAATTATCCACAAACAGTATCTTTAACAGATTGGTGTGGGAGTATAAAAAGTAGGTATGAGATAAAAACCAATAACATAGAAGAGTTTCCGGAACAAGTTCAAGATTCTGCAAGAAAATATCTTTTTGGTAAAATTGGAAAACCGTTTTTAGATAAAACCGTTTTTAGTTATGGCTACATTTTTTCTAACGAACCCTTAGATTCAAGAAGTGAAAAAAACGAACACTTTGCAATGATTTACGGGGAAGGATCAAAAGAAGACAGAGAATTAGATTCAAAAACAAATTATCCTATTTATTGCTTTGCTTTTGAATACTCTGACTTGGATAAAGGAATTGAAAAGTATGATTTAATTTTTAGCATAGATAACAATGGAAAAATTATCAAACACATTGCTTTTCCTAATATAGAATCAGAAAGTATAAATTTTATCCCGGTAGATTCAATTCATAAAATTTTATCCAATAGAAAAATCACAAGTAAAAACCTCGATTTGGATCTTAGATTTAATAGAAACGATAAATCTCTGTATTATTACGCTCGTACACTTATAAGTACGGGTAGTATTGCTGGACCGAGTTGTTTTCCTCAATATCAAGAACATTTTAGACTAAATGCTTTAACGAGTGAGATTATGAGGATTAATAGTGATAATGTGAGTGAATATTTTGGGAACTGAAAAAACAACAATACTCATTACTGTAAATGTGCAAGAGCAATAAAACAATATGAATAGAATAATTTTAATCTTATTTATAACTTTTAACTGGAACTGTTTTTCACAGACGCAACACGAAATGCATAAAAAGGCAAGTGAGGAATATAAAAAAGCCGATACCGAACTAAATAATGTTTACAAAAAGATACTGACCGAATATAAAGCTGACACGAACTTTATTGACCGACTTATAAAAGCACAGTGCATCTGGATTACCCACCGAGACGCTGAACTTGAAATGAGATTTCCAGCAGAAGATAAACAGTTAGAATACGGCAGTGTTTACCCAATGTGCGTTTCCATTTTTTTGAAAGAATTGACCGAAGAACGGACTGAAAAATTAAAAATCTGGTTAACCGGAATTGAGGAAGGCACTATTTGTAAAGGTTCAATCAAAATAAATTAAAATACAGTTGCTAAAACTGCAAAAAAATTAAAACACCTATTATTAACCGATTTTTTTTTACTTTTAATAGATTAAAGGTTGTGACGGAAAAGCAAGCACATTTTCACTCGCAACTTTTCAAATGTGTGTCCAGTTCAACCTAATTATAAAAAAATGAAAAAAAATATTTTAACATTGATTTTTTTAACTCTCCTCTCTATTCAGTCAAAAGCTCAGACACAGAACGAATTAATAGGTAAATGGGTTTGCATAGATGTTCTAAATAAGGAGAGTATTGACAAGTTAGGACTTGAGTATTTAGAATCACATATTTTAAATAAGTGGATTTTTTTATTTAAAGAAAATGGGTTTTATGAATCAGAAATAATTGATATGGATTATGTCAAAGGCATATGGGAATATGATATGTTATCAAAAAAAATAACAGTAACTGGATTCGGTGAGTCTCCAACTACATTCGAAATACTAAAGTTTGAGAAAAATAGTATGGAACTAAAGTTTGAACACGGAGAATATATTCTAGAAAAGAAAACTAATTAAAGTCCTCAATGTGAAATAGTCTTACTGTTCTAATTTTCTTTATATACTAAACATGTTCCAATAATATTAAACCTTATAAACCCAAATTTCCCGTTTATTTAAGTTGACTGTATTTAAGACGCGCAGATGTATAAAGGACAAACAAGTAAAGGATTAGATTTTTACAATTTATTACACAATTCAGAGGAATTCACTTCTGAACTGGGGAAAGTAGCATTGGCATCAGGAAAATTAGAAGCAGAATTAATACTCTTTTTGACCAGAAACGAGATAAAAGGAAATTATAAAAATTCAACACTCGGAAAGCTCATAAGAGTTGCAGCTGAAAATAATCTTTTCACAAAAAATGAGAAAATTGCTCTGGAAATGATTTCAAAACAGCGGAATTATATCACGCACAATATTTACGTTCTATTTATTGACTTGATTGAGGAAACCATATTAGAAAAAGAGAATTTATTGGACTCTGATGTTCATTTATATATTGAAAGGGCCTGGCAGTTAAGTGAAAACATAAATCACCTTGCTGATGTTATTAGAAGCAAAAAAGCATTAACTAAATAGCACCTATGTTATTGGATGTAAAACATTATTTAGGAGTTTATAAAACAAGAATGGAAATGCAGAACTCTGGAATTACCAATCCGTCAGACGAAATAAAAGAATTGACAAAAACAATTGTTGAAAAATTATCCCTTATTCCTCTTGAAGAAAAAATTAAATTAGAAAATGGAGCTATGATTGATTCAAAAGGAAACATTATTGTGACTTTTCCGATCAATTGGAATGATTAAAAAATAGAAATAAATAACTAAACTCTTATTTTACTTTCAGTTATTCATTAAATGAAAAAAATCATATTTCTTATTTCATTGTTTATTTGCTTTGGCAATGCAATAGCGCAAGCCGACCATGATAAAATCATAGTAGTACAAAAGCTCTATTTTGACACACTCAAAACTGATTATAGGAAGGTTAAATTTGAAATAAGCCCAAAGGCTGATTCATTTAAGAGAATGGATTATTCTTCTGCTCACATTACCGACACCTTGCGTGTTAAAAGTACAACTGAGGGTGTCTTTGACAATGGCCGTTTCTCTCCTTTAAATGCTCAAACTGCGAGCGAACCGAATAATATCGAAAATTATAAAGTTGGTGACACCATCTTTGAAGTGCGAACGGATTATTTGTCAAATAACAAAACCATTACTTTGATAAAGAAGGTATATTCTAAAGATAAACTCATTTATGCCGCCAGGTCATTTCCAAAAAGACAAACCTTACCATACAACGAGCTCAAGTATTTCTATAATAAAAACGGTGATTTAATTAAAATCCAAGAACTCTATAATTCAGAGACCATAGAAGAATATGAGACTGTTTTTAAATACAAAAATGGTGTTGTTGCAAGCATGGTTGAATATAAAAAGCTGGGAGAAAAATGGATAAAAGAGAAAGTTTGGGAATATGATTTATTCACTAAAAATAAATTAAAACCAAAGGTTGCAAGACGTATAAATACTTTGTTATTGGACTTTCAATTTATACAAACCCCCTGGTAAAATTGCAATTATTTTCTATAGTTAGTGATGACAAAATAAAATATCTGCGCTCAACGGCGTTATCTGCGGAAAAAAAAGGCAGAATCAGCCCGCAGATCGCAAAGATTACCGCAGATTTATATTTATAGCTTATCCTATAGCTTCTTACTCATTTACTCTTTATTGAACTCGCATTAAATTAACCCTTCAACCGCTGCAAATACATCCCCACCACGTTTTCCAATCCAAGGTATAATGATTCTGAAATCAGGGCATGCCCAATGGACACCTCCAGCAAGCCCGGGATATTTTGCTTGAAAAACGCGATGTTTTCCAGTGATAAATCGTGGCCGGCGTTGATGCCAAGTCCCAGTTGGTTGGCTAAAACAGCACATTCAGTGTAAGGTTTTATGCCTTCTTTGTTGCCCAATTCGTATTGATGGGCAAACGCTTCAGTGTAGAGTTCGATGCGGTCTGTTCCCGTGGCTTTGGCACCTTCTATCATTTTCAGGTCGGGGTCGACAAAAATGGAGGTGCGGATGCCGTGTTGCTTTAGTTCTGCAATGACATCCACTAAAAAATCTTTGTGTTTGATGGTGTCCCAACCGGCATTTGAGGTGAGCACGTCATCCCCATCCGGCACCAGAGTGACCTGGGTGGGTTTGATTTCGATTACCATATCCAAAAAGGGACGGAAGGGATTGCCTTCTATATTGTATTCGGTATAAACCACCGGCTTTAAATCATAGGCGTCCTGATGACGGATGTGGCGTTCATCAGGCCTGGGGTGGATGGTGATGCCCTGTGCCCCAAATTCCTGAATTCTTTGTGCTGCTTCCAGCAAATTGGGCACATTGCCTCCCCGGGCATTCCTCAACGTTGCAATTTTGTTAATATTTACGCTTAGCTTGGTCATAAATCGTACTTTTGAACTACAAAAATACAAAGATGCATGACGACCATCTGTACTATTTTAATTATTTTGCACAAAATATTCAAAGGCTGTGGACACACTCATTTACATCATCAGGGATATTGACCCCTTTGACATCAATACAGGTATGGCTGAAGTTAAAAAAGCGTTCAGTCAGCTTACCTATTCCCATATCCCGGTGACCAGGGAGGGTGTGTTTCTGGGTTGTGTTTCCGAAACCGATGCCCATTGTTTTGATGTGGCCAAAACCCTCTCAGATTATGCCTATGCTATGGAACCCTTTTTCGTAAGGGCCGATGCCAACTGGTTTGAAATACTGGAGGCTTTTGCAGACCATTCCAGCAATATTATGCCTGTTTTAAGTGAAAACAACACCTATTTAGGTTATTTTGAACTGGCTGATATTATGAACTTGTTCAACAACACGCCATTCCTTAACGAAAACGGCGCCATAATTGTCGTTGAAAAAGGCTCCAGGGATTATTCATTCAGTGAAATTTGCCAGATTATAGAGTCAAACAACGCCAAAATACTTGGAGTTTTTATTTCTGAAATTGAGGATGACAAAACCCAGGCCACCATCAAAATTGGTGAAACCGGACTGACAGCCATCACGCAAACATTCAGAAGGTATGGTTATGAGATTGTTTCCAGTCATGATGAGGACAAGTGGACAGACAATTTGAAGGAGCGGTCTGATTATTTGGATAAGTACCTTAATATTTAGTGGTCAGTGGCCCTCCTACGGTAAACCTACGGAGGACGAAGGTCAGTGGCCCTCCTACGGTAAACCTACGGAGGACGAAGGTCAGTGGCAGTGGTCAGTTATAAAATGAAAATTAAGCAATACATAAATTTACAATTCAAAAATGCTAAAAGCGGGTATATACGGGCAGTTTTATCATGAAAATTCAGCTGTTTTCATTGAGCAACTGTTTGAAATATTAAGAAAAAATAAAGTAACTGTATTGGTTGAGGAGCAGTTTTATAAATTAATCATTGAAAACAAGGCGATTGATACTGACCATTATGAGTATTCTACTTTTAAGACCCTGGACGCTAGTTTTGATTTGTTTTTCAGTATAGGCGGTGACGGCACCATTTTAAAGTCCATTACATACATCAAGGATTTAAATATTCCGCTTGCGGGCATCAATACGGGACGGTTAGGTTTTCTGGCCAGTATTCAAAAGGAAGAAATTGCCGGTTCTGTATCAAAAATTATTGAGGGAAATTACAATATTTCTGAACGCAGTTTGTTGAGTATTGAAGTTTCACCCATACATAACGACCTGAACACACACAACTTTGCTTTAAACGAAATTAGTGTTATCAGAAAAAACACCACTTCGATGATACGGGTTGAAACTTATTTAAACAATGAGTATTTAACATCTTATTGGAGTGATGGTTTAATTATTTCTACCCCAACAGGCTCCACGGGATATTCATTGAGTTGTGGCGGCCCCATTATTGAGCCCAACTCAAAAAGTATCATTTTGACCCCCATTGCGCCTCACAACCTCAATGCCAGGCCCATTGTCATTCCTGACACAACAGAAATCAAACTTAAAGTGACCGGAAGAGAAAACAATTATCTGGTTTCTTTGGATTCCAGAATTGCAGACATTGACAATGAAACAGTGATTACCATTAAAAAATCCCCTTTTACCATAAAAATGATTCAGCTAAATGAAGATAGCTTTATCAAAACACTTCGAAAAAAATTATTATGGGGAGAAGATAAGCGGAATTAGGGATTCCAAGTACCAAATTCCAAGAACCAAATTCCAAGCACTAAGTACCAAGTACCAAATTCAAAAAAAAGGAGTGTTCAGTTGCAGTGTTCAGTGGTCAGAAGCAGTGTTCAGGTTAGCGGGACAGCTAAAGCAAGGAAATATTCAAAATTCCAAGCACCAAGTTCAAAGCACCAAATTCCAAGTACCAAATTCGAAATTCCAAGCACCAAATTCCAAGTGCCAAATTCCAAGCTCCAAATTTGGTTTTGACACATCGGCAAGTTCAGTACATCGCTCAGTTCAACCTTAGAGATCAATGCAATAAATAACAATTCCAAAGTGACCATATTTTATTTGAAGGCCACAGTGCTTTCAGGGATTGTATATGAAAAAGTATCAAAAACAGAAAATGCAATCAGGCAATAAAATTCAACAAAGTTTGTTAATCAAGTGAGACTATTCTGCAATTCCCGTTGCAGAGTAAACAATTGTGTTATATTTGCAAACTTTTTGGGGTTTATGAAGCATCTTGCAGCTGCATTTTTTATACTGTTCTTTATTCAATTCACACAAGCCCAGACCTATGAGATTGGCGGCTTACTGGGTGGCGCCAATTATATGGGTGAAATTGGACCCACTACTTATATTAACCCAAATCAACCTGCCGCAGGATTATTGTTCAGGTGGAACAGAAGCGAGAGGCATTCTTTCAGGTTTTCAGCGATGTATGCATCCATTCAATCTGACGATGCTGATTCCAAGGAACCTCGAAGACAGCAGCGTGACTATTCATTTAAAAACAGTATCCTAGAATTTGCTTTAGGCATGGAGTTTACCTTTTGGGAATTTAATCCTCACAACACCCAGCCACAAAGTTCTCCATATTTATACACAGGAATTACATATTTTAATTATGAAAGCTTATTTTTGGGCCAGAATAACGAGATGCAGAAATATGGTAATGACTGGGCAATGGCAATCCCAATGGTTGTGGGTTATAAAATGACTGTGAGCAGGTATATGGTGTTGGGGTTTGAGATTGGTGCAAGGTATACATTTACTGACAATCTAGACGGAAGCAATCCAACCGGCGATCTGGACAGTAACCAAAGCTTAAAGTTTGGCAATATTAACAGCAACGACTGGTATGTTTTTACGGGGATTAACCTAACCTTTATGTTTGGAAGAAAGCCGTGTTTTTGTGTTTTTTAAAATAGATTCATGAGTTTGATTGATCAGATAGACAAAAACCGAATTCCAAATCACCTGGCCGTGATTATGGACGGCAATGGTCGCTGGGCAAAAATCAAAGGGCTCTTTCGCACGGCTGGACATGAACAAGGAGCTACAGCCGTAAAAGAGGTTGTTGAAGGATGTGGCAAGCTGGGGATAAAGCACCTGACCTTGTATGCATTTTCAACCGAAAACTGGAATAGACCAAAACTTGAAGTAAGGACATTGATGAATCTACTGGTTTCATCCTTAAAAAAAGAAATTTCGACACTTCAGGAACATGAAATTCGACTCAATGCAATTGGAAAAATTGACTTGTTGCCATCAAAGGTTCACAGAGAACTTTTGGAGGTTATAGAAAAAACCAAGAATAACCAAAAGCTCATATTAACACTGGCTCTAAGCTATGGATCAAGAGAAGAAATTTCCCAAACAGTCAAAGACCTTTGTTTTAAAGTTAAAAATAACATAATTTCGCCGGAAAATATCGATGAAAAGGTTATAAATGAGCATCTTTACACGCACAATTTACCCGATGTGGATTTGTTAATCAGAACCAGTGGAGAACAACGCATTAGTAATTTTTTACTGTGGCAAATAGCCTATGCAGAATTATACTTTACAGATGTTTTATGGCCTGACTTCAACAAAGAGCATCTTTTTGAAGCAATACTAAATTATCAAAATAGAGAAAGAAGATTTGGAAAAACTAGTGATCAACTTAACTAACCCATTTTCAATACAGGAAAAAATAAAATCGACATTGGTTTTATTTTTCTTGTTTTTAGTAACCTTTTCTGGGTTTTCGCAGCAAAATCAGCTTGATGCCGGCAAGAGATATACCATTGGTGAAATTTACGTTACAGGCGCACAAAGCTTTAACGAGCTCACTATCATCGCTTTTACAGGGCTAAAAAAGGGCGAGGAAATTCATATACCCGGTGAGCGCATCAGTAACGTGATTAAAAAGCTATGGGATGAAAATCTTTTTAGTGATGTCAATATTTATGTTTCAAACATTGATGGTGATGTTGTTGACCTTGAAATAAACATCAATGAACTTCCCACCTTAAATGAAGCTACAATAACAGGAATCAGAAAGGGTAAAGCAAGGGAATTACTCAGGGATTTAAAGCTTAATCAAGGCACCAAGATTACCAAAAACCTGATTACCACCACCCGGAATTACATCACCAATAAATACCGTGAAGACGGATTTTACAATGCTCAGGTCATCTTAAGCACAGTCCCGGTTATTGACACTACAGGTACAGAGGTTTCTCAGGATATCAAAATCAATATTGATAGAGGCAATAAAGTTAAAGTGAGAAGAATAAATATAGCGGGCAATGAAGATTTGAACGACAGAAAGTTGCGCCGTGCCATGAAAAACACCAAGCAAAAAAACCCGCTTAGGATTTTCAAACGCTCAAAATATACCCAATCAGGTTTTGAAGAAGACAAAGTTAACCTTATTAAAAAGTATAAGGAAAACGGTTATCGTGATGCACGTATTATTTCAGACTCATTGGTTGTTATAAACGACAAGAGGCTAGAGCTTTTTATTGAAGTTGAAGAAGGCAGGCAACATTATTTTGGTGATATAAGATTTATTGGAAATAGTGTTTATACAGATCAGGAATTAAGAAGGTTACTGGGCATCCAACGAGGCGATGTTTATAACGGAATCCTTCTCCAGGAAAGGATTGCAGACGACTCTAACCCTGAAGCCAATGACATTACCAATGCTTATCAAAATAACGGGTATCTGTTTTCCAGAATCAATCCTGTAGAAGTAAACGTTCAAAACGATACCATTGATTTTGAAATCAGGATATTTGAAGGACAGCTTGCCTATTTCAACAACATTACCGTAGTTGGGAATGACAGAACCAATGATCACGTAATTTATAGAGAGTTACGTGTAAGGCCCGGCCAGATATACAGCAAACGCAACGTGGTGAGATCAATCAGGGAATTGAGCCAATTGGGATTCTTTGATCCGGAAACTATAGTCCCCGATTTTAAAAATGTAGACCCTAACGCCGGAACACTTGATATGGAGTTTAGGGTTGAAGAACGTGGCGCCAGCCAAATTGAATTACAAGGCGGTTATGGCGGCGGCGGTTTTGTGGGTACCCTGGGGCTTTCATTCAACAACTTCTCTTTACGTAACATATTAAACGGCGAAGCCTACAGGCCACTGCCTATGGGAGACGGCCAAAAACTTTCACTAAGGGCACAAGCCAGTAGTTTTTACCAAACATACAGCGTTTCATTAGTTGAACCTTGGCTGGGTGGAAAAAAACCTGTACAATTTAGTGTATCATTTTCCCACACGGTACAGTTTTTCTATGATTTTCAGCAACGCCGTGCAGACAGGGACAGGCGTTTCCTTATCACAGGAGGTTCTGTGGGATTGGCAAAAAGGCTTCAGTGGCCCGATGATCACTTTATTTTATCACACGCTGTTAGTTTTCAGCATTACAACCTTCAGAACTACAACACAGGCTTATTTACCTTTGGTGATGGCTTTTCAAACAACTTGGCCTACACAATTGGACTGAGCAGAAACAACACTTTTACTAACCCTGTTTACCCATTAGGAGGTTCAGATTTTAGTGTTACTGCAAAATTAACCCCTCCATATTCACTTTTCAATGGTGTTAAATACAGCAGGTTGGGTCAGGATCCTGAATTTCAGAATCAAGATGGAACCCCTAACCAGAGTTTGATTGACCAAAAGAGATTCAACTGGCTTGAGTATTATAAAATTAAGTTTAGAGCAACCTGGTATACAGCTTTGGTTGAAAGGCTTGTTTTACGCCCACAAGTTGAATTTGGATTTCTAGGGGCCTACAATCTAGACAGGGGAGTTCCTCCATTTGAGCGATTCTTTATGGGTGGTGACGGACTTGGCGCCTTCAGTCTTGACGGCAGGGAAATCATTTCATTGAGAGGGTATCCAAATCAGTCATTATCTGCCCAAGACGGAAGTACTATTTTCAATAAATTTTCGTTAGAATTACGATACCCCATCACATTAAAGCAAATGGCTTCCATTTATGCTTTGACATTTGTTGAGGGTGGTGCGACCTATGACAGTTTTAAAAACTACAATCCTTTTCAAATAAAACGTTCAGCGGGAGCAGGAATTCGTATATTTATGCCTGCATTTGGATTACTGGGTATTGATTTTGGATATGGATTTGACCCCATTCCGGGAACTTTCCAAGCAAATGGTTGGGAAACCCACTTTATCATTGGACAGCAATTTTAAATTTGGCACGATATTTTCTTAAACAACCAATAGATTATGAAACACAAATTAATAATTCTGAGCATTGTTCTTCTCTTTACTTCGGTAATAGTTGAGGCACAAGCACAAAGGGGAGTCAGAATAGGTTATATTGATATGGAGTACATTCTTGAAAATGTGCCTGAATATCAAGAAGCCAAAGTTCAACTAGACGGCAGGGTTCAGCGCTGGAGAAAAGACATGGATGATCAGCAAAAAGAGATTGATCAGATGAAGCTCAATCTCAGCAACGAGCGAGTGCTTTTAACCAGGGAGCTCATTGAAGAGCGAGAAGAAGACATAAAAATCAAGGAAGCGCAGCTTTTTGAATATCAGCAAAGCAGGTTTGGCCCAAACGGCGATCTTTTTATCCAAAGAAGGCAGTTGGTTCAACCCATTCAAGATCAGGTTTTTGCTGCAGTTCAAGACATTGCATCAAACAGGCAATATGATTTTATTTTTGATAAATCTGCCGATGTGGTTATGTTGTATGCGGCCGAACGCAATGACATCAGCGATCAGGTCATAAGAATTATAAACAGGGCAGCCAGAAGAACACAAGCTGAAAGCAGGCAAGACAGAAGAGATATAGAAACCCGTGACGGGCTTTCAGATGAACAGGACAAAAGATTATCTGAGAGAGAGCAACTCCAGCAACAAAGACAAGCAGAGCGGGAAGCGGTTCTCAATGAAAGAAGAAGGGTAAGGGATTCTATACAAAATGCCCGTCAGGCAGAGATTGAAGCAAGAAGACAAGGCGGTGCACAAAGAAATCAAACCGGAGGAGATGATGAAACTTCAACTCCTGATGGAAGAGCGACGACTTCAGCTACAAGTTCACAACCAACAAGAGAAGAGATTCAAGCAGAGAGACGAAGAGTTCAGGATTCTATCAGAGACGCCCGACTTGCTGAACAGGAAGCAAGGAGGCAAAGAATTCAAGAAGAAAGGCAACAAAGACAAGACTCCATTTTAAATGCCCGAAGAGGAAACAATACCCCACCACAATTGCCCGAAGATGATGGTGATGGTGATGGTTTATAAATAAACAATAATCAAGAAACAATTAAAAACAATTAATTACATTACAATGAAAAAAATGAAAACTTTGGTAGTAGCCTTATTGTTGGTTTTTGGAGCTTTTAGTTCTGCAAACGCTCAAAAAATGGCTCATATTGACACACAAGCATTAATCGAAGCAATGCCTGAAACCAGAGCTGCTCAAAATGAACTTGAGCGCATCAAGAAAACCTATGAGGCTGAATTGATTTCAATGGGCAGAGAGCTTGAGGCCAAGTTAGCCAGATATGATGCTGAAGCTGAAAGCAAAACTGAAGCTGAAAACAGAAGAAGAGTTGAGGAAGTACAATCAGCACAGCAAAAGATTGGTGAATACCGTCAAAATGCAAGTATGGATTTGCAGAAAAAAGAAGCAGACCTGTTTACCCCTCTTTTTGAAAAAGCAAGAAAGGCTATCGAAAAAGTAGCCAATGACAAAGGCATTCAGTATGTAATGGATGCTACTCCCGGCAGCGGTCTAATCGTTGCAAAGGGTGAAGATTTATTGCCTGCTGTAAAAAGGGAATTAGGAATTTAATTCTCCAAAAAAAAATAATCTTAAAACTGCCCGAAAATCATCGGGCAGTTTTTATTTTTATACTATGCAAAACAACCCTATTGGAATATTTGACTCCGGTGTAGGTGGAACATCGATCTGGAAAGAGATTCACGCAATGTTGCCGTGGGAAAACACTATCTATCTGGCCGACAGCAAAAATGCCCCTTACGGACACAAATCAAAGGATGAAATCATAGCACTAAGTATAAAAAACACTGAAAAGCTTCTTGAACTCAATTCAAAGATAATAGTTGTTGCCTGCAATACCGCTACAACAAATGCCATTGACCTATTGAGGCAAAGGTATCCTGTTCCATTTATTGGAATTGAGCCTGCCATAAAGCCGGCGGCATTAAACACCAAAACCAAACAAGTAGGAATACTGGCTACAAAAGGTACTCTGCAAAGTGCATTATTCAGCAAAACTTCTGAACTGTATGCGCAAAACATTACAATTACAGAAGTCGTTGGCGAAGGCTTGGTGACACTTATTGAAAGTGGAGAACTATATTCAAAAAAAATGACTGCTTTGCTTAGCAACTACCTAAAACCAATGCTTGATGCAAATATTGATCATTTGGTATTGGGCTGTAGTCATTACCCCTATCTAATTCCTCAAATCAGAGAAATTCTTCCTGAAAATGTTACAATAATAGATTCCGGGGAAGCAGTTGCAAGACAAACCCAAGCTGTTTTAATCGATAAAAACATACTACAGGACAAGCTAGCCAATCCTTACTGTTTATTTTATTCAAATGGAAATCCAAATACTTTACAGTTTCTTCTTAAGAATTATTCAGAAGAAATTAAGATTGACGTAAAGGATTTTTAGTTAGTTCACCGCAGGGCAATTGCAATCATATGATTTTCCTCTGTCCAAGAAATTAAACCCTAAAGTAATTTGATGGTAACCGCCATTTGAGAACCTTACTTCTCCAATTTGGTGAGAATAAGTATAAGCAAACATAAATTGATTATAATTTATACCAACTACCGGTGAAAGGAGTTGAAATTTTTGGGAAGAAACACTTGCTCCCGACTGAAACTCAGCACCATCAAAACTTCTTCTGTAAGATATACCACCCCAAAGCTTTCCAAAATCCATTTTTCTATACACTTTGAAGTTTACATCAAAAGCAGTTTCATTGGTTCTTTCAAAAAACTGGAGTAAAAATGAAGGCTCATAGGTCCAATCTGAATAGTATCTGCCTCCAAAAGTATAAGATCCTGACAACAAATACCTCCGTTGATTGTTAGATTCAAAATCTTGAGTAAAAAGATTTCTGTTTTGAAAAATTAAATTCTTAACTGTAAAATGCATAGAAACATCCATAAAATTGTATGAAGCACCAACATCAATATTAAAATATGATGTGCTTTGAAGGATTCCGGCAATTACGGGATCAAAATCACTTAAATCAAAATTTGTTTCATCAAGTCTGCTTTGAACTACACCTGCACTTAAACCAAATGACAATTGGTTTAAATCTATATCACTACGCGAAAAATTCAAATGGTGTGCATAGGTCAAATATGCGCCTACCTGTGAATGAAACCCGTTTTTATCATTGAATGCAATGGCACCAATTCCTGACCTCTCACCCAGTCTGACATTAGCAGCAAGTGTTTGCAGGTTTGGTGCATTGTTTTGATCAAACCATTGTTGTCGTGCTGTAAGCCTTAATTGACCACTATTGGCAGCACCTGCCATTGAAGGGTGAAGGATATACAGATTGTCAGCAAAATAGTCTGAATATATTGGTATTCCATCTTGAGCATTAGAGTATTGAAAAATAAACACTAATAGAAAGATGTAGGTAAATTGTTTTAAGTTCATGGGTATAAAAATATATTATCTTTTCAAGGTAAAATGTCCTCTAAATTCCTTTTCTCTGTCGTCTTCACGGTAAACCACCCTAAACCAGTAAT
>ERZ869909.1534-NODE-1534-length-18449-cov-31.331973_pt1 | contig 18449 bp, 15 predicted proteins | sample MGYA00520892_ERZ869909 | MGnify/ENA primary metagenome ERZ869909 (study PRJEB32215, sample SAMEA104723947) | bioreactor metagenome | biome: bioreactor; feature: anaerobic bioreactor; material: water | place: China | collected 2015-03-12 ...
TCGTACTGCGTTCGGTCGTCGTTCATGCGGAAGTTGGGCATGCGGGGATATGCAAACGAGCGCGGTCTGCCGCCGCTAGCCGAGAGTGGCTTTCCGAGGAGAGGGGACGCGAGGTCCGCTGGCCCGGTGCCGCGGCGCGACGGCGTGCGTCGTGTCGAGCATCGCCGTGCGCGCCTTACGGCGGCGCGACGCGTCCTCGACGGTGTCGGCGGGCTCGGCTGGAGCGTTATTGGCTTCCTGATGGGCGCCGTGTTCTGGCACTTCGTCGGCTTTTGGAGCTTCGTGTCGGATGTGGTGCTCGCCGGGCATCCGTCAGCATCGTTCGATCGCTCGCGGTCGGATGCGCTGCAGATCGAAGCCTTCCAGACTGCAGCCGGATCTCGAGACGCTCCATTGGTGATCGCCTCGTGCACGGTGCTGCAACTCGACCGCAAGACAGGCGCAATTTCTTCCGGCGTCTGCGGTGAGGATTTTGCGCCCTCTTTCAGTGCGTCGGCCAAACAGCGCGAAGATCGGGCCGCGACGAGCGATGGCGGGGGTGCGTGGGCCGCTCCGGTCACGCCCGCGCGCGCGAACAATCTGCGCTGACCGTTAAATTCCGTTCATGCGACGATTTTCCCCGCGCTGTGGCTCGGCCATAAGCGCGCTTCAAAATCAATGCGTTGTCCGGCGAGATGCAGACGACGAGCACGTTGCGCGGTCCGGAGCGCCCGAAAGCTGCCCCGATGCGCGCGTATCAGCGCTCGGCTTTTTGTTCAAGTCGTTGAGTCGTGTTCGTATTTTTTGGAGTCGTCAGACATGGACCTTGTCGCCGGACAGAGCTGGAGTTATCGCGCCCCGCAGGGGTTCGAAACGTCCCGGCTTTTGATTGGAGCCATCGCGTCCTTCGGCGACGATCAGCACATCGTATGTGCCGCGGCCGTTCACGCTCCGCGGCGCCATGCCGACGGCCATTTCGAACGCGTGACCATTCCCTTCCTGCCCATGACGGAGGCGGCCTTCCGTGCCAGCATCGTCGATCGCGACGAGGAGGCGGAGCCCTTGCCGCAGGCGTTCGCGGAGAAGCTCACGGCGTGGCAGAACGATCCCAAGGGGCTTACGACGTTCACGGTGCCGTTCGAAGGATTTCTGGATCAGATGATCGCCAAGCAGATGGCGGAGATCGCCGGCCTCTCGGCGGCCTAGAGCCGTTCCGATTTTGGTGGAACCGCGGAACGGCTCTAAGTTTTTGCTTTATCGTGCTTCTTATCGGAAAACCGGTCTCCACTTTTCCGGAAGCACTCTAGCTCATCGGTCGGCGATCCGCTTCGCTCAGCCGGCTTTTTTCATGCGGGTCTTGTTGGTCCGCTCGGGCTTCCATGATGCGGGCGCAAGAGCGATCAGGCCGAGTGCCGGTGCCGGGCTTTCGACAGATTCCAGGCTGCTCGGATCGAGGCTCCAGCGTTTGGCCAGGCTGAGGACGTGCTTCTCGGTGGGGTAGAAAACGATCTCGCCACCGGCATCGCCTTTGCGGCCCCGCACGCCGCGGAAATCGAACAGCTTGAGGCCGAGGCGGCGCTCCTCCCGGGTGATGCGTCCCCGGTTCCACATGATGCCGGCATCCGTGATAGCGAAGGCGCGCACGAGGCGGCCATCGAGCATGCGCGCCCAGGCGAAGCAGTCGATGGGCGGATAGGCAAAGAAATACTGGACCTCGACGAAGCGATCTCCCAGGCGCCGCAACATGGGCATTGCCTTATCCGTGAACGTGCCGCCGGCCGGAAAGGGGAGGGACAGCCCGACGACGAACGTCCAGCCGTTGATGGGCGGCGAAACGAAGACGTGGTCGTTGCCGAGGTGATCGTCGTAGACGGTGCCGATGCCCGATTGCCAATTGCAGGGCTCGGATACGACAAGCCCCAACTCTTCCGCGACTGCTTGCGTGTCACGGCTGCGCACGGCGAGCCACGCCATTCTGTACCCGAAGGAGGACGGGTGGTCCGGGCTTTTCTCGAAAAGCACACGATCCCCCGCAAGACGCGGCGCCAGCACGCGGGCCGCGATCGCGACGGTGAGAGTGACCATGATGACAATCGCCAGAATCACGGCATCTGCTCGATTCTCCCCCAATGCTTCTTAGGGTGCGCTCTCGGCGGCGATCAAGCGCTCGTGGCGAAGAACTCGGGGAAAATGAGGGCGGCCGGTGAGGCCGGGGCACAAACGAGGCCAGCCTGGCTGCCGATTGCCGGTCGCGGGGTGCCGGAGCGACAGGACAGGCCGGCCTCTCTCGTGCCGCTCAAGACCGTTGCGGGTCCGGGCGGGCGGCAAGAGATGGGACGCGCAAAACGAGGGCGGGCGACGTCCCATTACCGTCCTCTCAATGGCCGCCCGAGCGAGGCGGTCGAACCCCGGACGCGGGAGATGGGGCGAGAGGACCGGTCGAAGTCTTTGACCTCAAGCGCAAAGCGCGCTCGCGGCGTTTCATGGGACCGATCAGGCACGTTTGGGGATGATCGGACCCGAAACGCTCACGGTCATTTTAGTGAGACCGACGATTCACGTTTCAGGCGGATAGGGCCTGAAACGATCGTGGTCTTTTTCGTCAGACCGATGATTTGTGTTTCGGACGGATAGGATCCGCAACGATCACGGTCTGGGCGGAAGCTATCGGCGCTTCGTGACGCGGTGATGAAGGAACTGCAACGGGTTCGTGGCAGGCGCGACGGGATGCGCCCTCGCACCGCGCATGGTTGCGCAGCGCCCAGAAACATCCGATCCGGGGTCTTGCAGGATGGACGATCCCGATAACGTCCGTACTCGGCGCGTCGCCGGCGGCTCAGGGCAGCGAGACGGTGGTGGTGAAGACGAAACGCTCGTCGGCCAAGCCGTCGGCACCGCCACGGACGTCCGAATCCCAGTAGCGGAAATCGAACGTGATGTTCTCGACCGCGAGCTCGAGGCCGGCGCTCCAGTAGGAATACCGGTCCTTGAGGTTGGTGCCGAATACGAAGCCCTCGTCGCGGTCGCCATAGGACGTGCCCCAGACGCCACTGATGGCGGGCTGGAACATGCCGAACTTGGGAAGGGCATAGGAGGCCGCGCTTTCGAGCGTGAACACGTCGCCCAGCTCGCCACTGTAGTCCGGCGTCCAATAGAGCGTGGTTCCGCTCGTCAGGCCCTTGATCCAGGGGCTTTCCATGCTGTAGCCGGCTTTGAGCTCGACGAAATCCAGCTCCGCGCCGGCATCGCCCGCGCTCGGGTAAGCGTAATAGATGACGCCGAAGTCGAATGTGACCGGGCCCCAGACCGGCTTGATGCCGGTGTAGGCGTTGAGCTCGACATTGGCGTCGGAGCCAGGACCGAAGTCGATGTTTGAGCCCCAGAAGCCCGCGTAGAAAATTCCGTAGGTCAGGTCCACCGAGCCTTGAACGGCGGGGTTTTCCATATTCTGGGTGAAGCCGCGCCAGACGTAGTCGCTCGTGCCGGTCAGGGTGGCGGAAAGCTCGAGCTTACGGCTTTCGACGGGCGCATCCTTGAAGCTGCCGCCGTGCCAGCCGTCGGCGAGCGCTGCGCCGGACGTTGCGGCTACGGTCAGTGCGATGGTGGCGGTCGCTGCCAGCCCTGCGCCCATCGTTTTCAACGTCGACATGGATGTCGCCCCCAACTTCCCCCGACGCCGTTCGGGTAAGGCCCGAACGGTCGACATTCATCATGCCAGAAAACCTCAGCCGACGCGGCGAGACAAGGCCAAAGGCAGGGTTTTCCCTTTTGTGCACGGGGCCTTGTGGCTCTCCGGCAACGGGCTCGCAGCTCCCCAAAAACAAGAACGGGACCCGTGAGGGTCCCGTCCCGTGGAGAAGATAAAGGTCTTGCCGGCTCGATTACGGCAGCGTGATGCTGGCCGTGAACACGAAGCGCTCGTCGGCGAGGCCGTCGTTCGAGATGTCCGTGTCCCAATAGCGGAAGTCGAACGTGAACTTGTCGACGGCGAGGGCGAGACCCGCGTTCCAGTAGGTGTATTCGCCAGCGCCGAAGTTTTCGGTCCAGCCGACGAGGCCGCTGACGGTGGGCGTGAACACGCCGACGGAGGGCAGCTCATAGGCAAGCGTGCCTTCGATCGTCGAAGCCTCGTCCGCGTTGCTCTGGTCCGGCACGTAGTATTAAGCGGGCGTCAGCGTCAGGTTCTTGACGGGCGACCAGTCGAAAGCCGCTTTCAGCTCGACGACGTCGCTGTCGCCGGAATTGTCGGCCCAGGGATAGAAGTAATAGATGACGCCGAAGTCGAACGTGACCGGGCCGAGGACAGGCTTGATGCCCGTGTAGAAGTTGAGCTCCACCGGCTCGTAGCCGGGGCCGTCAACCATCGAGCCCCAGAGACCGGCGTACCAGATGCCGTATTCGACATCGATGGACGCCTGGAACGCCGGGTCCTCGTTGTTGAGCGAGAGGCCGCGGAAGACGTAGTCGCTGGTGCCCGTGCCGGTCACCGACCAGGAGAACTTGCGACCTTCCGAGGGAGCCGCGACGTCCTTCGTGCTGCCGTAGTAGCCATCGGCCAGAGCCGAACTCGACATGGCCAGAAGCGCAATAGCGGCAGCTCCGAAAGCCGTCTTGAATGATGCTGATTTCGACATCGTATCTCTCAACCCCCAAATGATCCCACGCCCGAATTCTCTCTGGCGCCCCGCGTCCCGATCTCGGCCCCCTGCCCGGGTATCCTCCGAAGACCAGCGTGCCGACCGAACGGCGCTGCTGATCTAAAAAAACGGAAACTCAAATCGAAGTACAAGTCAGAACGCGCTCGAGAGGTGCGCGGACGAAAAGGGTGTCTCATCTTCGCAACTTTGGCCCCGATCTGGTCACGTCTTGCTCAAAAACCGCCCGTTGAGCGGGCATATGTTGTCAGATCGTGTAAGAAAACTGGGCGGCAATTGCCCAAAAATTGGGCGCCGGTCATGGCGAAAATGATTCGCTGCGGCAAAGCCCATCTTCCCCGCGACTCGTTTTCGATGCAGGAAGGCGCGATCAGGCTCCTCCGGACGGCGAACACGATCCTGGGATCGCGCCGCGCCGGAGATCAATTCACCGAGGGTCAAGTCCATGTCGCGTGCCGTGGCGGCGTCCGCTCCCACCGTTCTGATCACGGGAAGTGCCCGGCGCATCGGCCGCGCCATCGCGCGCGATCTGGCCGCGAACGGATGGCGCGTGTGCGTCCATTACCGCCGCTCGGCCCATGAGGCCGAAGCGCTCGTCGAGGAGATCCGGCAGGCGGGCGGCACGGCGGAGGCGCTCGCGGCGGATCTCGCGGTGGAGGCGGACGTCGCGAGCCTCGTGCCGCGCTGCGCAGACGTGCTCGGCGCGCCCATTTGCCTGATCAACAATGCGTCCGAATTTCTGGTCGATACGGTCGCGACGGTCGCGCCCGAAACCTGGGACACGCATCTCGATATCAATCTCAAGGCTCCCGTATTTCTCGCGAAATCGCTTTTTCTCGCGCTTCCGGCCGATGCCGTCGGGAACGTGATCAACATCATCGACCAGCGGGTTTGGAAGCTCACGCCGGATTTTTTCTCCTATACGATTTCGAAAGCCGGACTTTGGACGGCGACGCGGACGCTCGCGCAAGCGCTGGCGCCCAGGGTGCGCGTCAATGCGATCGGTCCGGGGCCGGTTTTGAAGAGCGTTCACCAGACGGAGGCCGACTTCGCGCGTGAGGCCGCATCGACACTGCTGAAGCGTGGGCCGACGCCCGAGGAGATCGCGGCTGCGGTGCGCTTCATCCTCGCGTCCCCCACGCTTACGGGGCAGATGATCGCCCTCGACGGCGGCCAGCATCTGACGTGGAGCTCGGAAGAGTAGCCGGGACGCCGTTCGGGTCCCGCGCAGCCGAAACCTTCGCTGGCCGCGGGTGCCACAATTCCTCCCTCTGATCCCCCCACTCGCGCCCCAAATATGCGGGACGGATAGGCGCGTCCTCTTCACCTGAATCACCCGTAAACCCGCTCTTAAACTTAAGGGGTTATGAACCGATGCTCGGATCGGCGGGGGCCAGACGATAGCGGCATCCGGAGCTTTCGGTCCTAAGCGTTACTCATGGTCTGTGCGCGTGGGTGGCGAGCTCGAGCCGGTTCCTCGATGGGAGATCGGCCGCGCCTCCGGCGCCGCGTAGAAAACCTGGGGTGTGTTCCATGACCTGCCGATTTCGGCCTCGTCTCATCGCCGGCGCTGCTCTGTCGGTTTTTCTCGTTCCCGTGGCCGCTTCGGCCGCCAACCTTCCGCCCATTCGCACGAGCGCGAGCAACACGGTGGCCGAATGCGCCACACCGGGCCGGCTGATGGCGTTCCTCAAGGAGCGCAATCCGAAACTCGATCCGAGATACGATGACCTCGGCAGCCACTACATGCGCCATGGCGAAGCCCTCGGCGTGCGGTGGGACTACGCTTTCTTCCAGATGATCCTGGAGACGGGTCATCTCACGTACAAAGGCGACGTGAAGGCCGATCAGAACAATTTCGCGGGCCTCGGTGCGACGGGGAAGGGTGCGCGGGGCGAGCGGTTTCCCGATATTTCGACGGGCGTGCGCGCGCATATCGAGCATATCGTGATGTATTCCGGCGAGCGGGTGGAAAGCCCGGTGGCCGAGCGGACGCGCAACATCCAGGACTGGGGTGTGCTCACCTCCTGGCAGAAGGGCTTCTCGCGGCCTATCACCTACGCCGATCTCGCCAAGAAATGGGCGCCGGGCAGCCGCCGTTACACGCGGGACGTCCAGACGATCGCCACGCGTTTCTTCGAGGGGCCTTGCCGTCAGCCCGACCCGAGGCCGGATCTCATCGCCGAGATCCGCGGCACGGGTGGCCAGGCCGACGCGGCGAAGAGCGCGCCTCCGGCTGCGGCGGTCAGCGCGCTGCCGAGCGTTCCTGCGGATCTGGCCGCGGCCGCACCCGAGACCAAGGCCGAGGCTCTGGCGGTGGCCAAGACCGAGCCAATTGCGCCGACGGTTCAGACCGCCTCGATGAGCCCGTCTGTTACGCTGCTCAATCCGAGCGCGGCGGGCGAGCCCGTGCAGGCCGTGGGGGCGTCCGTTTCCGTGGTTGAGGATCAGGCGACGGTCGAAGTCGCCGCTCTGCCCGGCGGGGCTGCTGCCGGCGCGGCCATGGCTCCGCAGAAAGAAGCGCCGCCGGGCGCGAAAGGGAGTTGCCGCGTTTGGACCGCGAGCTACGGCGGGAGCAAGGCCATCATCATCAAGGCCGTCCAGGAGACGACCACCAACTACACGGTGCTCGACGTCAACGAAGGCGCGGAGAAGCGCGAGGCGGACGCCTACATCAACGCTTATGCCAAGGGCGGCACGTCGGTCGGCGAGTTTTCCAGTCAATCGCAGGCTCTCGAAAAGGCCTTCGAACTCTGTCCGGAGGGGTGATCGGACGTGATGAGCGTATCTGGTCGTAAAGTGTTTTCCGTTCGCGTCTCCGCGCTCGTCGGCGCCGTGCTCGTCAGTGTGCTTGGAGCCGACGCGTTCGCTCAGGCCGCCAAGCTGCCGGAAATCCGCCTCTCCCAGCGGAATGCCGTGCCGGCTTGTGTGACGCCGGATCGGCTGATGGCCTTCCTGCGCCAACGCAACGGCAATCTCGATCCGCGCTTCAAGAACATTGCCCATTACTATCGGCAACACGGCGAAGCCTGGCGCGTGCGCTGGGATTACGCGTTTTTCCAGATGGCGATCGAGACCAACTTCCTCAGCTATCGCCGTCCCAACGGGAAGATGGGTGACGTTGATCCGCGCCAGAACAATTTTGCAGGCATCGGCACCACGGGCGGTGGCGTGCCGGGAGATAGTTTCCCCGACGTGAGCACGGGCGTGCTGGGACAGATCCAGCATCTCGTCGTCTATTCGGGCGAGACGGTGGGCGAGCCCGTCGCGTCGCGCACGCGGCTCAAGCAGCATCACATCCTGGCCATCTCGCGCAAGCTCAACAGGCCGGTCCTGTTCTCGGACCTTGCACGCCGCTGGGCGGTCGATCCGAAGTATGCGAACTCCATCGAGTGGGTGGCGGGGCGCTATCGCGAGCAGTTCTGCCGGGGCAACAACAGCGTTTCGGACGAGGTTGAAATCCTGCCGTGGCATCGCGCGCCGTCGCAGCGCACGGGCGACGCGGGTGCCGCACGCAAGCCGGCGGTGGCCGACCTGCCGAAGCCGAAAGCCCCCGTCGTGAGCGCGCCCGCAGACGAGAGCCGGCTCGCCGACGATCAGAGTTCTCCGGAGTCCGTCGCCCTGCTTCCAGGCGATGCGACGTCCGAGACGCCTGCCGGGGCCGATGCGGCGGACATCGAAACCGCATCCGTCGAAACGGCATCCGCCGAAACCGTATCCGAGGATGCGCCGTCCGTGTTTGCGTTGTTTTCGCCTCCTGCAGGGTTCATCGGCGCGCTGACGCCGGAAGCGGTGACGAGCCGCGATCTGCCGCAGCCCGTGCTCGAAGCGAGCGCGGCGACGCCGCTCGATGCGCCGGCCGATCCGCAAACGGTTGCCGGGGCCTCTGTCGGCGGGTTCCTGATTGCAGGAGCGGCCAGCACCCCCTCCGGCAGCAAGCCGGCGTTCGACCCGCCGTCAGGGCTTGGCATGAAGCCGCCGCCCGCGACGCGCGCTTCGGGGCCTTGCGCGGTCGAGACGGCGACGTTCGGCGGACAGACGACGGTGCTGATCCGGACGCCCAAGGGCGATGCCACGCATTACGTGGCGCTCTCCGTGCTCGACGGTTTCGAGGATACGATGACGAAGAGCTTTCTTTCGGCGCGGCCGGAAGGCGGCGAGGCGATCGGCACGTATGCCTCGCGCGACGAAGCGCTTCAGCATGCGCGGACGCTCTGTCCCGACGAGGGCTGAGCGTTCACGGCGGTTCAAGGCCCGGGTGCGAGATATTTGAGGGCGGCCGACGAGACGGCGCCGCCGACCACGCACGGAATTCCGAACTGGACCTGGCCTGTCGCGGCCGCGGCGACGCAGCCGAGCGCGAACGTCGTCTGCCCGACCTGGCCCCACCACGCGAAATTGCGGGAGCTTTCGGGGCCTCTTGCCTTCAGCTCCTCGACGGCGGCGACGGCCTCCTTGCGGATCTTGCCGGTCTCGAACGTCTCGGCGGCTTCGATCACCTCGCGGAGCGGCGTGCGAACCTCGGCGGGCTGCCGGTTCATCTCGTCGTGCAGGATGTCGAGCAAATCCTTCTCGCGCGATGCGTTGGTCGCCAGCGTCCACTTCGACATGGAGCCGATGGTGAGCTTCTCGACGCTGTTCTTGTCCGTGCTCCATGCGAGCGTCGCGACGATGCGGCGGACGGGCTCCGGGTTGCCTGTCGCGAAGTAGTAGCCCCAGAGAAGGTCGATGACGTAGCCGTCGTCGGGCTCGAGTTCGGCAAGCGTCTTGCCGTCGCCGTAGAGGTAGCGGCGGATCAGGACCATGCGCGCCGGCATCCGCTCGACGAAAAGGCCCAGCAGGCCTTTCCAGTCCGGCAATCCCGAATAGGCGATGGCACGGATCAGGACGACCTGATCCTCGGGCGGCATCGGGAACATGCGGGAGACCAGCTGCTCCGCGCGCTCCGGATTGGCGCCGATGACGCCGGCGATGAAGCCGATGTAGACGCCGGCGGAATCGAGTTCCCGGAACAGCCCGAGGTTGCCCATCGCGCGGACCATGTCGGGCAGCCGATCGGGCGTGGGCGCCTGGCGGTAGTCGTTGATCCATTTCAGGATCTGCTCGGAGCGGGTGATGTCCGGCTGTGCCGGGGCCGCCCGCTTGCCCCGATCCTGAGCGAGGGCCGGGGTCAGCAGCAGGGCGGCAACAAGGACTGAAAACACAACTCGCATGGGGCCTCGCCTCCCGGGAGCAGCCGGGTGCCGATCGTCGGTCGCGCTCAAGGCGCGGGGTGCAGGTTTCGATTTTCCTCCAAGGGCACCAATGTCCTGGCGGTTTTGTGGCGGACGGCCCGGTGCGGCGCTTGACGGGCCGGCTCCGGCCGCCAATGTTCGGCCCATGTCAGACACCGACGACACGCCTCACGACCGTCCGGCTTCTGCGCCGCCGGGTGCGGAGGAAGCGTTGCCGCAGGCCGCCGTCAAAACGGGGCTGGAGGTCATCCAGGGTTATCTGAAGACGCTGGGCACGGGCCCCGGCGTCTACCGGATGCTGGATGCGGCCGGGACCGTCGTCTACGTCGGCAAGGCGCGGAACCTCAAGGCGCGCGTGACGAGCTATACGCGGCTTGCGGGGCTGGCGAACCGGACGCTCAGGATGATCCAGTCCACCGCGTCGATGGAGTTCGTGTCGGTTCGTACGGAAGCCGAAGCGCTGTTGCTCGAAGCGAACCTCATCAAGCGCTTTCGTCCGCGCTTCAACGTGACGCTGCGCGACGACAAGTCGTTTCCCTACATCCTGATCCGGCGCGACCAGGATGCGCCGCAGATTCTCAAGCATCGCGGCGCGCGAACGATCAAAGGCGAATACTTCGGGCCGTTCGCCTCGGCAGGCGCGGTGAACCGCACGATCAACATGCTGGAGCGCGCGTTCCTGCTCAGGTCGTGCTCGGATTCGGTTTACGAGAGCCGAACGCGGCCCTGCCTGCTGCACCAGATCAAGCGCTGCGCGGCGCCGTGCACGGGCGAGATCAGTCTCGAGGATTACAGCCTGCTCGTCGACGAGGCCGTGCGCTTCCTGAGAGGCGAGAGCCAGTCGGTGCGGGAGATGTACCAGCGGCTGATGGAGGAGGCGGCGGAGAAGCTCGAATTCGAGCGGGCGGCGATGCTGCGCAACCGGCTTTGGGCGCTCGCCCACGTCACGGCGGAGCAGGCGATCAATCCGGAAGGGGTGGAGGAAGCCGACGTGTTCGCCGCCTATCAGGAAGGCGGGCAGACGTGCATCCAGGTGTTCTTCTTCCGTGTCGGCCAGAACTGGGGCAACCGGGCCTATTATCCGAAGGCCGACCGATCGCTCGCGGTCGAGGAGGTGCTGGATAGTTTCGTCGCGCAGTTCTACGACGACAAGCCGGTGCCGCGCCTCGTGCTGCTTTCGCACGGGATCGCGAACCGCGAGGTGTTGGCGGAGGCGCTTTCCCTCAAGGCCGACAGGCGCGTTGAGATCCGGGTGCCGCAGCGAGGGGTGAAGTCCGGCCTCGTCGAGCACGCTCTTTCGAACGCGCGAGAAGCGCTGGGACGGCGGCTTGCGGAGAGCTCCTCTCAGCGGATGCTGCTCGCGGCACTCGGCGAGCGCTTCGGGTTGCCGCGCGCGCCGCGGCGCGTCGAGGTGTTCGACATGAGCCACATCATGGGCACCAACGCGGTCGGTGCGATGATCGTCGCGGGGCCGGACGGGTTCGCGAAAAGCGCCTACCGGAAATTCAACATCCGCTCCGAGACGCTCACGCCCGGCGACGACTACGGCATGATGCGGGAGGTGCTGGAGCGGCGCTTCCGGCGGCTCGCGGAGAACGAGGTGGAAGCGCCCTCGGAGACGCCGTCGGATGCGTTGTGGGAGCACCTCGCCGAAGCCAGCGGGGCTGCGGAGGAGGAAGAGGACGCGGGCGCGTTTCCCGATCGGCCCGATCTCGTGCTGGTCGACGGCGGCGCGGGCCAGCTCACGGTTGCGCGGGAGGTGCTGGCGGAGCTCGACCTCGCGGACATCGCGATTGCCGGCGTGGCTAAGGGGCCGGATCGCGATGCGGGCCGCGAGCACTTTCATATTCCGGGCCGCCCGCTCTTCATGCTGGAGCCGCGCGATCCGGTGCTCTATTTCGTACAGCGGCTGCGGGACGAAGCGCACCGCTTCGCCATCGGCACGCATCGCGCGAAGCGTGCGAAGTCGCTTGGCGCCAATCCGCTCGACGAGATCGCGGGGATCGGGCCCACGCGCAAGCGCGCCTTGCTCAAGCACTTCGGGTCCGCGAAGGCCGTCTCGCGCGCAGGCGTGGAAGACCTGCAAGCGGTGGCCGGGATCTCGGCCGAGATGGCGCGAAAGATTTACGATTTCTTCCACGAGCGTCGGGTTTGAATCACACCTTTGCGATGTCTTAAGTCCGTCAGGACTGAACCGATGCCGCGGGGTGCCGGATAGCCGTTCTGTCGCGGCTTGGGCTACCTATTTTTCCTCTTTATCAATGATTTGAACATTCTTTTTAAACCGCTTGTCTTCATAGTCGAACGTACGCAGGGAGGGTGGGCTTCCGAGCCCGAGCCGAGCTCGCGGACGCGCTCAAAGCGCGGACTAAGACGGGGAGCCAAGGACAATCGTTATGCGTACGAGTGTGGAGTTGGGAGGGCGTGGTTTGTCCCGCGCCAACAAGAAGCCGCGCGCCGCGTCTCACAAGAAGACCGCCAGCAAAGCGTCGAAGACGCGCGGTGGCGTCAAAGCGATCGGCGATCAGGGGAAGGCCAAGCGCGCTGCGCCGCGCGGCCGCAAAGAGGCGCCTCTCGGCACGCTGCCGATCCTCTACATGCTGTCTCCGCAAAAATTCATGAGCCCGTTCGACTGCAACATGGCGGTCGATTCCGGTTTCAAGGTCGTGCTGCCGTACGACAACGTAGGCCTGGGCGATGTGGCCGGTCTGGTTCAGGACGCAATTTTCTCGCGTCCGCCGGGCGCCAGAACCGGCGTGTTCATTGGCGGCAAGGACGTGACGCTTGCGCTCGATATGATGAAGGCCGCGCGTGCGGCGATGGTGCCGTCGTTCGAGGTGTCTGTGTTCGCCGATCCCGGCGGTTCATTCACGACGGCGGCGGCGATGGTCGCGTGCGTCGAGCGCGTGCTCAAGCGAAACTACGGCCGCGGCCTCAAAGGGCTCCGCGTGACGGTGTTCGGCGCGATGGGCGTCGTCGGGTTCTCTTCCGCCGTGGTCGCGGCCAACGAGGGCGCGAAGGTGCGCATCGTGGCCCACGATACGCTCGAGCCGCTGGAAGAGCTGGCGCGGTTGGCCAAGGAGCAGTTTGGCGTCGAATTGGAACCGGTCGCCGGGCAGACGGATACGCTCAAGGGCAAGCTGCTTGCTGTGTCGGACGTCGTGCTTACGGCGGGGCCGGCCGGCGTCAACATTCTGCCGCGGCTTCTTCTCTCTCGCGCGCCGGGCGTTCTGGTCGCCGCGGACGTGAATGCCGTCAATCCGTTCGGTATCGAGGGCATGGACCTGTTCATGAACGGGACGCCTCTGCCCGGCTGCTCGACGCTCGGCGTCGGTGCGCTTGCGATCGGCGATGTGAAGTACAAGACCCAGGCCGGTCTTTTCCGGCGGATGATCGCCAGCAAAGAGCCGCTCGATCTCGATTTCCGCCATGCGTTCGAGCTCGCGCGCGAAATCGTGACGGAGCAGGCCGCCAAAAAGCCGGCCGAGAAGGCGCGGCCTGCCAAAAACCGCCAAGCCAAGCCGCAAAGGCCGCGGCGGTCCAAGGCAGCGACCGCGGCGGTGGCGCTCCCGGCGGCTTGAGCCGCCCGCGAACGGAAAACGAAATGAGCGGAGCGGGAGGCTTGCTCCCACTCCGCTCACACTTGCGCTCGCTTCCAGATACGCGGACACCGACGGGCGCTTGCGACCAAACAGTCGACGACGCAACACTTACGATCGCTGCTTGACGCTTCCGTGAAGAAGAACGTTTCAGGCGGCCGTTTCTTCCCGATGCTTATCGATCTCCTGTGGATAAGGTGCTTCGGGGCCTCCGCCGCGGGCGGTTAGGCATATTTTCTCCCATCGGTCCTTAACCGCGTCCGGGTACCCCATTGACTGGGGTGCGTGCGAGTGGTGTTAGCTTGGCCATCATGGATACGCCCGTCACCTCCCGACCTCATGCGGCGACTGTGCCCAACGTGCTGACTTACGCACGGATCGCGGCCGTGCCTGCGCTCGTCGCCTGTCTTTTGATGGGAACCGAGGGGGGGCGCTGGGCGGCCTTCTGGCTTTTCGCCGCGGCCGCGGCCACCGACTGGCTCGACGGATACCTGGCGCGCCGGCTGGAGCAGCAGTCCACGCTGGGGCGGATGCTCGACCCGATCGCGGACAAGCTGATCGTAGGGGCCGCGCTCATCATGCTCGTTCACGACCGGACGCTGGACGGGTGGTCGATCTGGGCGGCGATCGTCATTCTCTGCCGCGAGATCCTGGTCTCGGGGCTTCGCGAGTTTCTGGCCGAGCTCAACGTCAAGGTTCATGTGACGAACCTCGCCAAGTGGAAGACGGGCGTGCAGATGGTGGCGCTGGGCGCGCTCATTGCGGGGCCTGCCGGTGACAAGATCGTGCCCGGCGTTTCGACGGCGGGCATGGCGCTGCTTTGGATTGCGGCAGGGCTTACGCTCTGGACCGGCTATGACTATCTCAAGGCCGGTATCCGCCACGCCATGGAAGGATGAAGCGATGTCCAGCGATGCGATGACGGTTGGTGACGTGCCCACGGCTGCTTCCGCCGGGCAGCGCGTAACCGTGCGTTATTTCGCGTGGGTGCGCGAGCGTGTCGGGCGCGCGGAGGAGCAGATCGCGCTTCCGGCAGATGTTGCCACGGTGGGCGAGCTTGCCCGCTGGCTGGCCACGCGAGGGCCGGAATACGCGGAAGCCTTCCGGCGTGCGGATGTGGTTCGTGCCGCGCTCGATCAGGTGCATGTGAAGCCCTCGGCGCCGCTTGCCGGTGCGCGCGAGGTTGCGTTCTTCCCCCCCGTGACGGGCGGGTAAGCGGAGAGGCCCCGTGGCGGTCAGGGTTCAGCAGGAGCCATTCGAGGCGGCGGCCGAGATCCAGGCCCTGACGCGAGGGCGCACGGACGTCGGCGGCGTCGTGACGTTCACCGGGCTCGTGCGCGGGGATGTGGCGGGGCGTCCGCTGGTTTCGCTCACGCTCGAACACTATCCGGGTATGACGGAGGCCGAACTCGGCCGCATCGAGGCCGAGGCGCGGGAGCGCTTCGAGCTGCTCGATTGTCTCGTGGTGCACCGCGTTGGATCGCTTCAGCCCGGCGAGGAGATCGTCCTCGTCGTCACGCTTTCGCAGCATAGGCAAGCGGCCTTCGAGGCGGCCGAATTCCTGATGGATTTCCTCAAGACCCGCGCACCCTTCTGGAAGAAGGAAACGTTCTCCGACGGGGAGGGGAATTGGGTCGATGCGCGCGATAGCGACAGCGCGGCGCAAGCGCGCTGGGACGGGGCATCTGCAATACAAAAGTAACCATAGCCGATTTGTAAGATCCCGCTTTCAACGCTCTGTAATTCCTTGTTCTTTTGTCATTCGTGTCGCAATTAACGAAATTGCGTTAGGCCTTTGTTAACCTTTCACATTTCATAACTTTGCCTCGATGGTGTCCCGTAAAAGGCCATCATCCGAAGGTTAGATTTTGACCGTCCCGGCAAAGGACCGTGTTGCGTAGACGGGGGTCACACAACGATGACGATTGGGTACTTGCGGCGCTTCGCGCTGCAACTGGGCTGTGCGCTGTCGGCGCTGGCTTTCCCGCTCGCGGCCTCAGCGACGGGGGGCGGAGCTACGCCTGCCGCCATGCCACTTCCCACCCAGAAATCCCTGCATCAGGCGAAGAGCACCGAAGGCAAGACGCGTGGCCTCACCACGGGGGCGCTATCGGCCGCCGTCAAGGCAAAGCCCGGCGCGGATGCGGCTCTTGGCGGCGACGTCACCCGCACGCGGTTTCTGATCGGGCTTCCGCGCGAGACGGAGTTCCAGGTTTTCTCGCTCGCCAATCCCAACCGGGTCATCGTCGACATCTCCGAGACAGCGCTGCAGCTTCCGCCGCAGCCGGACGAGAACATCGCGGTCGGGCTCGTCCGTAACTTCCGCGCCGGTCAATCGGGTCCGGGCAAGTCGCGCGTGATCATCAAGGTCACGCGGCCGGTGATCGTCGAGAGCGCACAGATCGTGCCGGCCGCCGACGGTAAGGGCCATCGTCTCGCGCTCGATATCGTGCCCGTTGCCGCCCCGCAGGCGGCGGCCAAGGCGACGAAGAAAGCGATCGCGAAACCTTCGTTCTCTCTCGGCGCTGCCAGCGTGCAGCCGCCGCTTCCCGTGCCTGCAACGCGTCCCGACGAAATCGCCGCCCGCTCGTTCAAGCCGATCATCGTGATCGATCCCGGCCACGGCGGGCACGATTCCGGCGCGAAGAAGCACGGCGCGGTCGAAAAAGACGTCGTGCTGGCGTTCAGCCTCATGCTTCGCGACAAGCTCGAGGAAACGGGGCGATACAAGGTTTTGATGACGCGCGACACGGACGTGTTCGTCGCGCTCGACGACCGGCGGCGCTTTGCGGAGCAGCACGGGGCCAATCTCTTTATCGCCGTTCACGCCGATTATGCGCAGCGGGCGACCGCGCGGGGCGCCACGATCTATTCGTTGCGCGAGAACGTCGCCAATTCGCTGAAGCGCTCTGCCAAGGGCAAGGTTTCGTCCAACGTGCTTTCGAAGGACGAGATCGAGACCATGAACCAAGTCAGCGCGGATGGGGATCTGGCTGCGGTGCGCAGCATCCTCGCCGATCTTGCCGGCCGCGAGGTTGGCGCCACGCAGGAGCGGACCAACGTCTTTACCCGCTCTGTCATCGAATACATGGGCGCGAGCACCGAGATGCGCGCCAAGCCCGATCAGCAGGCGGCCTTCCGCGTGTTGCGCACCGCGCAGTTTCCTTCCGTGCTGATCGAGCTTGCCTATGTCACCAACAAGCAGGACGCGGCGCTGCTCAAGTCAGACTCGTGGCGGGACAAGGTCTCGGACTCCATCATGGACGCGATCGAGAATTACTTCTCGAACCAGATCGCCAGGTTGCCGCTTTAATCGCTCACGCGCCTGTTCGCGCGCCAAGAGGCGCGCTGGCGCTCCGCGGGGGCGCGGCACTTGCCGCGGGTCGCCTTGCTCCCGGGCGCCTGCGGCGCCGGCTGAACACGTTCCTTGTGCGTTTCTGAGCGGAGCTTGGCTCCGCGTGACATTCTCGCTTTGAAAACATAAAGACCGGTCCCGCAGGACCGGCCTTTGTTCGTGTGGCCGGCTTCGGGTCGCACACCCTGCCGGCATCGTCTCAATCAGAGTCTACTTGGAGGATGCTTGGTTTTGAGGCGCCAGAGAAAGACAAATTTCCAGTCGATTTCGTGCCGAAGCCCATGAGTATGAGCGGTGCTCTCCGAACAGGGCGCGTCGATTGACCACTGACGAAGCTGCTTCAGCATGGTGCACTCCATCTTCGAGTTGGGGCCGTATCCGAGCTCTGGAGAAGTGCTCCCGCATCAGCCGCGACACACCTCTCCCGCTGCCTGGGTTGGCGGCAGGAGACGACGACGGCGCTGACGGGGACGGAGCGGATACGGCGGTCCTGGACGGATACGGGTGCGATGCGGGCCCTGAGAGCGCTCCCTCTGGCAGCTCCGTCCGGGGCTGCCACGCGCTCTGCTGGGCTCGATGACCAGCCGGTCGGTCGTATTGGCTCAGAGATCTCAAGGACTCCTGTCCCTAGGCTCTGACGCACGCACCCTGTGCAGACGACACTGAGGCCGAGGCCGCGCGCACCGTCCGGCGAGGTGAAAATTCTCCCCACGGCGCGAAGATTACGCGATTCGATGACGGTGATGTGTGCGCCGCCAAAACTATCGCGGACGCGTGGCCGGCGTGACTCACTCCTCCGGCTGCGCCTCATTTTCGGGCGCGCCGCCGCAGGAGGAGAACAACGACGTTATGCAGGTCCAGGTGTTGGAAGCGGCCTGGCCGATCGCGTTGCCGGCCTTGCCGATGCCTTCGCCGGCCTTTTTCGCCGAGCCACCGATGGCCTGGCCTGCCTTCTCCAGCCCTTCCTTGGAGGAGCGGACGGTCTGTCCGGCCAGCTCTTCGACGGTGCGGGGAACTTTCGATGCGGGTTCCGGCGCGGTCTTTGCCGGCTCGGCTTCGGGTTCCGGCTCGGAAAGAGCGTCCGGAGGCGAGTGAGGGTCGGGATACGGCGCGGCGTGCTCGGGATGGGCCGGTCCCTGCCGTTGCGGCTGGATCAGCGTTGTCAGACCGGGGCAGGGGAATGGCGCGCCGCGCGATACCGCGCACCGCTCGTGCTTGCCCTGTTTGGCCATCTCGGAAATGCAATAGATCGACGCGCGCGGATCCTTCCCCGGGCCTTCGGCCTGGCCGTCGATGACGCAGCGGTAAAGCGCGGGCGGGCCTTCGCAAGTGACGCAGTATTCCGCGCCGTAGGCTGCGGCCGACAGCGCTTGGGTGAGGCACACTCCAGCAAGGATCGGTGTGTATTTCAGCATGACGCCCCACTCCGGCGCGATGAAGACGCCCACTTCTTCGGGCGATGCACGGGCTTCGCCACCCTTAGCACAGGGCTTATAGCAAACCAATGAAGCGGTCCGTGCGGCGGCCGTGCTCCGTTCGGATCTTTTCTCCCGCGCGGTGCGCTTGCAAACGGCCAAACCCACCTCTATACGGGTGCTCGCACCGATCCGGAGACGTGGCCGAGAGG
>ERZ869909.1535-NODE-1535-length-18441-cov-3.300098_pt1 | contig 18441 bp, 17 predicted proteins | sample MGYA00520892_ERZ869909 | MGnify/ENA primary metagenome ERZ869909 (study PRJEB32215, sample SAMEA104723947) | bioreactor metagenome | biome: bioreactor; feature: anaerobic bioreactor; material: water | place: China | collected 2015-03-12 ...
CACCTGGCTGATTGGCAGAGTCAAACTGAATGATACCCACTGTATCGGTTACAGCACTGCGAATTTTCTTTCGAATCACATTTGGCTCATCAAGCATATAAATGACACCTTTATCGGAGTGATCTGATTTGCTCATTTTCTTGGTTGGATCACTTAGTGACATGATCCGTGCTCCCACAGTAGGAATGAGCGGTTGAGGAACTGTGAATGTGGGTGAATAGCGATTGTTGAATCGTTCCGCAATGTCACGGGTGATTTCAACGTGCTGCTTCTGATCTTCACCTACAGGCACAAAATCCGCATCATACATTAAAATGTCAGCAGCCATAAGTGTCGGATAGGTGTAAAAACCGACCGTTAGATTCGTTTCTTTTTTTGCGACCTTATCCTTGTACTGAGTCATTCGATTCATTTCGCCAAGATAGCTGTTACAACTCATGATAAATCCAAGTTGTGCATGTTCCATTACATCCGATTGCAAAAAGATTGTCGCTCGTTGTGGATCAAGTCCACTGGCCAAATACAGGGCAACCGCATCCTTTAAATATTTCCTCAGTTCGTTTGCGGGCTGATACACAGTGATGCAGTGCAGATTGGCAATAAACACAAACATTTCATATTCATCCTGATAGTTCACAAAGTTTCGTAAGGCACCCAGATAATTGCCTAACGTTAGCTCACCACTTGGCTTAATGCCACTTAACATGCGTTTCATTTTGATTTCCTCCTTGAAAATAAAAAAACGTCCCAAAACGAAGGGACGCAATGATGCGCGGTACCACCCAACTTACTAAGTTAGTCACTCACATATAACGGCTGTTACCGAAGAATGACTTGTGCCATCCTTAACTCCCAAAGCCCACTTCAAACTTAGTTTCCAAGCAATTTTCATCAGCCATTGCCTTTCTAAATGGAAATATAAGTCCTACTTCACTTTGTTCCTCGTCTATAGATTATATTAAATCACGTTTTTTACCACGAATCAAGAGGCCAGCGCCAATTCCAATCAGAGAAACCAGAATATATCGAGCCGCATTCTCTGCAAGAAATCCACCAATGATGACAATCAGAGCACCAAAAATCGCAAATAGGGCAAATAATTTATCCTTTTTAAAAAAAGTCGAGGCATCTTTATTGCCTATGAGCACCTTAACATAAAGTAAAATATAAAAGAAATAGGTTAACACAATCGGTAGATTATCAATGGAAAGACCGGTTAGAATCGAGTTTTCAAGTGTACTGATGAAATGCAGAATCAACCAACCAAAGCTAATGATCAGAGCAAACACGGAAGCGTACACAGGTGTCTGATATTTCTTTGAAACCTGCTTAAGCCATTGGGAAGCAATGATTTCATCCCGAACTGCCAAGGCATAGGGAAGTCGGATGTATCCAAGGATGAGTCCATTCAAGGTTCCTAAAACCGAGATTACCACAAAAGTAAAGACAACACGTGGACCAATGGGTCCAAATAAGAGGGTTGCGGCTTCACCAACTGCACCATTACCAAGCTCAAGGATTTTCTCAGGTCCCAATAAGGCATTTAATCCCAAAAAGTAAGAGACGTAAACAACCAGAATTAAAAGAGGTGAGAAGGTAAGAGCCAATGGCAGATTGCGCTTTGGATGTTTGATTTCATGGGCAATCGAAGGTGCTACCAGCCAGCCATCATATGCGAAGGCAATTGATATGAGGGCCACAAACAACCCGCCACCACCAGTAGAAATGGTAGTAGAACTAAATGTTGGTGCTCCCAAGGTTAAACCTCCAATCGCCAATACAAGAAGTGCCGAAATCTTTGCGATAAAAGCAAATGATTGAAACTTTCCTGCCTGCTTGGTGGCTAGTGTGTTGACGATAAAAAAGAAGATGAGTAAAAATACTGTGAGTACCCAGGAAAACAGTGTGAACTCTCCCGTGGAGAATGGGCCCGGCTGATTGAATAAAACGAGCATGTAGCTGGCGGCTACCCAACTGATAATGGCTACTAATGCAGGGTAGTAGAAAATTATCTGAAACCATCCAGCTAAATATCCTAAAGTTTTTCCCCAAGCCATTTCACTATAGGTGATGATTCCACCCACGTTATCTTCGACTTTGGCATACGATGCGATGGTGAGTCCACCAAAAATAATCCCAACAGCCCCAAGAATCCAACCTAAAACACCTAGTTGAATATTGCCGTTGACGGCTTGCAAGATATCATCCGTTTTAAAGAAAATGCCGGATCCAACCACGATTCCAGCAATCATGGCGACAGTTGTGAGTAAACCGAATTTGCGTTGTGTCGGTGTATTCATGAGCAAACCTCCTGAAAGTTATTCACTTTTATGAAAACTTTGTGAAAATCATATGCGTATTGATATTATTTGTCAATAAATATCTTTTCAAATTCAATGTTTTCCTATATAATTACTACACAAGGAGGGTTACATATGATCGTAGTCTATACATCTCCTGGCTGTGCCTCATGCCGTAAAGTCAAACAATGGCTCAAAGATCGAGGATTGAAGTTTCTGGAAAAAAATATTTTTACTACACTTTTAAATGAAAGTGAAATTAAGCATTTATTAATGCGCAGTGAAAATGGGACCGAAGACATTATTTCCAAGCGATCGAAAGTGATCCAAGAATCGAACATCGATTTAGATGAAATGTCAATGAATGAGTTGGTGAAATTCATTCAGAATAATCCTTCAGTACTCAAACGCCCAATTATTTTAAATGAGCGTAGTTTTCTGGTTGGATATGATGAAGAAGAAATTGGTGCTTTCGTGCCGCCTGAGTTACGTAACTTGGCTAAAACCAATTGCAACCCAAGCTGTCCAAATTACACAGCTTGTGGCGAAGTCAGAGAAGAGATTTAGAAAGCTGTGTCCGCATAGCTTTTTTTTCTGTGTTATAATATATTGGATATTTGAGGTGAATCAAAGTGAAAATTTTAGTTGGATTATCAGGTGGTGTCGACTCTGCAGTCGCAGCCTATTTATTAAAAGAACAGGGGCACGAAGTTGTGTGTGCTTTTATGAGAAACTGGGACGCATTTGCGAATCAGGATATTTTAGGTAACCCTACAAATCAGGCAGACATCTGTCCACAGGAAGAGGATTACAACGATGCTAAAAAAGTTGCAGACCAACTTGGACTGCCACTATTACGTGTAGACTTTGTCAAGGAATACTGGGACGATGTTTTTTCAGTATTTTTGGAAGAAACAAAGCGTGGTCGTACACCTAACCCCGATATCCTGTGCAATCGTCACATCAAATTTGATGCTTTCTTTGATTTTGCCAGAAAACAGGGTATTGACTGGGTTGCAACCGGCCATTATGCACGGGTGGATCACAGTGAACCGCGAGCCAAAATGCTGAAAGGATTGGATCACTCAAAGGACCAATCTTATTTTCTGGTACAGATGCCCCAAAAGGCTCTTAATCAAACGCTCTTTCCGTTAGGTGAGATCACTAAAGCAGAGGTACGTCGTATTGCCAAGGAACAGAATTTTCCGATTGCGACCAAAAAGGATTCCACTGGCATCTGTTTTATTGGTGAACGTCATTTCCGGGAATTTTTACATAATTACATTCCAAAACAGCCGGGTGATATTATCGATGTTGATACCAGAAAGGTTGTCGGTCAGCACCATGGAGTCATGTTTTATACCATTGGGCAACGAAAAGGATTGGGAATCGGCGGCAGCGAAGGTCCATGGTTTGTGGTTGCGAAAGACAACGAGTGCAACCGTCTTTATGTGGCCGCAAAAGATGATAATCCATGGCTGTTTTCAGATGCGTGTGTGGTTGATCGTGTCAACTGGCTGATTGAACCGATTAGTGAACCACTCAAATGTTCTGCTAAGTTCCGTTATCGCCAGAAAGATCACGCTGTAACCATTACCAGAAACAATGACACGATTTATGTTGAGTTTGATCAGCCGATTGCTTCTGTCACTGAAGGGCAGGAAGCGGTATTCTATGTAGATGATCAATGCATCGGTGGTGGACGTATTGACCAGGTAACGTATCAGGGACAGCGAACCATTGATATCATTCGAGGAGTCAGATGATTCGGCGAAATCCTGCAATGGATGCTCCATTGCCATCAAAAAAGAATGCCATTTTACTGATAGTACATTATTTCTTCGGATACATGTTTCTTTATCCGCAATTGGGAATCTATATGACTTTTCTTATTTCCGGTCAACAGGGAGTTATCTATACCGAAATTGCCTATGGTATTTACACCTGGATGATCCTAGGTTCCTTACTTTTGGCAAAACCTTATCTCAAGGAATCCATGATGGCATCCCGAGGGAACTTCTTTAAGCATGTTTTTAAAGCCATCAAACTTTATTTTCCACTTTATCTAAGCCTTTTAGTCATCACACCTGTTATTCAGTTCATTACAAAGAGTGAAACCAGCCAAAATCAACTGATTATTGAAGAGGCATTTGGACAGTCTCCATTACTCATTGCCATCACAGCGCTTATCATGGCTCCGATTGTTGAGGAGATTGTGTTTAGGGGCGCACTCTATCGTTCGCTAAGAAATTGTCGCAGTTATTGGTTTGCGATTGCCATTTCCAGTATTTCCTTTGGGTTTGTGCACGTCCTCCAATCACTTTTAACAGGAAATTATCAGGATCTCTATAGTATTATTCTTTATTCAGCGATGGGATTTTTCTTTGTCAAAGCGTATGAGGAGACAGGGAGCATCTTCCCGGCAATCTTTTTGCATCTGATTGTCAATAGTGTGGGAGTGCTTGTGATCTATCTGGTGGCACGATGAACGAGCAGGCAACGATTGTTGGAAAAATTAAGTCCATGATTTTTAGAAGTACTGACAATGGTTTTTCAGTACTAAAATTACGTCTATATGAGTTAAATGAAAAGGATGTTTTTGTGACCGGTTATTTACCGGAATTACCCAAGGATGTTCTTTTTGAATTTGAAGGCAATTACATTGAGCATCCTCGTTACGGGATGCAGTTTTCAGTTTCATCGTATCGCCGTGTGTTGCCTTCAGACAAGGACTCCATTGTACAGTATCTTTCATCTCCTTTATTTCCAAAAATAGGCAAGAAAATGGCTGAGAAGCTGGTAGAAGTGATGGGTGAAGATCTCCTTGAAACGATAAAGCAGACTCAGAGCATCGATGTTACGATTCCAGGATTAACTGAAGAGAAGAAACAGATTATCATTCAAGGAGTCTGTTCAACAGATGACCTTGAAGAAGCGGTACGTTTCTTTACTACTCATGGGCTTGGCATACGAAATATAATGAAAATCGATCGAATCTATGGTGATAAAGCGATGATTCTAATCAAGGAAAATCCATATCGATTGGTTGAAGAGGTGGATGGCATCGGTTTTATCACCGCTGACAAACTTGCTTTATCTATGGGGTTTGATGAAAATCACCCTTTGCGTCAGGAGGCAGCCATGGTCTCAATGGTTATGGATGCCTGTATGAGAACCGGAGATACCTACATTACGTATGAAATTATTGAGCAATGGATACAATCACGATTTGACTTTTGGGTTGAAGATTTGGATGAAATCCTTGAACGCTGTTACAGGAAGGCGACATTGGTTCTCGATGATCGGCGCATTTATCATCACACTCAATATGATGCGGAAGTGACGATTTCCCAGTTTTTAAGTGAGTTTCCCTTGCGTCCTTTCGAAGAAACTGAGATGGATATCGAAACGGAAATCTACGAATTTGAGCAAACCATTCAGATTGAATATGATGAAATCCAACGCAAAGCCATTCATACTTTCTTTAGTGAGGATATCATGATTCTTACCGGAGGTCCTGGAACAGGGAAAACAACCATTGTTCGAGGTATCATAGAAGTGGCTAAACGCTGTTATCCACAGTATGAAATTATTACTTGCGCACCAACAGGAAGAGCAGCCAAGCGTATGAAAGAAATTACCAATACACAGTCGATGACGATTCACAGCCTTTTAAAATGGGATCTGGAATCAAATACATTTGGAAAAAATGACGCTGAGCCACTACTTGCGGATATTCTCATTCTGGATGAGTTTTCGATGGTGGACAGCTGGCTGTTTGCCCAACTGTGCAAAGCGAGCAAGTACATTCGAAAAATCTGTCTGATTGGTGATCAGGATCAGTTGCCTTCGGTTGGACCTGGTAGCGTACTTCGTGATCTCATCAGCTCAAATCGCTTTACAACAGTATCACTGGAACATATTTATCGTCAGCAGGAAGGCTCTGAAGTTATTCGACTGGCTCATTACATCCGAAAAGGGGAGTTTGATGTTCAACACCTTCATCAGGACGTCCGGTTCTACCCATTTTCACCATACGAAGTTAAAAATGGTATCATGAGTATTGTGGAACAGGCACTGCTTAAAGGCTACTCCCCGTATGATATTCAGGTTCTTGCCGCCAAATACAATGGTCCAGCAGGCATTGATACTCTCAATCATTCGCTTCAGAAACTTTGCAACCCTCCAGCTGTGGATAAGCGGGAAATGATGATTGGTCATCGACTGTATCGTGAAGGAGATAAGATTCTTCAACTGAAAAATCAACCTGATGATGATGTGTTTAATGGAGATATCGGTTTACTTGTTGAGATTATCTATAATTATGAAGATGAAAACAAGCAAAATCGTCTGATTGTGGATTTTGATGGAATTATCGTTGAATACACATCCGAAACATTTATAAATATGACCCATGCCTATTGTATAAGTGTTCATAAGGCTCAGGGAAGTGAGTATCCAATCGTAATTATGCCGGCCATTTTGGAATATGGGGGCATGTTACAGAGAAGGCTCTTATATACAGGCATTACTCGGGCTAGCCGGTCACTGATTCTGATTGGCCAGAAGCGAGCGTTTGAAAAAGCAGTGGCTACGGTAAGTATTGATGAACGAAAAACTAATTTAATCCCATTAATCGAGCAAACTCCCCAGAAAAAACCGTAGGGGAGTTTTTTTAAAGTTTGTTCACGTGTTTTTTCACTATGCGCCGATAGATGATTATATATCCTAAAACAATAATCAATGCAATCACCCAAAGAATAGGGGGGATGGAGTCATCGTTTAGTGCAGCTGCACCAAGTTGAGTCTGGATATAGACACTGGGTGCTTTTGCCACAAGAGAGGCTGTGATGAATGTGATAAAGGGAATCTGCAAGGCTCCGGCGATGAAACTGCTTATATCATTGGGGATAAATCCGGACAGTTTCAAAACATAGGCGAACAACCATTCATTTTCCTTACGAAGATGATTAAATGATGATAACTTTCTGTATTTGTCAAGATAATTGTCAATGGTGTCTTCTGCAGTGAAACGTCCAATGCCATAAGCAACGGTAAAAGATAAACTTAATCCAAGAAAATTCACACATAGTGCATAGGGAAATGCAAACAACGAAGCACTAACTACGAAGAGCAATGTAAGTGGTAAGAGAATGGTTAAGGATTTTATGGAGAAAAGTGAAAGGATTAAAAGAGTTGACATCCATCGTGAAGATGGAGTAAAGCTGATAATGTCCTGAAAAGTCACATGTGAAAAAAGGCGTAGATAACTTATCATTGCGCCTAAAATTAGAAGAAATAGAAATGTGGATATCCATGGATGTTTTTTCATAGTAATCTAATTCTACTTGAATCCGTCCGCTTTGACAAATCTTTCAATTTTATTGTCAAACTTAGCTGATTATGTTATAATCGGCCTAGAAATCGTTGAAGAAGACGAGTAATCAATGGACGTTGTTTAGAGAGGAAACGGGTGGTGCAAGTTTCCAGCGAAAATTGATGAAGCTACTTCGAAGAGGAAACAAACTTTCCCGTACTGTCACGTTACGACATAGAGATGCACAAGAGATTGTGAATCAGGATGGTACCGCGGATGTTTCGTTCCTGTCAGCAGGGACTTTTTTTTATGTAAAAACAAGGAGTGAATGATATGAACTATCGCAGCGCAAACGAAATTCGACAAAGTTTTCTGGATTTCTTCAAAAGCAAAGGGCACATGATTGAACCAGGAGCATCCCTTATTCCCAATAATGATCCTACGTTATTATGGATTAACTCTGGAGTTGCGGCTCTCAAGAAGTATTTTGATGGAAGCATCAAACCCGCAAATAACCGCATTGCAAATGCACAGAAATCCATTCGTACCAATGATATTGAAAATGTAGGAAAGACCGCTCGCCACCATACGTTTTTTGAAATGCTTGGCAACTTTTCCATTGGCGACTACTTTAAGCAGGAAGCCATTGAGTATGCATGGGAGTTTCTGACAAGTAAAGAGTGGATGGGCTTTGATCCTGAAAAGATTTATATTACCGTTCATCCATTGGATGAGCAGGCGTATGATCTCTGGATAAATCACATTGGTTTTGATCCAAAGCGTATTTTAAAGTCTGAAGAAAACTACTGGCAAATTGGTGAAGGTCCTTGTGGACCGAACACAGAAATTTATATCGACCGTGGTGAAGCGTTCGATCCGGAAGGTGTTGGTGAAAAACTCTTTTTTGAAGAGATTGAAAATGATCGTTACATTGAAGTATGGAATGTGGTTTTTTCCCAGTATGATGGTAAAGAGGGGGTAGACCGCAGTGAATACAAAGAGTTGCCTCAGAAAAATATTGATACAGGAATGGGTTTTGAGCGTCTGGTTGCTCTGGTACAGGGTGGCGAAACCAACTTTGATACCGATTTGTTTATGCCAATGATTACGGCAACGGAGGCCTGGTCGAAAGTATGTTACAAAGAGTTTCCCATGGCCTATCGGGTTATTGCGGATCACATTCGTACAGTGACTTTCGCATTAAGTGATGGTGCATTGTTTGCGAATGAGGGACGTGGGTATGTTTTACGACGTATTTTACGTCGTGCTGTTCGCTATGGTATAAAAATTGGTATTAACGAACCATTTATGTATAAACTTGTAAGTGTTGTGGCACAAAATATGAGTGCTTTTTATCCATACCTTCAACAGAAAGTTGAGTTGGTAAGTAAACTTGTCCGAATTGAAGAGGAACGTTTTCATGCAACACTCTCTGATGGCGAAGCACTCTTGCTATCTACCATTGAAAAGCTTGAAGGAAACCAACTTGATGGTGCTACCATGTTCAAATTGTATGATACCTTTGGTTTCCCGGTGGAACTTACAGTGGAAATCGCTCAGGAACATCAGCTGGATTACGATATGGATGGATTTAAGGTGTGCATGGAACAGCAACGTCAACGTGCACGCAGCGCCCGGGAAGACGTAGACTCCATGTCTTCCCAATCGGTGGATCTCATGAATTTTGAAGAGGCTAGTGAATTTGTGGGTTATACACACATGAGTTGTGAGGCCAGAGTGATAGCCTGTTTCAAAGCAGGTCATCGTGTTGATCAGATTGAGGACGAAGGTGAAGTCATCTTGGATGTAACTCCGTTCTATGCGACCAGTGGTGGCCAAGTGGCAGATACGGGTGTGCTTACCTTTAGCCATGGTTCAGCCATGGTCAAAGATGTAAATAAAGCACCTCGCAAACAGCATTTACATTCAATTAAATTGGTTGAAGGGGTACTTCGTGAGCAAGATCAGCTAACCGCTACCATTGATGTGGAGCGTCGTCGCCAAATTATGAAAAATCACAGTTCCGCCCATCTGTTGCAATCAGCACTTAAGGAAATTTTAGGATCACATATTACGCAGGCTGGATCGTTTGTGAGCGATGAGTATATGCGTTTTGACTTTACCCACTACGAAAAGGTTACAGCTGATCAAATCAAGCAGATTGAGCAACGTGTTAATGATATGATTTTTGCAGGAGCTTTGGTTTCAGTTGAGTATATGGATATAGAAGCAGCGAAAGCTGCTGGGGCTACTGCGTTATTTGATGAGAAGTATGAAGCTTTAGTCCGCGTAATCACCATGGGTGAATTTTCGAAAGAACTTTGTGGTGGTACTCACGTTTCAAATGTTGAACAGTTAGGTTTATTCAAGATTGAAAGTGAAGAGAGTATTGGTTCCGGTATACGTCGTATGGTATGTAAAACGGCTCAAGGTGCACTGACCTCCTATCGGTCGATGGAACATCAGCTTGAAGATTTGTCTTCGCTGTTAAAGTCGGGAAATATTGCATCAGTGAATGCCAAGGTGATTCAACACCTTGAAGCTATGTCAGCTTTAAAAAGAGAATATGATGTACTGAAGGATAAAGTTGCTTCACTGAAAGTAGAACAGCTGGTATCTTCAAGCAAAGAAGTGAATGGTATCCACATGCTCGTTAGTGAAGTTGAAGATGTGGATGTGGCCAAGGCTAAGCAAATGGCCGAAAATCTTCGAAGCAAACTGGGCGATTCGCTGATTGTACTTTACATCAAGGAAATGGATAAGGTATCTTTTGTGGTGGCATCAAGTCAAAAGGCGATTGCTTCCGGATTTAAAGCAGGGGATTTAGCTAAACTTGCGGCTACGACCATGAATGGAAATGGCGGTGGCCGTCCTGATTTAGCTCAGTCCGGTGGTAAGGATGTGGCGATGTTACCACAAGCATTATCGGCTCTTAAGGATAAATTAGGATTATCTCTTTAATTTTAGGTTTGAATCAGTTAAAATAGATAGTAATAAAGGAGGGGATCGTATGAACAAACAAATCACCGAAACCATGGCATTCAAATCGGAGGCTATCCGTAAGGAACATATCCGTACGGTTTTGAAAACTGTGTGTGAAGCTCTTGAAGAGCGCGGTTACAATGCAGTGAACCAATTGTCAGGGTATCTGATTTCGAATGATCCCGCATACATTTCAAGCCATAAAAATGCGCGGAGTATCGTTCAATCGATTGAACGCTATGAAATCATCGAAGAACTTGTCCGTAATTATCTGGATGATGAAAAATGAAGCGTAAAATTGGACTTGATTTAGGAAGAAAGACATGTGGTATAGCTATTTCTGATCCACTGGGCATGCTTGCACGTCCACTCACAACCGTGCGTTTTGCAGAAAATGACTTTGAAAGTGCACTTAATCAGGTGATGGCTATTGTAAAGCAGGAAGCTGTTGATGATATTGTTCTTGGTTTACCACGCCATATGAATGGTGATATTGGCGAAAGTGGCCAGATGGCAATTGACTTTAAACAGTTATTGGAAGAAGCCATGCAGGTGACAGTCACCTTGTGGGATGAGCGTCTGACGACGGTCGCAGCAGAACGTATGCTTATTTCTGCGGATGTTTCGCGGAAAAAGCGCAAGCAGGTAATCGATCAGGTAGCTGCTGTCGGTATTCTGCAGAGTTACCTTGATCGAAGATAAGGAGGATTCATTATGGAATCAAATCATTTATTCGTCATTGACGAATCTGGCAACGAAATCGAAATGGAAGTCTTATTTACATTTGACAACGATGAAACAAATAAGAAATATGTCTTATATTTTGATCCCAACGATGAATCAGGTGAAGTTTTTGCATCAATTTATGATGATGAGGGCAATTTGACCCCAGTTGAAAGTGAAGAAGAATGGGCCATGGTCGAAGAAGTATTCGGTGCCTTTGTAAGCGACGTTAACGACGAAGAAGACAATGAAGAAACTGTTCACTAAACTCATTGCTTTTGTATTGCTTATCGGAATTCTAGGCTCTGCTGGTTTGATTGTTGGATATCAGCAACTTCAAAAGCCAGTTTCAGATACGAGTGAAACCTATGTGTTTACGGTAAGCAGTGGCTCAACTGTCAAATCAGTTGCATCCCAATTAAAAGGAGAGGGTCTAGTCCGCTCTTCTTTTGTTGTGGAAGTAGTTGCACGTCTACAATCACTTCAGGATATTAAAGCCGGAAATTTTATTATTGATTCTTCATGGGATGTTAAAGAGATTCTCACAGTGATCAATGATGCCACGAAAACCATCAGTAATGAAGTTTCCATTACGTTTATTGAAGGTAGCTGGGCAAAGGATTTTGCTTTAAAACTTTCAAATATGACATCGGTTAGTGAAGAAGAATTATTGACGCTTTGGAACAACGAAGATTATGTTCGATCACTGATTGAATCCTATGAATTTTTGACGGAAGAAATTTTTCATCCAGCCGCTAAAGTACTACTTGAGGGGTATCTATTCCCTGAAACGTACAATTTCTTTGTGGACACCACGCCAGAAGCGGTAACCAAGCGTTTGCTTGATCAGACCAACCGAATCTATCAGCGGAATAAACAGCTATTTGATCAAAGTGATCGAAGCATTCATGAGATTTTCACCTTAGCTTCCATCGTTCAGTTTGAAGCGTCCAAGGTTGAGGATATGAAATTGGTCGCAAGTGTGTTTTATAACCGTCTTGCCATCAATATGCCGCTTCAATCAAGTGTGACCATTTGCTATGCACTATATGAATATGACGATTGGCGCGCCTGTGAGTCTAATCCGAACATCGAGTCATTGTATAACACATACAAGTATCAGGGACTCACTCCAGGTCCAATTTTAAATCCTGGAGAGCAAGCACTGATTGCCACACTTCAGCCTGCCACAAGTGATTATCTGTTCTTTATGGCAGATGTCTATGGTGATGGAACCGTTTATTATGCACGCACTTATGCGGAGCATCAGGCTAATGTTGATAAATATTTAAGAGGTAGATAGTATGCAAAGACCAGTTATTATAGGAATTGCCGGTGGGAGTGCTTCTGGCAAAACTTCCATTGCGCGACGTTTAAAAAAAGCATTTGAAGCAACCAGTTCTGTGTATATTATCCGACAGGATGATTATTATGCGGACCAAAGTCATATGCCCTATGAGGAAAGATTAAAAACGAATTATGATCATCCGTTTGCTTTTGACAATGATCTTTTACTATCCCACCTGGCTCAGTTATCCGAAAGAAAGACCATTGAGAAGCCATTGTATGATTTCATCAATCATACCCGATCAGATTCAACGGAAATTGTAGCTCCGAGTGATGTCATCGTTCTTGAAGGACTGTTTGTTCTAGAGGATGAGCGCATTCGAAATCAGTTGGATATAAAGATTTTCGTTGAGACACCGGCAGATGTCCGTTTTATTCGCCGGCTGTTACGCGATGTTAATGACCGGGGACGTACGTTGGATTCTGTTGTCACGCAGTATCTAAGTACAGTTCGTGTTATGCATGAACAATTCATAGAACCGACCAAACGTTATGCGGATGTCATTGTTCCTGAAGGTGGTAAAAACGAAGTGGCAATCGATTTGCTCACAACAAAAATCAGTAGCATCATTGCTGAAAACATGCTATAATTGCACGCAGTAAGGAGTATGAGTATGGCACAAGAAAAAGTTTTAGTTACCCAAGAGGGTTTAAATGAGTTAATTAAAGAACAACAACACTTAATTCATGTTGTAAGAAAAGAAGTCATTGAGGATTTACAGGCTGCACGTGCGCAAGGTGACTTGTCAGAGAATGCAGACTATGATGCGGCTCGAGATCGTCAGGCACGTATTGAATCACGGATTCGTGAGCTTGAAATCATGCTTAATAACATTGAAATCATCGATGAGAAAAAGGGTGGTCAAAAAGTTATTCGGTTAGGTACAACTTTTACCATGCTTGATCATGAGACCAACGAGAAAGAAACCTTTACCATTGTCGGTTCAGTTGAGGCGGATCCGATGAATGGAAAGCTATCCAATGTGACTCCATTGGCTCAGGCGGTTATGGATCGCCGTGCCGGGGAAACTGTCACTGTCAATGTGGATGAACCATACACAGTGGAGATTCTGGAAATTAAATAACGGGGAACCGTTATTTTTTTTTGTCCAAATAGTCGTAGGGATTCTTTTTAGTTTGTCAAATAAGGGTGATGAGGTGAGTGTTATGAACCGATTGTGCATCATCCTATGCTTAATATTATCTGGTTGTGTTTATACACCATTGGAGTTGATGCAACCTGAAACCATCAGTGTGTATGTTTCCGGAGCTGTTGTCAATGATATGCATCTTCAGTTACCTCTGTTTAGTACCATTGAGGATGTGCTGCAGCACGTTGCACTTATGGAAGATGCAGATATCAGTGGACTCAACCCAGCCACAACACTCAAACATCAAGATGTCATCCGTATTCCTTTTCTTCAAGAAACGCCCTGCGTATCGATCAATTTTGCTTCAGAAAAGCAACTGGAAGAGCTTAAAGGCATTGGTCCAGCTATGGCGAAACGAATTATTGATTATCGTGATATCCATGGTCTTTTTCCAACCATTCAATCATTAACTCACGTTAAAGGTATTGGTGATAGGATGCTTGCAAAAATCATTCATCAGATATGTCTATAACTTTTAAACATGTGAATTTCAAGGAACATGGAGCTATGGCAACATGTACACTTCTATGCTTTTGGTTATTCTGCTATTTTAGAGCTCACTGGATCTGTTTTTTTCTATGTATACTTTTTTTTCTTTTATATAAGGTATACCATCATTACATCTATACTTTTATTTTACTTGCGATCCTCTATAGCCTTGTACTCATCATTTCAGTAGATACGACACATGGGTTTTGTGGTCGCGTACAGATGGTGGGTGATAGTCACGTTGTTTTGTCTAAACCCTTTGCTTCATTGACGGTTTTTACCACAACAATCCTTTATCTGGATGATTTAGTTTGCGTCGACGGTGATATCCAGGCTCATCGCAAAACGCACAACTTTATCGAGGATCCATGGACGCTATTTGCCTATCAATCAGCTAGTGTTGGAACATATTCAGGTCCAATACGTCATATACAACAATCCACTTCCTTCTATGGATTATTGTATCGGAAGGTAGCTAAAAGAAATTATGTCTGGATACTTTCGATGCTTTTTTCCCAACCACTTCCAGTCAAGTCCATGTTAAGTGGATTCTTTATTCAGAGTGGTCTGCACTTAAGTTTTTTCTTTCGAACACTCAGTCGTTTATTTGGTCAGTTTATGTATCCAAAGCAGACTCGATGGGTAATGATGGGTATACTTCTTATCTTTGCTTTGTATTGGCAGTGGAATCTGGTTGTGTGTCGCTGGATACTCCAACTGTTCTTTGTGCTGATATGCTCAAAAATACGCTATCGAGCATTCTATGTTTATGCTATTTTGTTATTGTTTTTCCCCATGTCCTATCGCTCGCTAGCCTGGCTGATTCCATGCTTATTTTCAGTTGCAAATTTGCATCAGATTCGTGGCTGGCAGATTCGATACTTTCTATTGCCTTGGCTTCAACTTGCCACAGCTTATCGGATTTCCATCATAACTTTTTTGTGTTACCCATTTTTACGCTTGCTGAGTGGGTGGATGTATCTATTTGCCTGGGTTTCAGTACTCTATCTGCCGTTAGCACCCATCTATGAACACGTCGTCCAACTCCTTCTTTCGGTTGAGGTTAAGCAAATCCTTTTTGCCGGTAAACCGACCTGGTGGATGATCCTTTTGATTTTACTGTGTGTTTTTGGAACCCAGAATTTAAAGAACAAGGTATTAATGCAACTTTCCATGATTATACTTTTCGTGTTAACTCAATGGGGACAGCCATGGGGTACTGTTACATACTTTAATGTTGGTCAGGGGAATGCGGCCTTAATTCAGTTGCCCTTTAATCAAGGGAATTTCATGATTGATGTAGCTAGAAATCGAAATCAGGCACTGATTACAAAATCGCTTTTGGCAAAAGGAATCACCAATCTCGATGCTGTTTTTATTACTCATGATGATGCGGATCATGCAGGGGGACTACAAAGACTTTCGGAAACGATTCCTATATCAAGAATCATTGATAAGAAAGAAGATGTATGGGTAGGACCGCTACATGTTTCTTCGTTTTTAAAGCAGTATCAGGGAGTAGATGCCAATGACAATAGTCTAGTACTGGGCTTTGATCTAATAGGTTGTTCATTTCTTTTTACCGGTGATTTGTATCGAGTTGGAGAACAGGAGTTTTTAAGGCAATATTATCATCTAACCTTTGATACGATACTTCTGGGTCATCACGGTTCAAAAACCTCAAGTGATTTTCATTTTCTTGCGTCCATTAAACCCAAGTTGGCAGTGATATCGTCAGATCCTTCAATGTATGGACATCCCCACATCGAATCATTGAAAACACTCTACCAACTTCGTATACCTTCGGTTTCAACTTCAATCGTTGGTGATATCCGAGTGTTTGTTTTGGGAAAGTATCAATTGTTACTGTCATCTTCCCGACAATTTGGTATAATTAAATGCAGGTGATAAGATGAATGTTTTAATCGTTGGTAACGATCGTTTTTTATTGAAGCAACAGGCAAAAAAATGGTTGGAAACTCAGGCTCCCTTTGCGAAAGATGTTGAACCAGTCGTCATGGATGGAAGTTCGACAGATTTTAAGTGGGATGAGGTGTTTGAAGAAATTTTAACCATCTCTTTTTTCAGTGACATTAAAGTCATTGAACTGATGCATCCGCCAGGATTTGCAAATACATCGACCATGAGTGAGGCTCAATTGAAACAGTGGACACATATGATTGAACAGCTTCCAAAGGAAGTCATTCTTATCGTTATGGTTGAAGCGAATAAGATTGATCAGCGTCTAAAAATCGTGAAACCACTTCTAGTTAAGGGTAAATTGATTCAGGTAAGTGGCTTATCACCCAATGAATTTAGAAAGTTTGTTCAGAGGCAGTGTGATTTACGTAACATGAGTATGGATTCTGCTACCTTTGAGCAGCTGATGTATCGTTTACCGAAACAGATGACACCATGTCTCAATGAACTGGATAAACTGGCAAATTATCCGCATAAGTTGGATCAGAAAACGATGTCACTGCTTCTTTCTGTTCCGCTTGAAGAGAATGTCTTTGAGTTATCGAAAGCGATTGTATCAAAAAATCTTAAGAAAGCGTTACATATCTACGGTGATTTGCAAACATTGAAGCATGATCCAGTAGCTCTGATTCCATCCATTGCCTGGCAGTTACGACTCATGTTTCAGGTGTTGCTTTTGCAGCGCGAACGCTTGTCGTCATTTGAAATTCGAGAGCGATTGAATGAAAATGATTTTGTCTTAAGTAAGGCAATCGAATATGCTAAGGGTAGCAGCGTTGAGCGCATCGTGGATTTACTTGAGCATTTAGCAAGTCTGGATCAGCAGATTAAAAGCGGAAAAGTAGATAAAAAGTTTGGGTTTGAGCTGTTTATGATTGAAGCAACGAGGTGAAACAATGGAAGCAATTCGTGAATTATATAAAGCAGGTCCTGGTCCATCCAGTTCTCATACATTGGCACCCCAACGGGCGTGCTTACTCTTTTTAGATAAACTCAAAGATCAGCCGATTTCAAGAGTCGCTGTTTCTTTGTATGGTTCTTTATCCCTGACAGGAAAAGGACATTATACAGATAAGGTTATTATAGATACATTTGCACCGATAGAAACAGAGGTAAGTTTCAAGCTTACCTGGCCATATGATTTTCCCAATGGATTGACGATTTCTGCTTATGATGAGCAAGATCAGCTGATGCTCGAGTGGGTTGTGTACTCCATTGGCGGTGGAAGTATTACCATTTTAAATGAAGGGTTTGATTTTCAGAAACAGGTGTATGAAGAAAAGAATCTGCTGGAAATCATTGATGTCTGCCAAAAAAATCAGTGGACGTTCTATCAGTATGCATATGATCGGGAACCTGATCTACCCGAATACCTTTCGTTAATTCTTAATGAAATGATGTCGGCGGTTCGACGTGGGCTGGATACGACAGGATTACTTCCGGGTCGACTTAAAATGGAACGTGTCGCCAAATCAATGTACCTCAAGGCATCTGCGATGGATGAGATTGCCGCTAAAAACCGCCTCCGGCTCCTTGCCTATGCCTATGCCAATAATGAGGAAAATGCCAGTGGTGGTCGTGTGGTTACTGCACCAACTTTGGGTGCCAGTGGAGTTCTTGCGGCTTTAATGTATCATTGTTATACCGATTTGGGGTATTCAAGACAACAGCTGATTCAAGCACTTGCGACTGCTGGTGTTATTGGAAACATCGTTAAAACCAATGCAACCATTTCAGGTGCTGTCGGTGGATGTCAGGCTGAAATCGGTGTGGCCTGTGCAATGGCTGCAGCAGCAATGGCACAGCTTGAAGGTGCGAATCTGAAAATTATCGAGTATGCGGCTGAAATTGGCATGGAACACCATCTCGGGTTAACATGTGATCCTGTGGGTGGTTATGTGATTATTCCATGCATTGAACGAAATGGTGCGGCAGTATTACGTGCGGTGGATGCTGCGTTTATGGCTAAGACCATCGGTGCCATCAAGGGGAATCGGGTAAATTTTGATACGGTCGTAAGAACCATGAATTATACAGGTGAAAAGATTGCTCTTGAACTTAAGGAAACCTCTTTAGGTGGTTTGGCAACTGAGTGTACCTGGGAACTTCCGGAATAATAAAAAAGGGGCTGTAACGAATAAATAGCCAAAAA
>ERZ869909.1536-NODE-1536-length-18409-cov-4.398593_pt1 | contig 18409 bp, 18 predicted proteins | sample MGYA00520892_ERZ869909 | MGnify/ENA primary metagenome ERZ869909 (study PRJEB32215, sample SAMEA104723947) | bioreactor metagenome | biome: bioreactor; feature: anaerobic bioreactor; material: water | place: China | collected 2015-03-12 ...
CCTTCCAGAAGTGTGTGAGGCAGGAAGCCGAACGCAAGCCTACAGGGACGTATTCACGGCGGCTTCTGGAAGGGACTCCCCCGCCCCAAGGCCGTGCTACGAAGTGTCACCCCAAAGTGCCAGCAGGGTGCACAACGTGATCCCGCTGACGTACCATTCGCCGCTACGTCGCGACAAACCATCTGCCGAGGGAAGGTACATGAGCATCAAGTCAGACCGCTGGATTCGCCGCATGGCCGAAGAGCAGGGCATGATCGAGCCGTTTGCGCCGGAGCTGATCCGGCAGAACAGCGAAGGTGGCAAGATCATTTCCTATGGTACGTCCAGCTATGGTTACGACGTGCGCTGTGCCGATGAATTCAAGGTCTTTACCAATATTCATTCGGCCACCGTCGACCCCAAGAACTTCGACGAAAAGAGTTTTGTCGATGTGCGCGGCGACTACTGCATCATTCCGCCTAACTCCTTCGCCCTGGCCCGCACCGTCGAATACTTCCGTATTCCGCGCAGTGTTCTGACCATCTGCCTGGGCAAGTCCACCTATGCCCGCTGCGGCATCATCGTCAATGTGACGCCGCTGGAACCGGAATGGGAAGGGCATGTGACGCTGGAGTTTTCCAATACCACCACCTTGCCCGCCAAGATTTACGCCAATGAAGGCGTGGCACAGATGCTGTTCCTGGAATCCGATGAAGTGTGCGAGACCTCGTACAAGGATCGTGGCGGCAAATACATGGGCCAGCGCGGCGTGACCCTGCCGCGCGCCTGATGAACCGGCAGCAACGCCAGCGCTTATTCGCTGGCGTTGCTGAACGGCCCCTCGTAGTCCACCAGACGTAACTCGCCATACAGACCGCGGCTTTCCACGTGGCGGCCGCGCACCAGCATGTAGTCCAGTTCCGGCGCCAGCCAGAAGACGGTGTAACGGCTGCTGTCGGCGTCGCGACGTTTTTCGATGCGCACGGTCTCCACTTCACCCAGCGGGGTGCGCAGGGTTTCGTGGCCCACCACCTGGATATGGTGCTCGCGTACCCGTGTGCCATAAGCGGTGGTCACCGAATACTCGGTCTGCTCGTCGGTCATCAGACAGGGAGCGATCAGCATCATGGTGAGTTCGTCCACCGTGCCGGGTTCGATATCGTACTCGGAGAGTTCCTCTTCGCCGTTGCTGGTGCTGGCGTTGATCACCCGGGGCGTGTCGCTGTCCCAGACAAAATCCATGAAGTGATCGCGCTCGCGGCGGAAGCCGCGGAAGTAGTGCATGTAGTGCTGGGTGTAGGGTTGGCAGTCCTCCCAGCGAAAGATGCTCAGTTCGGTGTTCTGCATCAGCCGGGAGTCGACGCTCATCTGCATGCGATACACACCATCTGTGTCGCCGGCTTCCAGTACCAGTTCAGCACGGATCGGTGTGGGCACGCGGCTGACACTGACGCGGTATTCGGCGCGGAAGGGCTGCAGGGTGCGTGTGCGGACAGGTTTGCTGGCCGGTCGTTCGGAGGTTGTTGTTTTCACGTCCGGGGCGGTGTCGGCGGTAACGGCGGGTGCCGTGAAAGCGAGCGTGAGCAGGACGAGGCCCGGCCAGGCAAACCCTGACCGGTAAAACAGGAACATGCGCATGCAGCGACGCCTATGGGTTGCGAAGCACCAGTTCGTATTGCCCGTCGCCCTCGTCCTGCACCATGCGGATCAGGGCGTAGCCGAGCTCCGGGGCAAACCATAACAGGGTCTGGCGATCACTGTCATCGTCACGCACGCGCTCCACTTTCAGGGTGTTGAAGCGGCCTGCGGGCACGCGAACGCTTTCCTCGCCGATAACCTGATAGACCATGTCTTCGCGGCGGCGCTCGCTGGCCACATCCAGGGCAATGTTGTCGCGCTGGCCGCGCATCAGGGCACATTGCAGGCCCAGGGTTTGTGACAGGATATCGGTGGTACTGCCGCCAATGTCGTAGGTGCGATCGTCGCTGCCGTCGCGGCGCGCCAGGGCGGTGCCGGCATCACGATCAAGCTCCAGGCGGGCTTCGCGGGTACGCCCCAGGCCACGACGGCGGTATTCATAAACGGTGCTTTGCGGGATGCAGTCTTCCCAGGTGAAGAAGGTGGTTTCACGGATCGAGCCGAGCAGGTTGCGCGCGCGGATTTCCATTTTCCAGGAGCCGTCGCTGCGTTTTTCCAGCGTGCGCTCGGCGGCTATGGAAAAGGGCACACCGGAGCCGCTCAGGCCATACGTCATGCTGAACGGCTGAATCGCCGGGGGAGTGCTTTCTTTTGAGGTGTCAGCGCTGACGCTCAGCGCCAGCAGGCCGCTCAGCGAGATCAGGGTGATGCCACTGGTAACCCTGCTCAGGAAGTGTTTGCCCATCCAGTTCCACTCCGTGGTCAGTCAGCCGCAAGCGGCCTTCGGCGCGCCAGGCGAGCACCTGCGGATAGAGCTGGTGTTCGCTGGCCTGTACCCGCTTTGACAGAGTTGCGGGTGTATCGTTCGCCTGCACCGGGATCCGCGCCTGGGCAATCAGGGGGCCGCCGTCCAGTTCATCGGTGACAAAATGGATGGAGCAGCCGTGCTCGGTGTCCCCGGCCTCCAGTGCGCGCTGGTGGGTGTTCAGGCCCGGATAGCGCGGCAGCAGTGACGGATGAATATTGATCAGGCGTCCGGCGTAGTGTTGCACGAAGGCCGGTGTCAGGATACGCATGAACCCGGCCAGCACCAGCGTGTCGGGGGCACAGGGATCGAGCGCCGCGATCATCGCCTGGTCGAACGCCTCGCGGCTGGGGTAGTCGCGGTGGTTGATCTCGAGGGTATCGAGCCCGTGCTGGCGGGCACGTTCCAGACCGCCGGCATCCGGACGATTGCTGAGCACGCAGACGATGCGGGCGGGCAGGGTGCCCGCCTCAATGGCGTCGATCAGGGCCTGAAGGTTGGTGCCGCTGCCACTGATCAGCACGGCAAGACGGTGTGTCACGCCTTGCTGCCCTCGATGACCACGTCGGGGTCGCCATCGTGGCTGACGATGTCGCCCAGCAACCAGGCGTCTTCGCCGCACGAGGTCATCAGCGCCAGCGTCTGATCGACGCTACCGTCCGGTACCACGATCACCATGCCGACACCACAGTTGAAGGTGCGGTACATTTCGGCGGTGGCCACCTGACCCTGTTCCTGCAGCCACTGGAATACCGGCGGCCAGGTCCAGCTGTCGCTGTCGATGCGGGCGCGGGTGCCTTCCGGCAAGACGCGCGGCAGGTTTTCCGGCAAGCCGCCCCCGGTGATATGCGCCAGGGCGTGGACTTCACCTTCCTTCAGCAGCTTGAGCAGGGATTTCACGTAGATGCGGGTCGGCTGCATCAGCGCTTCGATCAGCGGTACACCGCCGACGCGCGTGTCCTGGTCGTAATCGGCCTGCTCCAGAATGCGGCGGATCAGCGAGTAGCCGTTCGAGTGCGGGCCGCTGGCGCCCAGAGCGATCAGCTTGTCGCCAGCGCGGACCTTGCTGCCGTCCAGAATCTGATCACGTTCGACGACGCCGACGCAGAAACCGGCCAGGTCATAGTCTTCGCCTTCATACATGCCGGGCATTTCAGCGGTTTCGCCGCCCACCAGGGCGCAGCCCGCCTGCTCACAGCCTTTGCCGATGCCGCTGACCACGCGGGTGGCGGTATCGACATCCAGTTTGCCGGTGGCGTAGTAGTCCAGGAACATCAGTGGCTCGGCGCCACCAACGATCAGATCATTGACGCACATGGCCACCAGATCGATGCCCACGGTGTCGTGGCGGTCGTGCTGTATGGCCAGGCGCAGTTTGGTGCCGACGCCGTCGGTACCGGCCACCAGTACCGGCTCGCGATATCCGGCGGGCAGGGCACACAGGGCCCCGAAGCCGCCGAGGCCGCCCAGCACTTCCGGTCGCCGGGTGCGCTTGGCGATGGGGCCGATCTTCTTGACCAGGGCATTGCCCGCGTCGATATCAACGCCGGCATCACGGTAGCTGAGGGGCTTTTTTTCAGTCATGGGACGCTCCTGGTGGCGAGGGCGCACATTCTAGGCGCTGTGCCCGGCATTGTCATCGCCTGCGCGTGCGGCATGGCGGCCCCGGCGGTGGGCACTTGTGTCGGGATTGCCGGTCAGAACAGCCGTGTTCACCCTGATACAGGCGGTCGCTCCGCCGCTGTGAAATATGGATAATGAGCCTCGCCGCAAACCGGACGGATACGTCATGACGCATACTGTTTTCCCGCCACCTGTCTCTTTTCCTGTTCGCCCGGGCCCTTACGCCCGCGCCTTGCTGCGCCCGGCTGCGTGGTTCGCTCTGCTGGGCTGCCTGCTGGTTGCAATGACCGGGCCTGCACTGGCTCAGGGGCCAGCGCTGAACACCGTCGAAGTGCCGGTTGCTGATCGCAGCGCCAGCGCCCGTAATGAGGCCTTGCGCGAAGCGCTGTCGGTGATGCTGGTACGCATCAGCGGGCAGACCGAGGTGTCCGGTCTGCCCGGGGCATCCGCACTGCTGGAGCGCCCCGGCAACTGGGTGGAGCAGTTCAGCTACAGCGGCCGGGACAATGATCTGACCCTGCAGGCGCGTTTTGACGTGCGCGGCATCAGTGAACAACTGGCGAATGCCGGTGCGCCGGTCTGGGGGCGCGCCCGCCCCCAGGTGCTGGTCTGGGCAGCGCCGGACCGGGGCGATATCGTGTCGGCCGAAAGCGACAGTGACTTTGCCCGGGGCATGCGCGAGCGTGCGGCCTGGCGTGGCCTGCCGCTGCAGTGGCCTGCCATGGACAGTGAGGACCACGCGCGCATCAGCGCGGCCGACATTCGCGGCCGGTTTGATCGCCAGATCCAGAGCGCCTCACAACGGTACCAGGCACCGCTGGTGGTGTCGGTGGTGTACTACACCAGTGGCCGCCCCGGCGCGCGCTGGCGCCTGCTGCAAGAGGGCAACACCCTGCGCAGCGGCGAGGTCAGCGGCGATGGCGACAGCGGCCTGGGCGCGGCCCTGGCTGATGCCGTGAGCGATTATCTGGCGGAGGTCTACGCCGTGCGTGGCGGCGCCGAAGCCAGTGCCCTGACGGTGCGGATCGAAGGGGTCGAGCGGCTTGAGTCCTGGCATACCGTCCAGCGTTTTGTGGGCCAGCAGGCGGGGGTCCGTGCCGTACGCCTGGGCAAACTGGACGGCAAGGCCGTCAATCTGCAGGTGGATTTCTCGGGCGATACCGCCCAGCTGGAGCGCCTGTTGCAGCTGCATCGGCAACTGGGGCCATGCCGTGAGGCACCGGCGGCACTGCCGGAGCCCGGCGCGGTGAGTGAGGTCCTGCGCCTGTGCTGGCAGGGTGCGAGCTGAGGCGGCAGTGCGATGACTGCACAATTACCCCTGGCCCTGCGCCTGCGTGAAGGGTTTGACCTGGACAGCTATGCCGGGCCGCCAGGACTGGCAGAGGCGGTCAAGGCACTGGTCGCCGGGGAGTGGGGGCAAGTGTATCTGCACGGGGCCTCAGGCACCGGCCGTACTCATCTGCTGACCGCCGCTGTGCGCCTCGCCGAGGGGCTGGGGCAGTCGGCCTGCCTGCTGCCCGGCGAGGAGATGGCCCACCTCACGCCGGATGTGCTGGAGGCGTTCGAGCAGTTCGACCTCGTGGCTGTAGACAACGTCGACGCGCTGGCGGGCCTGCCGGACTGGGAAGAAGCCCTGTTTCACCTCTATAACCGCTGCCGGGAAGCGCAGGGGCGGTTGCTGTTTGCGGCGCTGGCGCCGCCTGCCGCAGCCGGTTTTGCCCTGCCGGACCTGGCCAGTCGTCTGGGCGCGGGGCCGGTGTACCGCCTGACCGTGCCGGATGATGCGGCGCTGGCGGCCTTGCTTCAGCGCCGGGCCCGGCATCGCGGGCTGGTACTGGGCGAGGAGGTGGCGGCCTATGTGGTGCAGCGCGGAGAACGGACGCCCGCGGCCCTCATGCAGCTGCTTGAGGCGCTGGATGAGCATGCTTTGGCACGTCAGCGCCGACTGACCATTCCCTTTGTAAAGGAAGTGCTGGGGTGGTAATTTACAAAACTACAACAGTGGCTGTCCGGGCCGCTGGCTAGAATTTGATCGCTTTACATAACAACTACAAACCTAACAAGAACAATAGAGCGCGGCGGAGCACCGCTGCGGGAGAACAGTATGACTTATCGCAGGTTGCGACCCCTTGCGGCGGGGTTGCTGCTTTGCTTGGGTACCGGGGCGCACGCAGCAACGTTCCTGATCTCCACGCCTGATGATGTCTCGCAGGAGGGCGAATGCTCCCTGCGCGATGCGTTCATTGCCATCACCCAACAGAAAGAGATCAACGAGTGCCCGGCCGGCACCGGCAACGATGTCGTGCGGCTGCAGGCGGGCGAGGTCTATCAGCTGGACAGCCAGCTGGTGCTGGGGGGGTATACCAAGAATGTGCCTCAGGAGGATGAGGATGGCAATCCTGTTCCTGAGGACGGCTGTGACCCGGATGATCCACCTGAGGGAGAAACCGGGTGCCCACAAAAGGTGGTGCAGCGTGTCATCAATCCGACCGTGCGGATCGAAACCCTGCTACGCGATGAAGACAATGAAGATGCCCCCAACCCGGTCATTCGCGCCGCTAGCGGCGCCCGTGTTCTGTGGCTGCGTCGCAACGCCACGCTGACGCTGGACAATGTTGAGTTGCAGGGGTGTAGTCCGGCTGACCCCGCGCAGGTGACCTGTGATGTGCCGGTGGCCGAACTGACGATCCCTGGTGAGTACGAAGACGAAGACAACACCATCCCTAAGGTTCTGCCCCCGGATGGTGGGTTGCTGTTGCTGGATGGTCGCCTCACAGCACGCGATGCGGTGACCTTTCGCGGTGGTCACGCGCGCCACGGCGGGGCGCTGTTCGTGCGCGAGAGCCTGACTGTGTCGTTGCAGAACACGCGTCTGACGCACAACGTGGCCACCGGTAATGGCGGTGCCATCGCGGTGTACGAGGATTTTGGCAACGTGCTGGTGCTTACACGTTTCTTCATGGCCGAGAATCATGCGGGTGGGCAGGGCGGCGGCGTGGTCCTGCCGGGTGGTATTCGTAGCCCGCGTCTGCTGATGGCCAATGGCACCGTGCTGCGTAACACCGCCGGGCTGGGTGGGGCCGCCGTCCATGTCGGCATGGCGGAAGATGATGATCCTGATGAGCCGACCGCGCGTGCACCGATTCTGGATCTGGCGAACCTGACGCTGGTGGAAAACAGCAGTGCCGATGCCGACGGCGGTGCGCTGTTCATCGACAGCATCGGTGAGAGCGATGTAGTTAGCAGCAGCGTGCTGGTGGCCAATCTGCCCCGTGACTGTGCAGGCGCTGGCCTGGAGCCGAGCGTAGTGGATGGCATCCTGTTTGCGTACACCGTCACCAGCGACAGTGGCTGTCCTGACCCGGGCATCTTCCAATTCCCCGGAAACAGCGGTTATGCCAATGCGGCGGATATCAGCGTACTGCGTAATCTGGATGGCCCGTGCGGCGCAGGGTGCGCGCCGATCGTGAACGAGGATGCGCTGTTCGAGTTGCCCGGTTTTCTGCCCAACTTTGAGTCGGACCCGATCCTCAATGGTCTGCCCCGTCTGGTGGACGGTGGCAGCCCCGAGACCAGTGCAGAATTTGTCTGTGAGTCCGACGACCAGCGTGGATTCCGCCGCGAGGATCGCTGTGACATCGGCGCTCTGGAGTTCCGCCGGGCGCAGGGCGAACCAGACAGTTTCAATCTGGTTATCGGTCGCACCGAGATGCTGGATGTGGTGGCCAACGACCTGCGTGACAGCACCATTGACTGCACGCTACTGGCCCCGGGTACGCCATGCCTGTGGGTGGTGCAGTCCTCCGGTCGTGGTGCAGAGATCATTACGGTGATCGACGATGACGGCTACCCGAGTCTTGAGTACCGCTTTACGAATCGCTACGACGGCTATGATTTCTTTGCCTACCGCGTCAATCGTGACGCTATTATCGGTGAGACCTTTGGTGATAACGATATCGGTGGCCGCGTGGCGGTACTGGCGCGTCCCGAAACCGGCATGACCCGCAGCCGTAATATCGACGACTTTGGCGGTGTTCAACCGCTTTGGCTGTTGGGGCTTGTGCTGGCGGGTCTGATGCGGCGCAAGGGGTGGGGTCGCTACCGGGCTCGATGGCTGACCGCTATGCTGTTCCTGGGGCTTCCGATGCTTGCCAATGCGGCGGATATCCAGGTCAACCAGTTGACGGATGCAGTCCCCCTTCCGGAACCGGTAGCCGGACAGTGTAGCTTGCGCGAGGCGATTGAGAGCGCCATCGACAAGCTGCCCAATGGCACAGGCTGCGCTAACGGGATGACGGGGGAAGATCGCATCCTGTTGCCAGAAGGCACCATCACACTTGTCGAACCGCTCGTGGTGCGGGAGGCGAACCGGATCGTCATCGAAGGTCAGGGGCCGGACAAGACGTTTATCGAAGCGGGTGGAGCCTTCCGCTTGCTGGAGCACCGCAGCCGCGTGACGCTGCGTAACCTGACGCTGCGGGGCGGTGATGCCCAGTCCGGTAACGGCGGTGCGATACAGGCCTTCACCAGTCTGGTGCTCGACAATGTGCGCCTGGAAGGTAACCGTGCAGCGAACGGCGGGGCCATTTACCTGAATTTCAGTGCCGATGAGCGGCGTCAGGTGGTGATACGCCGTGCCTTCTTCGTGGATAACCAGGCGACGGGTAACGGCGGTGCGCTGGCCATGGTGGCGCAGCGCGAGGACCATGACCTCGAGATCAGCAACAGCACCTTTGCCGAAAACAGCGCCGGTGATGTGGGGGGCGCGCTGGATATTCGCGGTGGCCAGCGCATGCGTACACGGCTGATCAACAATACCTTTGTGGAGAACAGCGCCGTACAGGGCGGGGCCGCCATTGATTTCAACGGTTACGCTGGCAACGCCAATATCATCAGCGCCACGCTGGTGGATAACAGCGGCCCGGCACAGATCGATCTGGGTAACCTGCCGGTGGACCCGAACGTGGAAGCGGGCAATATCACGCTGTCGAATTCCATCGTCGCGGCGACCACGCAGGCGTGCAGCCTGGGAGACCGGCGTCTGACACGCAGCATGTACAACCTGTTTGCCGATGCCATTGATCCGAGCTGCGAACCCACGGCTGCCAATGGCAACACCGGCAACGAGACCGCGCCACGGGCGGCGATGGTCGCCTCCCTGAACAACGGCGTGCTGGTCATGGCAGATGAAGTGGCCGGGGAAGACTGGTTGCAACCGCATCTGCCGATCACCGACACCGATGATGAGCTGATTGTCGATGCGGCCAATCCCGCCGATCTGGTCAGTGGCACCGGCAGCCCGGATGTGTGCCGCACCACGGACCTGCGCGGCCGGTCCCGTGCGGCGGGTGAGCGCTGCGACCGGGGGGCCTTCGAGTTCCAGCGCCCCACGGCTCGCGACAGTACAGGCAACAACGCCAACCGCCGTACTCGCACGGTTCGCCTTGACGTTCTGGCCAACGATATTGCCGGGGAAGACGGCGTGGCCTTGCGCCCCGGCACCCTGACACTGATCACCGGCGATGGCGATGAACTGGCCGAGACCGTGGGTGAGGCGTTTGTCCGTCAGCGCCGCGCGGACCCCGAAGACGACACCAGCGTCCAGTTGCAGTACGACGATGTGATCCAGGTGTTGTCTGACGGTGATGAGTATGAACACAGCGCTGCGGATATCGATGATCCGGTTCGTGAATGCGGTATCGGCCTGAACCTGGATGGCTCACAGAACAACGCTGGCGCCACGGATCCGGATGCCCTGCGCGACGACGATTGCGTGGTGGTCTATCGCTTCCGCCAGCCCACACCCCTGGTGACCTGTGAGGATCTGCCGTTTGAAGACCGCTTCCGCTATGAGGTCGATGTGGACGGCTTCACCCTGCAGGTTGATCCTGATACCGATGAAGAAACCCGGATATGGAACAATACACCGACGACGATTTCTGGCCTGGTGACGGTATCGATCAGCAATGTGCCGCCGATCGTGCCGCGCACACGTATCTCGCGTCGTATCGAGCCGGGTGGCGAGGTGACTGTACACCTGCTGGATGAAGGCGTACGCGAATCGGACTTCAACATCGTGAGCATGCGTCTGCGTGAGAACGCGTCGCCGCTGTTTGCCCGCCGGGCGCTCGACAACACCATCGAGGGCACCGGCGTGATCTTCAATATGGATGACTTTACGGTGACCTATCGCCACGGCGATAACACCAAGCGCTTTACCGATACCTTCACTGTGCAGCTGCGCGATGAATGCGGTGATACTTCCGACGTGCGTTTCGAGATCACCTTCCCGCAACAGAATGCGGCCGGGGGGGAACTGGTGGGCGCAGGCGGGCTGCTGACGCTGTGGCTCATGTTGCTCGTCGGCGTGCGCTACCGGGGGGCTGCCCAAGGTCGAATGCAGGCAGGGTGACAAGCTGCGTATAATGTCGCCATCGTTGAATGATGGCACAGGAGCGCAGTATGAATACCTCTTCCGGTTGGGACCTGGTTGTCATTGGCAGTGGTCCGGCAGGGGAGGCCGCCGCCATGCGTGCCGCCAAGAGCGGCATGAAGGTGGCGATGATCGAAGACCAGGCCCAGGTGGGCGGCAGTTGCACTCACCTGGGCACCATCCCGTCCAAGGCGCTGCGCCATCAGGTGCGCCAGGTGATCCGCCATCAGCGCAACCCTCTGCTTCAGGGCGTGGCCGACATGCCGGACGTCGGCTGGCCGCAACTGGTCAACAAGATTCGTGATGTGATCAGCGCCCAGGTGCGGGTGCGCTCCGGATTCTATTTCCGCAATCGTGTTCAGGTGTTCCAGGGGCGCGGGCGCATCGCGGGTGAGGGCCGGGTGCAGGTGCAGGACCGCCAGGAGCGCGAATGGCTGCTGGAAACCCGTTATATCATTCTGGCCACGGGCTCGCGGCCCTACCACCCTGAAGATGTGGACTTCAATCATCCGCGTGTGTACGACAGCGACACCATCCTCGACATGGATCACACGCCGCGCAACCTCATCATTTACGGCGCCGGTGTCATCGGCTGCGAGTACGCCAGCCTGTTCACCGGCATGGGCATGCGCGTGGACCTGGTCAACAGTCGCGAGCATCTGCTCGACTTTCTCGACGCAGAGATTTCGGACGCCCTGAGTTACCACCTGCGAGAACAGGGCTGCACCATCCGCCACGGCGAGGAGTACGAAGCGGTCAAGGCCGATGACGATGGCGTCACCCTGTTGCTGAAATCCGGCAAGCGCCTGCGTGCCGACGCCCTGCTGTGGTCCAACGGGCGCAGTGGCAACAGTCGTGATCTGGGGCTCGAAACGGTCGGTATCCAGGCCAATGGCCGGGGCCAGTTGCAGGTGGACGAGGCCTATCAGACCTCGGCGCCGGGGGTGTACGCCGTGGGCGACCTGATCGGCTGGCCGTCGCTGGCCAGTGCATCCTACGATCAGGGACGTTTTTGTGCGGCCGGGTTGTGCGGCGAAGCGCCGCGTCAGGTCAGCAATGTACCCACCGGTATCTACACCATTCCCGGCATCAGTTCAGTGGGGCGCACTGAACATGAACTGACCGAAGCGAAGGTGCCTTACGAAGTGGGGCAGGCGTTTTTCAAGAATCTGGCGCGTGCCCAGATCACCGGCGAAAAGGCCGGGATGCTGAAACTGCTGTTCCATCGCGACACGCTGGAGTTGCTCGGGATTCACTGCTTCGGCTATCAGGCTACCGAGATCGTGCATGTGGGGCAGGCCATCATGGCGCAACCGGCCCCGCACAACACGCTGGATTACTTTGTTGAAACCACCTTCAACTACCCGACCATGGCTGAAGCCTACCGGGTGGCGGCGATCAACGGCCTGAACCGCCTGCGCCGCTGAGCGTTCAGCCGCCGCGCTGGCGGCGGCTGCGTTCGGCGTAGACCTCGCGCGTGCGCAGGCTGGCCTCGGTGGATTTGCGCACCAGCACATAGGTGGCGCCAGCACCGCCGTGTTCCGGCCGTGCCGAGTGCCACGCCAGCACCAGATCCGATTCCGCCAGCCAGTGCATCACATAGCTCTTCATGCGCGCGGGCTGCGGGCTGTGCAGCCCCTTGCCGTGAGTGATCAACAGCGTGCGCAGCCCCCGCTGATGCGCCTCGGTCAGCAAATCGTGGACCAGCTTGCGGCCGTCCGTCAGCGTAATCCGGTGCAGGTCCAGTTTGGCCTGAATCTCGTATTTGCCCAGCCGCAGCTTGCGGTACACGCCTTCCTGCACACCATTCTTGCGGTGGCCGACGATATCGTGCGGCCCGATTTCCGCGACCTGTTCCGGTAATGTCAGGGGGTTGGGGTCCTTGAGTCGTTCACGCACCGCCGCCTCCCGGCGGGCCAGCTGGGCCGGGGAGGGGGCACTCTGGGCGCGCGCCGTGACCCGATTATCCGGGGCCAGCGGCTTCACATCGCCCATCTCTGAGCGGAACAGGTCCAGGTCGTGATCTGCCATGGTCATCACCTGCGCACACTAACGAATCACTTGAATGGTACCGCAACCGGGCGGAAACTGGGATCAAGGATGGAGGAGGTGTGTCATGCACCAGCGACTGCATCGGGATCATCTGAAGGTCAACGTACGGGTGCGCGAGCGGGATACCGGTCGTGTCCTGGGACATCTCGCCGACGTCTCACTGGGTGGCTTGTGCATATCGGGTGAAGCGCCTGCGTGTGAGGGCGATCCGGTCTGGCTGACGCTGAGTCTGCCCTGGCCTGTCGAGGGCCAGCGGGAAGTGAGCCTGGCGGCGAGCTTGCGCTGGCAACGGGCCGCCGGGTCGCGCAGGCATGCTGGCTACCGGTTACACGCCGCCGATGCTCCGGCGCTGGCGGTGCTGGATGCCCTGGCGGCGCGGTTTGCGGATTGATGGCGTCGGGTCAGTAGTCGGCGTCGTCGCGCCGGCCACGCCGTTCTGCACCAGGCGGCACAGGGAGTGCTTCGTCCTGGTGGCGCTTGCGTTGAGCGTCCCGGCGCTGCTTCTGCCGGGTCTCACGCTTGTGGTGTTCCTGCCATTCGTCCTGATCGTAATCGTCGAAGTGCTGGTGGCGTCCCATAACCTTGCTGGCTCGTGTGCTGTATAACGACCCTATTTTTAATCTGTTTTTTCACGCTTGTCATCGCTTTTCACCCGTAAACCGATGGATATGACACAATAGGCTGTTGTACGCCCATTGCAGGAGCACAGCAGGAGAGGACAGGGTGGAGCAGACCGATCGCGTCTGGGGGTTTCTGACGCCCATAGGTAAACAGTTATACGAGTACTGGCCCGGCTTGGCAGCGGGCTTCAGCCTGCTGGTGGCGATGCTGGCGGTGTCCCATGCCGTGCTCAACAAACGGGATGCGCGTGCGGCGGCCGCCTGGACCGGCCTGATCTTTCTGTTGCCCCTGATTGGTGCAGCACTGTACCTGTTGCTCGGGGTCAATCGTATCCAGCGTCGCGCGCGACAATTGACGCCCGACGTGACCGGCACCTCCGTCGATCTGGTGCCCGTCATCCAGCCGCGCCCGCGCCCCGGGCATCTGCATACGCTGGCAGAGCTGTCCGGGCGGCTGACCGGCTTGCCCCTGCTGAACGGCAATGCCGTGACCACCCTGGAAGCCCCCGACGCACTGGCGGACATGATGGCCGCCATCGACGCCGCCGAGGATTCCATTTATCTGGCGACCTACATTTTTGGCAACGATGCTGCGGGTCGGCCGCTGGTAGACGCGTTGGCTGCAGCAGCCCGCCGTGGTGTTCAGGTGCGCGTGCTGATCGATGGCATGGGCGCTCTCTACACCTTCCCGTCCATCGTGCGCCGCCTGCGTCGCCGTGGCGTGCTGGTGGAACGGTTCCTGTACTCGCTGGCGCCCTGGCGGATGCCGTACATGAACCTGCGTAATCATCGCAAAGTCATGATTGTCGATCGCCAGGTCGGCTTCACCGGCGGCATGAACCTGCGCGGTGGCTATGTCAGCGAGCCCGCCAGTATTCGCGATCTGCATGCCCGGGTAGAGGGGCCTGCGGTGGAACATCTGCTGCGCAGTTTCGTCGCGGACTGGTACTTCACCTGCCGTGAACACCTCAATGCCGATTATGCGGGATCGCTGGAGTGTGGCCCGGTGCTGGCGCGCGGTATCAGTGCAGGCCCGGATGCCGATCTGGGCAAACGCCGCCTGACGCTGCTGGCCGCCATCGGCAGCGCCCAGCATGAAATACGTATTGTGACACCTTATTTCGTGCCGGATCAGACCTTGCTCACCGCATTGCAACTGGCGTGCATGCGCGGGGTCCGGGTGGAGCTGATCCTGCCGGGGCGCAATAACATGCGCCTGGTGCACTGGGCTTCACTGCACATGCTGCCCTGGCTGGTGAGCGACGGCTGTGAGTTGTATTTTTCCGCCGAGCCGTTCGACCATACCAAGGTGATGACCGTCGACGGCAACTGGAGCCTGCTGGGCTCCGGCAACTGGGACGCCCGCAGTTTGCGTCTGAATTTCGAGTTTGATCTGGAATGCTATGACGAGGCGCTGGCTGAAACACTGAACCGGCAGATGGACATACGCCGCGCCAATGCCCGCCGCGTCAGCCTGGAAGACATGCAATCGCAGGGCTATCTGCGGCGCCTGCGCAACGGGTTTGCCTACGTGCTTGAACCCTATCTGTAAAAAAGGGAGACAACAGACGTGCGTCTTGAACAGGGCCAGGTATTACCGCCGCGTGCGGCGCAACTGCTGAAGGTGTGCTATGCGCTGGTGTTGCTGGTGGTGCTGCTGGGCATCTGCGCCTGGTTGCCGGAGGATGAAGGCCGTCTGTGGCTGGGTCGAGGCGTGAATCTGCTGGTGGCGCTCTATTTGTGGCTGCTGGGGGGGCTGTACCTTTCGCCGTTGTTCCTGGCGCCTGCAGACAGCGCCGAACCGAATGCGCCCGGTCTGGGGCTCGCCTTGATGCTGCCGTTGTTGCTGGCGGCGGCCGCGCCCATGCTGTCAGTGGCGATGGGCGGCGTACTGCTGCTGGTGGCCGTGTTGTGGCTCGCGCTGATCGAGGCCCTGCCGTCACAAAAGGCGCAATGGCCCGCAGCCTGGAGCAAGGCCCGTCTGCAGCAGACGCAGCTGCTGGTGGTGGCGCTGGCCAGCGCCGCCGTGGCGGCCTGGTCGGCAGGCGTCCGCTATTGATACTTTGCCCGGCACTTGCGGCCACTGTCAGCATGGTGGCAATCTGACATCATGCATGATTCATGAACAACTATAACAAGGTCCGCGCCGTAATATTGCGGTAGGGATAGCGGTAACGGGTGCCGCGATGAATTGCAGGGTTGGAGGTGGAGTGGAACGGGTCCGGCTGTCAGCAGCGGCAGTGCTGTGCGCGCTGGTGTGCGTTCTGGGGATGGGAGCCCCCGGTGCGCCCGCCCGGGCGTCCGCGCTGAATGGCGCCAATGCCCTGGCGGAGGTTGGCGACTGGTCCCTGATTACTGACCGCGAGGGTATTCGGGTATTTGCCGCCAGCAGTGACGGATCGCGTTTGCGCGCCTTTCGTGGCGAAACGCAGATGCGGATTGATGATTTTCGTGGCATTGCTCCGCGACTGGACAATTACGAAGCGGTGGCAGGCTGGATGCACATGGTGTCGGCCATCACCGAGCTGGACAGGCGTCATGACCATGATCGGGATCTGCATCTGACCACGTATTTACCGTGGCCGGTGCGCAATCGCGATGTGGTGTTGAATATCGGCTTGCATCAGGATCCCTCGGATTACACCCTGACGCTGCATTACGATGACATTCCACGCCCGGACGTGGTGCTGCCCGGCTACATGCGCATGCCGCAGATGGTAGGCAAGCTGCGCTTCACGCCGCTGGAGGCCCCCAACGTGGCGGTGACTTTCGAGGTGATTGCCGATCCGGGCGGGGCTATTCCCGTATGGCTGGCCAACATGCTGGTGCGCGATATCCCCTATTTCTCGCTTTATCGCCTGAGCAGGATGATCAATCAGCCGTTGCCGGTGGACAGGCCTCACCATCCGGACATCAAGGCGCCGCCGGGCTGGCCCTGAGGGTCAGCGTTTCAGCGGACTGCCCGGGCCCAGCAGTGCCCAGATGATCAGACCCAGCACCGGTAGCAGGACCACCAGCACGGCCCACAGTACTTTCTCCGCAGTGCCTGCACGCGATTGAATGATCATGACGATCGCGTAAATGACCAGCGCCAGCACAATCAGGCCCAGAATATTGGTCATGTGTCCTTCTCCCTGACGAATCCATTGATGACTACAGACTACGCCGGGGAACGGCGCCTGTCTGTGTCTGCTCTGAAAAAAAGCGTGAAAGGCGCCGTACGGTGAGCGGGTGTCTGGTGTCCCGGAGAGGATTTGAACCTCCGACCTAGCGCTTAGGAGGCGCTTGCTCTATCCAGCTGAGCTACCGGGACGCAACTTTCATCGGTGAGGACCGGGATTGTAGCGGGGTGGCGAAATTGTGCCACCCCCGGGCTTGTCCGGTTTATCTCCGGCGGGCTATGGTGAGGCGCTTCTTTTTGTTGATGCCTGTTATGAATCCTCCCTGGCTTTCCGTCATTGTTCCCGTGCGCAATGAAGCAACGCAGCTTGCCGCGACGCTGCTGCCGTTGCAGCCGTGGCGGGCACGCGGCGTGCAGGTGCTGGTGGTGGACGGTGGCAGCGACGACGGCAGCGCCGAGGTGGCGAGGCCACTGGCGGACGAGGTGTTGTACAGCGAGCCGGGGCGTGCCCGACAGATGAATCGTGGCGCCGCTTGGGCCCGCGCGCCCTGGTTATGGTTTCTGCATGCGGATACCCGCTATGACGGCGTGCACCTGGCCGCGCTGGAACGTTTTTGCACCGGTGCTACGGAAGGTTGGGCGTTCTTTCGGGTACGTCTGACCGGCCCCGGCCCGTTGCTGGCGACGGTCGGCACCCTGATGAACGCGCGCTCGCGCCTCACGTCGGTGGCGACGGGGGATCAGGGTTTGCTGGTATCAAGGCAGCTGTTCCGGACATGCGGCGGATATCCGGATATTCCCTTGATGGAAGACGTGGCGCTGAGCAAGCGGTTACGGCGCCTGGCGGCGCCTGCTGTGCTGAGTCCGGCATTGGGGGCAGACAGCCGGCGTTGGGAAACACAGGGGCGCTGGCGCACCATCCTGCTGATGTGGCGCCTGCGCTGGGACTACTGGCGCGGCGTGGCGCCGGAGCAGCTCCATGCCCGCTACTACCCGGCGGCCTCCGTCAACCGGGCGGATCGTGCCGATGACGCAGCCACCCTGGTGATGTTGACCCGCGACCTGACCAGCGGCCAGGCCAAGACCCGCCTGCGCCCTGCGCTCGGGGAGGAGGGCGCCGCTGCCGTTCATCGGGCGCTGGTAACACGCACCTTGTCATTGTGCGTCGCCGCAGCCTGGCCGCTACGCTGTCATGTGCAGGGCGACCCCGCGCCCTTGCAAGCGCTGGCCCCGGATGCCGGGATTGCCTGGTTGTCCCAGGTGCCCGGCGATCTGGGCTGGCGCATGCAACACGCCCTGGCCAGCGCCCATGCGGCGGGCTATCGCCGGGTGGTATTGCTCGGCAGCGACTGCGCGGCACTGAATCAGGACTATCTGGACATGGCGTTCGCGGCACTGGCCGTGCATGATTTTGTGCTGGGCCCGGCGGAAGACGGCGGCTATGTGCTGATCGGCAGCGCCCGGCCGTCGACCTGGGCGGGCGCACCTTGCCTGACCGGCACGCGGTTTGGCGGTGCCCGGGCGCTGGAGGACACACTGGCCTGCTTGCGCACGCAGGGGTCTGTAGCGCTGCTGCCGCCCCTCTGGGATGTGGATGATTTGCAGGCCGTCACGCGGGCGCTCGATGCGGGCTACCTGAACAAGGCATGGTGAGGTTGAAAGACATGGGGGAGGTCGATGTGCTGGACCGGCAGCTGATCGCAGAGCTGCGCGACATCATGGGGCCGGAGTTCCCTGTATTGGTGCAGGCCTACCTGCGTGACGCCGAGGCGCGGATGCAGGAATTGCGCACGGCGCTGGGTACGCTGCCGAGCCGGGAGGACGATGCGGCGGAGGCGAGGGACGCAGAGAGTGCCCGTCGCGCAGCGCATACCCTGAAGGGCAGCAGCAGCAATCTTGGCGCGGTGCGGGTCACCCGGCTCTGTGCCGAGCTGGAGGAGCTGGCGCGCCGCCGGAGTCCGGTGCAGGGCACCATGCTGGATGAGCTTGAGGTGGCACTGGAGGAGGCGGCTGACGCGCTGGCGGCCTTGCTGCAGGCGGCGGAATAACAGGCAAAAAAAAGGTTCATCGCGCTTTACCGGGAAATGCGGCTTTGATCTTCAGGAAGAAGTAGTCGCTATCCCGGAATCCGTACGCCA
>ERZ869909.1537-NODE-1537-length-18403-cov-4.050147_pt1 | contig 18403 bp, 21 predicted proteins | sample MGYA00520892_ERZ869909 | MGnify/ENA primary metagenome ERZ869909 (study PRJEB32215, sample SAMEA104723947) | bioreactor metagenome | biome: bioreactor; feature: anaerobic bioreactor; material: water | place: China | collected 2015-03-12 ...
CCAGCATCTCGGGATGCCCTCGCCAGCGGCGGCCGCCGCCCGCGCCATCGTAGGCGCGGGTCGAACGGGAGAAGAATTTGCGGAGCCGATCAAAAATCATGGCCGCAATGATGCGGCCATTCGTAAGCAACCCCCAATGCGTTTGATTGGGCTGGAGTGGGTTTAAGTGGGTTTCTTTAGGGTCATCCTGTCGAAGAACGCTTTCAGTTCATCCCGATATGCCCAGTATTCGCGCCCGTATCGTCCGACAGGGCTGCTCGGTTGCTTCGCAAGGTTGTTACGAACGAAGTCTGCACTCTTCCCGATCTCGCGACCGATCGCCGCCGCAGTCCAGATAATGTCGATGGATTGTTTCGTCTTCATGGCTGTCAGCCCTCGTATGTTATGCGCTTCGTGCATAGCTAACTCATTGAAAGAAAAAGGCTTTAGCATTTAAAAACATTGCATGGAGTGAAATCCCGCGCCCCCGTCTCCCCGCTAGAGGCAGAGGCCGGGAAGGACCCGCCCGGCCCACCTGTCCCACCTCGCCAGCCATCGCCGCAGAAGGTGGGGCACGAAATTATCGAATGATTTCATTGGCTTGCCCTACCTGTCCTACCTGCCCTACCTAGAAACACACAATCATCATGCGCGCATGTGCGCATACGGACTTACTGAAAACAGGTGGGACAGGTAGGACAGGTAGGGCAACCCCTTGAACTAAAGGCGCTTTCGCTGTCCTACCTTCGGTGTGTGTCCTACCTTAACGTAGGGTGGGGCATCATCCGTCGCCGTCGTCCCACCCGATCTCCTGTTTCAACTGCTCTGCGAACTGGTCTCGGCACGCTTCCAGCGGAGGCAAGGTGTAGGCATACCCGCGCTGCATCGTGGCACCATCATCGGCGGGAATGGACACCCTGCTTTTCCGAAGGCCGGGAAGGAGTTTCTTCAGCTTGATACCGAAAGCGGTGGACGACGCCTTGCGCCGGATTCCGATCTTCTCGCTGGCATCGACATAGTCGTCGAAGAAGGCGTCCGTGGCGACGAAGTCCGGCCATCGATCGTGCTTTCGCGTCGGCGCGCCGGCTTTCAGGCGGTCAAGCAGCCACGTCTCGATCGGGTCGAGGCTGCGCACCTTCTGCTCAAGCAGCGCCTCGGTCTTCGGGATCGTTCGAAGATTGATGCCGGAAAGGTCGAAATTCATCAGATCGTAGAGCAGTGCCTCCCTGCCGCCGGCAGCAAGCTCGGCTTCCATCTCGGCGAAATAGCCGTGGTTGCCGGCGCAGCGAGGATGAACATCGAAGACGGCAAAGCGCCGCTCGTCCTTTCCGGCGGGAACGACCCAGTCCTCATTCGAGGTCATCAGCACGCGGATGAAATTCGGCAGACGCACCGGGTCCACGCCCTTCGCCTCGATCATCTGGATTTCCGACGTGACGAGACCCTTCAGCCGGCCCTCGGCGGCCTTGTCGCCCGCCCAGACCGCCTCCTCGGCCTGCAATAGCAGGCAGGAAGCCATATGAGCGTTGAAGTTTCCGGTCACATACCGCGGATCGTCGACGAGAAAGAAGTGCGGCCGAAACAGCGAGCCGATCGCGTTTCCCACGATGGTTTTTCCGGCGCCCATCGCACCGCGCAGGACGATCGCCGTGCCTGGCTTCTCGCGCGGTTTCTGGACCATCTGGGCAAACCATCCGAAGATCCAGCGAAACACCTCCTGATCGCCATGCGCGACATTGGTGAGCAGGTGATCCTTCAGGGCGGAATAGGAGCCTCCGCGCCGTGGGGCGACAGAGAAGCCTTGCCAGAGGTTAAGATGGCCGGCAGGCGCGATGTCCCCGTCCGGGTTCGGCCAGAACGTGATTCCCTGATAGGTTCTGCGATTGGGCGAAGTCCACCATGCCTCGCCCCAGCTGATCGCCCTCGGCTTCCCGTCTCGGCCTTTCCGCGTGATGAAGCGATTGGCAAGGTAGGATTTGAAGCCGGCTTCCTTGATGATGCGGACCCGATCACGGGCATCAGCATCAGCCTGCACCGACACGACCGCGCCGGTTCCGCCGATCAGCACGAACGCGAAAAGCCGGTTGAGTTCGTCCATGTCGAACGAGTCCGGCAATGCCGCCACGGGCTGATCGGCCGGCGGCGGTGCGACCGCCGCCTTCGGCGCGTCATTCTGTGCAGCGGCATAGGCATTGGCGACGATCGCGTCGACCTCTGCCCATGCGCCGCCCTTCTCGATTTCATCCGTCATGGCACGCCTCCATCGGGCGCGTCACAGCGGCAGGGGGGGGGGGGGCGGAAGCGTCACAGGTCGAGCCGCTCCGCCGCATGCTCGAAAGCCGATGCGATGACGTCGTCGATCTTGTCGACCGCCTCCGAAAGGGAGTCGTAGGCGTCACTATCCTCAACGAGGGAAACAGCCTCCCGAGCCGCATCCGCAGCGGCCGTTAGCTTCCCGTGGAGACGCTCGATCTCCTCCGCGACAAGTTCGCGGAACTCTTCGAGCGCGTTTTCTTCGGGTTCCGCGCTCATTGCCGGGCACCCCCGGCCTGTTCACGCGCCGTCTCGACGACGCGGGCAATGTCGGCCTTCGACCAACGGGACAGCGAGCCGAGCTTGATCGGCTTCGGCAGTGTCCCGTCAGCCATACGGCGGTAGATCGAGGTCACCGAAATGTTGAGCATCTTGGCAACCTCGGTCGCCTTCAGCAGGGGATCGACGGTCGTCACGGCTTCACCCCCTGCTCATCTGGATCAATGAGGGCCAGGGAGAGGTCGTATGCATCGTATGCCCCGAGTGTTAGGGTGTTTTTGATGCAGTCCTGTGCAGTCCTGCGAACGTCAGATCGCCAGTTCTGACTCGCATCCAGTGCAAGGGCGCAGGTCACCATCAAGGACGCCAAAGCGTTCGCCCGAGCAGAATGGTCGGCCGGGTCATATTCGGGAAAGCGAGTGGTCATGACGCCGACCCTTTCTCATCGGGAGTGATGGACGAATTTTCGCGAAGGGAAGCCGTCCGTAGAAGCTGCAGCGCGTTGCGCCGTGCCTCGGGATCAGCCTCCTCCCAAGCCCGCCTCCCGATCCGTTCGATAAGCTCCTCGAGGAACTCGTCCACAGTGTCCGGGAAGAAGTGAAAGCCGACTTCGCGGATCAACTGTTGCTCCTCCTCGACCACGTTCACCGAGGTCTCTTCCATCTCGGCAATGCGCGAATATCTATCGAGAAGATCGCGGTTGAAGAGCCGCAACTCGACCTGCACGGCTAGCTTGTTGAGCAACTCGGTGGCCGCGGCGTTGCGCTGGTCGTCGGGATACTCCTCGGCCTTGCGGGCGCGCCACAACGCTTGATTGCTGAACATGGCGTGAAAATCGTCAAGGGGGATCATTTCGCACCGCCTTTCGCCGAGTCGATCCCGCCGGCGTTGTGATCGGTTTCGAGCAGTTCCATGGCGAGCCGCAGGGAGACCGAGATGTTGTCGGCGAGCTCGACGGTGTCGCCGCCCTCGCTCATGTTCGAGGCGGCGTTCTCGGCGAGGCCGATCAGCGCCATCGCGCGGGAAAACTCTGATGTCTGGCTCTTGCTCATGACGCCACCTTCGCCGCTGCATTGGCTTTGGTAAGCATCTCCTGCACCTGCTCGATCTTCCCCATGATGGCATCCCCGAGCCATGTAAGGGCGTTCATCTGCTCGTCATCATCGATAATGGAGGCGGACATCATGACCAGCATTGCCATGCTCTTCGCCGAGCCAAGTTCGTCGATAGCTTCCAGTGGGATTGCCCGCGCGGGCGCGGCAGTGCTATTCTTCGATCTCATCGGATTTCCCTTTCAGCGAGTTTCGGTGACATGGCTCGGAGAGGCTGCAACCTCGGCCGGGCCTTTTTCTTCCTGTGCGCCGAGCGCGCAGTCGAGGTAGTGGACGATCTCCGCGTTCATTGACCGTCGATTCAAGGCCGCACGCTCGCGGATGCGGTCGCGCATCCCCGCCGGCAAGCGGACACCCAAAGGCTCTGGTTTTTCCTTGCTCATGATCCTCTCGTATGGTTACAAAATGAAGCTATAGCCATGACTACTACATTTTGTAATCATGGCGTCAAGCCCGGATGGCTTCATTTTGTAATCATTTGTTGAGAGGCGAGCGTTCTAGTGACCGACGATCGAACACCAACGGCGAACATTGCCCCGTTTGGCCTGCGCATGCAGCCGAGTCTGAAAGCTAAGGTTGAGGCTTCAGCAAAGGCGAACAATCGCTCAATGAATGCCGAGATCGTCTACCGGATCGAAGAGAGCCTGGCACGCGATCGATGGCTGAATGACATGATGGCGAGCGGGAACGAAGGAACAAACACGGAGCTTATAGAGAATGAATCCGCCCTGATTATTTCTCCCGAAGGTATTAGCGAGGAGCAGTTTATGCGAGTTATGAATGACGTGTTAAATGAAGAGCGTCTGAATACACTTGAGAAGATAGCCTCTCGTTTCCGCAAGGTCGACGGGAAATACATTCCATTTAAAATCGAAAGTGATGAATCTACGAAGGAGTAGACGTCACAAACGCTGCCCACTTTTCCATAACCTCCCGCCGCTGCTCAAGATAATCCGTCCGCCGATAGGCACGCTCGACCGCCCCGCCGACAACATGCGCCAGCACCATCTCCGCCACCTCGTGCGGCGTTTCGGTTTCCTCGGCGATCCAGTCCCGCAACGATGATCGGAAACCGTGCGGGCGATATGGCAGCGGCGCCCGCTCCATGTGCCGGCCCAGCGTCATGTCGCTGACAACGCCTTTCACCGATCCGGGAAACAGGAAACCGCCGCGGGCGTGCCGGCGGGCCTGCTCGATCACGGCGAGCGCCTGGCTGGACAGTGGAACGCGAAAGTCGGGGGTCGCGTCCCGGCGGCCTTTCATGGTCTCGCCGGGGATGGTCCACACATCGCCGTCGATCTGATCCTCCGTGATGAAGCGCAACGGCGTCGAGCGTGCGCCGGTCAGGATCAGCAGGCGCAAGGCAAGGTGAGTGACCGAGCCATCGCCCAGCGACGCATAGAAGGCCGGCACCTCCTTCCACGGCATAGCCGGAATGTGTGCGGCCTTGTGCCGCGACTTCCCCAGCAGCGCCCGCGCCTTGTCGACCGCCTGCAGATCGACGTCGAGACCGAGGGCGGCGGCATGCTTCATCACGATTCCGAGCCGATTCATCGCCTTGCGTGCCGTCTCCGCCTTATCGTGCCAGATCGGCGCGAGCACGTCGCGAATGTCAACCTGGTCGATCTCGGCCACCGGCGTTTTGCCCAGCTTCGGCAGAACATGCAGTTCCAGCGGCGAGAACCATCGGCCGGCTTTGCCGTCGCCCTTCAACTCCGCCTTGCGCGCCTCGAAGGCGTCCTTCGCCACGTCCTTCAACAGATTGATGTTCCGAGCCGCTTCCCGCCGCTCTCTCTCGCGTTCCTTGATCGGATCCTGTCCGGCCCGGACCACGGCCCGCCATCGATCGGCGGATGCGCGCGCCTCCTTGAGGGAAACCTGCGCCAGATTGCCGAGACCCATTTCCCGCCGGCGGCCGTGTATGGTATATCGGAGCACCCATTGAGCACCGCCATCGTCGCGCTTGATAAGCCAGAGGCCGGCACCATCGGCATATTTGCCCGGCCCCAGCGTGACGACAGCCCGAGCACTGAGTCGGTTCATCGCCCGCATGTCGATCCCCTTCCAGCCACCTTTTTCAATCCCCCTCCCAATCCACCTTTCGGCGTGCGATTGGATGCAAGGAGGTGGTAAAAGGTGATACAGACTGAAAGGGGAAGATCAAGTCATCTCAATAACATTGGCATGAATTGCAAAAGACTGAAAATTACAGCAATAACAATGTGATGCCTCTCCTGGGCACCAGTAACTCATCCAGCATCGTCCGCTGATGTCTCAAAAAGCCCGGATTTCCGGGCTTTTTTGCTATCTGGCGCCTGCCGGCGGCCACCGCCGTCTCTTGGTATCCGGGGCTCATTTTTGGTACTTTTCGTGGTAAACTTCCAAAATGCCCGCTGAGAGGTCGGAAAAGTACCAAGAGAGGCCGAAAAAATGCCCTTGACAGAAGCATTTATCCGATCGGTGAAGCCCCTTGAGAGCGTGAAGAAGTACAGCGACGGAGGTGGCCTCCATCTCCGGGTCGAGCCGAGAGGGTCGAAGCTCTGGCGAATGCAGTACACCTTCGGCAACAAGCAGAAGTCACTGACGTTCGGGAAGTACCCCATCGTCTCGCTCGCCGAAGCGAGGCGCAAGCGGGACGAGGCGAAGAAACTCATAGCCAACGGGATCGATCCCACCGAGCGCGTGCGTATCGAGAAGATCGCCAGGAAGATTGCGAGTGGAAACACCTTCAACGCCGTTGCCGATGATTTGCTCGCAAAGGCCAAACGCGACGGCAAGGCAGCGGCCACCATGACCAAGAAGCGGTGGCTTCTGGATATGGCGCGGTCCCATTTCGGGAATCGGCCGATCGCCGAGATAACCGCCATCGAAATTCTCGCACCGCTGCGCAAGGTCGAAGCGGCCGGCAACTATGAAACGGCGCGGCGTCTTCGCGCCACGATCGGCCAGGTGTTCCGATACGCGATCGCAACGGCGCGGGCGGACAATGACCCGACCTTCGGGCTGCGCGGCGCGCTCACCACCCCCAAGGTGACACACAGGGCCGCCTTGACCGACCGGAAGGCCTTCGCCGGATTGCTGCGTGCCGTATGGACCTACGAAGGCTCACCGGAAACACAGGCGGCGCTCAAGCTGATGGCGTACCTCCACACACGCCCGGGCGAACTGCGGTTGGCGGAATGGCCGGAATTGGACCTCGACGCCGCCATATGGACGATCCCCGGTAGCCGCATGAAGATGCGCAGGGAGCACAGGAAGCCGCTTCCACGGCAGGCTGTCGAACTGTTCCGTGCCCAGAGGGAACTGAGCGGTGTCGGGCGTTACGTGTTCCCCTCGATCAAGACGCGACGCCAGCCGATCTCGGAGAACACGTTGAACGGTGCACTGCGTAGGCTAGGCTTTACCAAGGACGAGATGACCAGCCACGGCTTCCGCGCCTCGGCAAACTCGCTTCTCAACGAAAGCGGCAAATGGAATCCCGACGCAATCGAGGCCGAGCAATCGCGGATGGGAGCCGACGAGGTGCGCCGCGCCTATCACCGCGCCCAGTATTGGGACGAGCGTGTCCGAATGCAGCAATGGTGGGCGGATGATAGCGAGCGCCAATGATCGCTGCCGCTGCAGTCGTCGAAAGGATCAAGATATCGTCCATACCCCTGCGTCGCTAACAAAGAGCTTTTCCATATCTTTTCCCATTTAGGATCCAGGAGCCATGGGTACGCGCGGCGTGAGCGAGACAATCAGGGAACAATTTTCCCAACATCTACCGACTGCTGACATTCTGGGCTTTCGCCATCGCGTCAGGCGCGATGGGGGGGCGAGATGATATTCGGCGATGAAGGCGTCGATCAGGTCGAAATCATGCGCCAGCACGCCATCCATGCTGCGATGCGTCCCACCTCCACCTTCAGGCCAGGACGGGGATCGACCGGGCTTGCAAAAGGCCGCAAAGCCATTGGAGGCGTCTTCCTGCGCGAAGCAGTCGAGCTGCAACGGGCGAGAGTCCCAGTCCGAATAACGCCGTCAGCGGTTCGGCTACGTGATCCATTCCACTACATTTCCTCTGCAGGAGGCTCCATCGGCGATCGTTCCCCAGCCATCCAGGTTCGGCAGTCCTTTCCAGACGTCAGAAAGCGCGGGCGGCATTCTCGTCCCATGCCGCCTGGAGGCGGGCCTCGATCGAGCGCAGATCGTTCAGCCTGGCCTTGAGGTCGGCAGCCCTAGCGTCGGCCAGTATCTCTTCTCGGTCATGCCTCAGCCCCTCCACGAGGGCCGCGGCCACATCGGATGGCTTCGATTTCCGACCGACCACGCTTGTGGCCATGTCGGTGTCGAGATATCCGCAGTGCAGGCCCGCCACCAGAGTGCCCTGCCCGCGCAGCTCGATCCGGACTCCCATGGTCAGGGACCACTGCGCAGCCTTCGAGGCCGCGTAGGATCCGAGGAATCCAGTGTTCACCCAGCTTGACGTCGACAGGATATTGGCTATCGCTCCGCCGCCGTTTCTGCCCAGAATGGGCGCGAAGGCGCGGCAGAGACGCAGCATTCCGAAATAATTTGTCTCCATCTCGAGGCGGGCGGCATCGAGATTGTTAGCGGCGATCAAGGGTAAGAAAAACGCAACCCCCGCATTGTTGACGAGAAGAGTCACGTCTGCGCACTTTACCGCGGCAGCGTCGATCTGCTCCTGGTCGGTGACATCGAGCCGGAGCGGCACGACGCCATCCAGACCGGGATCGACAGGGTTTCGCATGCCGGCGTATATTTTCGCGACGCCAGCCTTGCGCAAGGCATGGATGATTTCTGCGCCAAGGCCCCGATTGGCGCCGGTGACGATAGCGGTAGCGCGCGACAGATCCATGGTGAACCTCCAGAATCGACGTTAAAGGAAGCAATCGGGCCGCGATGCCCTGCAGCAATCGCGCCGGATCGGCTCTGCCAGGTCGCCGAGCCTTCAACGGCCCCAAGGGGACGTCTTCAGCTTTGAAGCACGTAAATCTTGCGCACGTGCTCCACAACTTCCCATTCGCCCTTCCACCCGAGCGGCAACATGATCGCATCACCTTGCCCGAGTTCATAGCGCTCACCATCGAGCTTGATCATTATGACCTTACCGGACAGAAAGTAGCAGAATTCGGAAGAGGCCGAGCGGTCCGCCGTGAAGCGCCCCGGCGTACACTCCCAAACCCCGATGTCGAGCTTGCCATCCGGCGAAACCCACAAGGAGGTTGCCCCCTCTTTCTGGCCGGGAGTCAGGGCCGTCGGCTTGTCGGACAGTGCTCCGAGATCGATGTTTGCGAGATTGGTGAAGACGGAAAGGTCGATCATCTTAGCTCCTATGCGCCATGAAACTGCCGGCCGTGGGCTATCCCAGCAAAAGAATGGACCCACGGTGGAGACAGGCTTTCATCCAATGCCCTAGCGGCCTGTAATATAATTGGCCAATTTGGCGAGACGTGACGTGCGTTGCCCTCCATGGCGTGCTTCACGTCGGTCGGCAAGGTAATAAAGCCAGTACATGGAGTGAACCCCGAGCCACCGGAATGGCTCAGGTTCCCATTTCCGAACCTTGCGGTTGACCCATGGAAGTTCGGTGCGCTCCGAGCTTTGGTCGAGCACCAGATCGGCCAGGGTTCGCCCGGCGAAATTCGAGGTTGAAATACCCAGTCCGACATAGCCGCCCGCCCAGCCCATGCCCGTATCCGGGTCGAGCCCTGCGGTCGTGCACCAGTCGCGCGGTGTCCCGAGAACCCCGCACCAGGCATGATCGAGACGAAGCCCGCGCGTCTGTGGCAGCAGGCGGTAGAGAATGTCCTTCAGCTTCTCGATCGTCTCCTGCTGGGTCACCCCGCGCTGGTCGGTGCGCGATCCGAAGCGGTACGGCACGCCGCGCCCGCCCATGGCGATCCTGTCGTCCTTCGTGCGCTGGGCATAACAATATGCATGTGAGGCATCGCCCAGAAGCTCGCAACCCGACCAGCCGATATCCTGCCACACGGATTCGGGAACGGGCTGCGTCACCACGATCGCGCTGTTCAGCGGGATCCATTCCCGCTTCGATCCCTTGAGGCCTGCGGTAAAGCCTTCGGTCGCCCGCACGATCCGGTGCGCTGTCACCGTGCCGCAGTTGGTTTCGACCTTTCCCCTAGTCAGGGCCGTGACCTCCGTCTGCTCATAGATGCGCACACCCTTGCGTTCGACGGCCTCTGCCAGGCCGCGCACGAGTTTCGCCGGCTGAATCCGCGCCACGCCGTGCGTCACCAGCGCACCCTGCGCACCCTTCACGCGGATACGTCCCCGCGCTTCGTCCGCGCCGATCAGCTCGATCCGATCCCGGGGGACGTCCCACGCGATCGCTTCCGCGTAGCTGTCGCGAAGACGCTGCATCTGCGCCGGCGTGCAGGCATACATAAGACTGTCCGTACGATGTATATCGGCATCGATCCCTTCCATATCGGCCACCCGGACGATCTCATCCACCGTCCCGCGAAGCTGGCGCTCGAAGTCCACGACCCCAACCCTTCCGCCATTGGCCTCGTACTTCTGGCGATTCCAGCCGAATCCACCCATCAGATGACCGCCGTTACGCCCGGAGGACCCGAAGCCGGCAAATTCCTTCTCGACGATGACGACATTCAGGTCAGGGCGCAGTTCTTTGAGATAATAGGCAGTCCAGAGCCCGGTAAAGCCGCCACCGACGATGCAGACATCGACGTCCATATCCCCGGGCAGCGGTGGGCGGAAGGAAGGCAGGCCGCCCATATCAGCATACCAGAAAGAAATCTCGCCGTTCTTGAGCACGTTCATGGAGCAGCCCGATCAAGAGAAGACAAACGATGCATGGCGACCCGTTCGGCGCGCCGCCACGGTTCCCAGACCTTGCCGTCGGACGATCGTTCGCATGCGGCAAGGAACTGGTCTACAGCCCTTCCGGCGCGAAAACACGAACCGTCTTCAGGGTCGGCTGGATGCGCGGCAGCTTCCGGGGGCTGCCGCGCACCTCACCTTTATTGCGCCGAGTCGATGATCTCCTCGACGAGGCTGACCCGTTCCTCGATAGCCGAGCCGATGACGTTCCAGTCCGGCGCGTAGGTGCGCTCCATCAGCTCCTCGAGGGTGAAGCCGAACTCGGCGGCAAGCTCTGGCGTAAGCTCGGCCTGCGGATTGAGCGGCAGGTAGCCATCCTCGGCCGCCAGCAACTGCGACTGTACCTTGGCGACCGAGTTCAGGAACTTCTTTGCCGATTCGACATCCTTCGCCCCCTTCGGGATCACGTAGAGGTAGGAAAGCGCCAGTCCGCCCTCCTCGGGGATGATCATGTCGACGTTCTCGACGCCCTGCCGCTTCATGATCATGATCTGCGAGGAGTAGTAGGGAGCGGCGGCGACCTCTCCGCGGCTGAGCTGGCTCTGGAAATTCGCCATCGACGTGTAGACGTTGAGCGTGTTCTCCGCGAGGCTGCGAAGCATTGGAACTCCCGGCTCGATGTTCTTTTCGTCGCCGCCGTTTATCTTGGCGAACATGGTGAGGTCGTAGGGGGCAGCAAAGACCGGCCTCGTCATCGAGACCTGATCTTTCCACTTCGAGTCCACCAGATCGTGCCAGCTCTGGAAGTCGCTCTCCTCGGCCAGGTCGGTATTGTAGGCAATCCCCAGATACAGAAAGTACACCGGCATGCCGATGATTTTCCCTTCGTCATTGGTCACCCAATATTCACGGGGGATGTTGTTGATCTCGGGAATGTCCTCAGGCGTAAGCTCGTGCACCAGGCCGCGATTGGCCAATGCCACCGCCTGGAACGAAGCTGCGACCGCGACATTGTAGGGAGGCTGGCCCTGGGCGGCCGAAATCGCCGCGGTCGGGTCCGGCACCTCCACCAGCTCGAACGGAATGCCGGTCGCTTCCGTGAACGGGGCGGCATAGGCGCGCTTGATCGTTACCGCACCTCCGCCTCCCCAAGCCGCCATCGTGACCTTGTCTTCCGCCGAGGCGAAACCGGTGCCGGCAAACAGCATGGTGGCGCCCGTAAGCGCGTATAAGACAGACGAAACAGACTTCATATCACTCTCCCGTTATGAGACGTTCATTCCCGACTCAGGTGCTTGCCGCCTTTCCACGAGCGTTCTGTTCTTGTCCGGTTGAACCGGATTCATTCACAAACACCTCAAGACCTACATATCTCTCCACCGTTACAACAATCAGCACGGTTATAACAATAAGGAGAGATGAGATTGCTGCAACGATTGGATCTGCCGAGTCGTGAACATGGGAATATATTGACACGGGCAATGTCATTACATCCGGCGACACCAAGAACATCGATATCGTTATTTCATCAAAAGAAATAATGAACCCGAAAAGCAGGGATGTAACGAGGCCGGGCTTCAGCAGCGGCAGAACGACCTTCCGGATTGCCGTGCGGGAATCGGCGCCAAGGCTCATCGCCGCCTCGACCAGTTCCGGGTCCATCTTCTCCAGCGAAATCGCGATCGGCCGGTAGGCGAAGGGACCGCAGATGATCGTGTGGACGAGCAGCAGTCCGAACATCGTCCCGTTCATGCCCATCGCCAGCAGGCCGGTCATAAAGCCGACGCCCAGCGCCGCGTGCGGAAATATCAGCGGCATCAGGATGAGAAGCTCGAAGGTGCTCTTCCACCCGCTCTGCCCGCGATGGAGCGCCAGCGCGGCCAGGAGCGCGATGGTCGTCGTAAAGACGGCAGCTCCCAGGGCGATGATGAAGCTGGTGAAGAACGCCTTCATCCATTTCGGGCTGGTGAACAGCTCTATGTACCACCGGAACGAGTAGGAGCTGGGCGGGAATTCGATATAGGGCGAATCCGAGAGCGAAACGATGAAGACGATGATGAGGGGAGCCGGGATAAGGAGAAGCAGGACCATCCCCGGCCAGCTGAAGCGTTGGGTGCCCATGTTCAGCTTCCCCTCGCTCTTCTGAATTTTCGCTCCACCATCATCAGCGGAAGGATGACGACGATGGAGGAAACCAGAAGCAAGATAGCCATGGCGGAGGCTCGCTCCACGTTGAAAACCTGAAAGATTTCCTGATAGATTTGGGTTCCCATCATGCGATCCCGCAGGCCACCGAGGAGCAGCGGGGTGACGATCGCACCACTCGACATCAGATAGACGAGCGCGATCCCGGAGAAAACGCCCGGCAGGCTCAACGGCCAGACGACCCGCAGAAAGGTCCGGGCCGGACCCGCGCCGAGGCTCATGCTGGCCTCTTCCAAGCTGCGGTCGATCAGCATCAGAACCGACAGGATAGCGATGACCATGAAGGGCACGAAGACGTGCACCAGGCCGATGACGATCCCGACCGGATTGAACATGAACTTGATCGGCGCGCCCGTAATGCCGGCGCTTATGAGCAGCCAGTTGATCAGACCCGTATTGCCGAGAATTATCATCCACGCGAACGTACGTACGACGAGGCTCACCAGCCACGGCGTAATCAGCAGAATCAGCAGGTAGTTGCGGTAGCGGGAGCGCGCCAGCGTATAGGCGATCGGATAGCCGATCAGTACGCAGAGCGCCGTGGTGACCAACGAGACGACCACCGTCCTGATCATCACGCGCTGATACGTCTCCCTCGTCAGGATGTCGGCATAGGTCCCGAAGCTGAGCTGGCCGCCGGAATAGAAGGACTTCCAGACGAGGGCCGAGATGCAGGCGAAGAAGACAACGACGAGGATCGCCTGCGGTGCGAGCAGGAACAGCCTCGCCGCGCGCGATTGTCCGGTTCCCGGCGTCATAGCCCGGTCTCGCTCGAAAGGGACGCTGCACGGGACGTGTCGAGACACATCCAGATCTGCTTGCCGTCGGCGAGGCTGGTCGCAGCGGCCGAGGGCTGGAGTAGGCGCACCCTGACCTGGTTGTGTTCCGTCAACACCGTGAGACGGACGAACGATCCCGCATATTCCCGGTCCAGGATCGTGCCGGAGAAAGCCTGTTGCGACGTTTTGGTCTCGGACACCGCGATATCCTCCGGCCGGACCGACAGTTGAACCTGGCCCTGGGCCGTCCTGAACCCGCCCAGCGCCTCGACTTCGATGCCCAGTTGCGGGATCGAAATCGACCCGTTGGCTGCATTGCCGAAGAAGAAGTTGGACTCGCCGACGAAATCCGCGACGAACTTCGTTCTCGGCTGCGAATAAATCTCCTCGGGTGTGCCGGTCTGCTCGATCTGGCCGGCGTTGAAGACGATGATCCGGTCGGAAAGAGCCATCGCCTCTTCCTGATCATGCGTCACGAAGATGAAGGTCGTATTGGTACGGCGCTGAATTTCCTTCAGTTCCACTTGCATCTGACGGCGAAGCTTGAGGTCCAAGGCGCTCAACGGTTCATCCAGCAGGAGAACCTTGGGTTCGGTGACCAGGGCCCGCCCCAAAGCCACACGCTGACGCTGGCCGCCAGACAATTGCCCGATACGGCGTTGATGGAAGTCGGGCATCCCGACCAGCTTCAGCATATCGGTGACGCGCTGGCGGATTTCCGCGGCGGGGCGCTTTTGCAGCGTCAAACCGAATTCCAGATTCTGCTTGACCGTCAGGTGGGGAAACAGGGCCAGATTCTGGAAGACCATTCCGACAGGCCGGCGGTAGGGCGGCAGGCTGTCGATCGTCGTGCCGTCCAGCATCACCTGTCCGCCATCGGAGGAGAGAAAGCCGGCCACGATCCGCAGCAAGGTCGTTTTGCCGCAGCCGGACGGTCCGAGGAATGTGATGAACTCGCCCTCGCTGATGTCCAGCGACACGTCCCGAAGCGCCCGGACCGAGCCGAACGACTTGGCGACATGTCGTATGGAGAGAAATTTCTGGTCCACCCTGTTACCTTCCATATCGCTCGACGGGCAGTCGCGCTCCGCTTCAATCGGGCAGCATCTTCATGCCGCCAGCGGAGCTCCATAACCGCCACCGCCGCCGGTTCTGACGACCAACAGGTCTCCTTCCCGCAAGGTTTCCGAGGCCAGGGAGTGATGTGTGATGACCTCATCGCCGCGATGAACTTCGCAACCGGCCGGAGCGCCCGGCAAACCGCCGTTTATTCCAGCCGCAGGCACAACGAAACGGTCGGCCACGATCGAGAAACGCACGCCATCCTTGAGGATGCGGTAGGCTCGGACCGTACCGTGGCCGCCCCTGTGAAGCCCCGCGCCACCCGAATTGTGGATGATCTCGTAGCGTTCGATGCGGAAGAAGTCATAACCCATGTCGACAAGTTCGACCGGCACGTTAGTGCAGTTCGACAGCGGCTGGGCGACGGCGTCGACCCCCGGGCCTTTCGTCGACGCACCCCACCCGCTGCCGTGAACCTCCATGAACACGCTGTAGCCCTCCGGCTTGAGCAGGCTCAGTGCGGTCGCATAGGTGCTGTCGTACCCGCAGGCGATGACGCGTTCGGGGATTGCCCGGCCAAAAGCCTTGAGGACGCTGTCGAACGCCCGGTAGATCACCTCCATCCGCGCCGCGACGGGAGCGGGGAAAGTCGGATTGAGCAGCGATCCTGCCGGCGCCGTGATCGTGAACGGGCGGAACGCGCCTTCGTTGTAGGGAACGTCGCCGCCGGTCAGCACGTCCTTCAGTGCCGTCAGCGTCGAGGCCACGGTCGAGGCGAACGGCGCGTTGACGTTCGATTTGGCCTGGGGGCTGGTGCCGGCAAAATCAACGGTCAGGGAATCGTCCTCCACCGTGACGGTCGCCCTGGTCTTGAGTTCGTGGGGCGTGACCCCGTCATGATCGAGAATGTCCTCGCCCGTATAAATCCCGTTGGGGATTGACGCGATGGCCGCACGGACGCGCCGTTCGGCGTAGTCTAGCATGTCGGCCATTGCGGTGCGCACGGTCGCCCCGCCGAATTTCTCGCAGAGCTCGCGGACACGGATAATACCGGTGTTGCAAGCGGCGAATTGCGAGGAGATGTCGCCGATAGTCTGGCTCGGAACCCGCACATTGGCCGCAATCAGGCGCTCAAGCGCCCCGCCATCCCAGTCTTTCGCGACATTGAATTTGAGCGGCGGGATGATCAGACCTTCCTGATAGAGGTCGGTCGCCATATTGCCGGTCGTGGTGCTTCCGCCGAAATCGAGTTGGTGGGCTACGGCAGCGCTGAAGCCGATGACCTCGCCGTCCCAGAAGATCGGCATGAACAGGAACGTGTCGTTGAGGTGATGGCATCCCTCGTATGGGTGGTTGCTGATAAAGAAGTCGCCTTCCTGCAACTCGCTCACCTTGTAGTAGGCGAGACATCTCTTGAGCGACAGCGACAGCGACCCGACCAGAATTGGGATCAATTCGTCGCTCTGCGCGACGGACTCGCCCTTCTCGTTCAATATGCCGGTCGAGGCGTCCTTTGCGTCGCGGACGATGGACGAATAGGCCGAACGGCATAGCTTGACGCCCATCTCCCGCGCCGAGGAGAGCAGTGCCTGGCTGATGACCGCGTAGTCGACGGGATTGAGCTTGGTCACGATGTCTTCCTGAGAACAAGATTGCCGTTGCTATCGATCTGTCCCGCCCAATCGCGGGGAATCCAGACCGTCGTTGTAGCGTCGTCGATGAGGGCGGGCCCGGTCACGGCCGCCCCGCTGCCGAGTTGATGGAGACGAAAGACATCCACATCCTCCCAGGCGCCCCCGACGAAGACCCTGCGCTGTACGTCATCCACCCCGCTGGACGAGGACGTCGCCGAGCTAGGCGTGTCGTCGTTGGGGACGCGCAGCACAGCACGATAAGAAACGATTTCCGCCAGCTTCTTGGAGTGGAGGCCATACCCATAGAGCTTTTCATGCTCTTCCAGGAATCTTCTCTCAAGGCCCGCGAACGTGATGGTCTCGACCTCGGCATCGCCCAGCGATACCGGAACTTCAAACGCCTGCCCCTCGAAGCGCATGTCGAGCGAAACCTCGATCAGGCGCCGGCTCGAAAGCCCCAGCCCGTCCGCCCGCGCATGGAGTTCTTCCTCCATCTGCGCGACGACGTCGCGCAGGATGGCGGGCGCGTCGGCATTCAGCGCGGTCAGCCGGGTCTGGTTCTCGTAGATGGAATAGTCGGCGGCCAGCAAGCCATAGGCCGAAATGACTCCCGCATTCGGCGGCACAATGACGGTATGGATATGCAGCATGTCGGCGACTTCAGCTGCATGGAGGGGGCCAGCGCCGCCAAAGGCCACCAAGGCATAGTCGCGGGGATCACGCCCTCTCTCGGTCGATACGAGTCGGATGGCGGCCGCCACATTGGATACCACGATCCGGATGGCGCTCTCGGCCATGTCTTCCAGCGACAGGTTGAACGTTCTGGCGATGGGACCGAATGCACGCGCCGCCGCCTCGACGTCGATCCCGACCGCGCCGCCCAGCAAGCCCTGCGGCTTGAACCGCCCGCAGATGACCTGCGCATCGGTGAGCGTGGGCAACTCGCCACCCCGGCCGTAGGAGGCTGGCCCCGGAACCGCGCCGGCGCTCTGTGGGCCGACCCGGATCATGCCGCCGTCGTCGACCCAGACGACACTGCCGCCGCCGGCGCCCACTGTCGCAATATCGAGCATCGGGACACCGATGGGCAGGCCGTCGATCTTGGATTCTTGGGAGAGGCGCGCCCGTCCCTTGTCGACCAGGGAGACGTCGGCGCTGGTACCGCCGACGTCGAGCGTGATGATGTTGTCGAAGCTCGACAACCCAACCTGGCGGATGGCACCCGTCACGCCGGCGGCCGGCCCCGACAGCAGGGCGTTGGCCGCATTCCGCTGCATCCCCTCGACGGGAATGCGCGCGCCGTTCGACTGCATGACGTCGAGCCGGCCGCGAAAGCCGGATTCGGCCAGCGTTTGCGACATACGCGCCAGATAGGTGGAGATGACGGGCTGGACATAGGCCGCCACCGTCGTCGTGGCCGCGCGCTCGAATTCGCGGTACTCGCGCGAAATCTGGTGCGAGCAGGTGACCTGCATGTCCGGCACGATCTGCTTCACCATCGCGGCGAGTTTCTGCTCGTGGCCCGTATTGGAAAACGAGTTTAGGAGGCAGATCGCGACCGAGTCATAATGCCTGCCGCACAGGAATCTCTCCAGTTCCCCGGCAAAACCGTCGTCAAGTTCGCGCACGATCGAGCCATCCGCCAGCGTTCGTTCGGGAACGGCCAAGGTGTCCTCTTTTGCAACGAGCGCGGCCGGCTTCTGATAGAATAGATCGAACAGCCGCCGCCGCTCGAGGCGCTGGATCTGCAATACGTCGCTGAACCCTTCCGTAACGAGGAACGCAAGCTTTGCGCCCTTGCGTTCCAGAACGGCATTGGTCGCTACAGTGGAGCCGTGGACGATCTCGCTGACCTGGGACAGGTCGATATTCGCTCGCCGGAGCGCATCGAACACCGCCTTATCCGGCTGGCGCGGAACGCTGGGTACCTTCGTGATCTTGACTCCGCCGGGCCCTATCGCAACAAGATCAGTGAACGTTCCACCAATCTCCACACCAACGCGCATACCAAGCCTCATTTCGTTCGCCGAAGAAGTGGAACCGCCGCCACGATGCAAGGCGGCGCATTGCTGGAGATGGCGCTCACCGCCGCCTGGCCGTTGAAAACCTCAGAAACTCGCCGGAACCAGTGACTAAATGAGCCTCACGGGATAACATCGCTAACAACATGAACATTCTTCATATTTATATAGTTCCGGTACCGTTTCTTGACATCGGGAAACCGCCAGTTGACAGACCCGAGGCTCACTTCGTTGCACTGCTGGCAACATCGACAGTCTGCGTTAGCTGAGAC
>ERZ869909.1538-NODE-1538-length-18382-cov-9.393226_pt1 | contig 18382 bp, 14 predicted proteins | sample MGYA00520892_ERZ869909 | MGnify/ENA primary metagenome ERZ869909 (study PRJEB32215, sample SAMEA104723947) | bioreactor metagenome | biome: bioreactor; feature: anaerobic bioreactor; material: water | place: China | collected 2015-03-12 ...
TACGCGTGGCACATTCCCCACGGGTTGCACCCGCGGCTATTGTTGTTCAACCCTTTCAGGGTTTAGGGTGCTGCTGTAGGACGTTTGGCTTTCATCAGAGCTGTGAAAACCGAGCTGCACCCGGAATTTTCCAGATCCGCTGGAGGGCAACAGGCCACAGGAAAACACCCGTACATTTTTCCCTTTCTTATAACCCACAAAATAGTTCGCTCTTTCCGGGCTTTGAGCCAAATTTTCCCTAATTTTGACAGACTTTTCAATCCTATCGTAAATATTTGGTTTTCAAAACTAAACCGTGACAGCCCTCAACACCATGAAGCTCCTGTATGCCTTCCCCAAAGCTTTTCGCGACTATATACCCCTAATTCTGCTCAACTATTTGTTTTTGCTGATCATCCGGCTGTGGGGCTGGGTTGCCGGAAGCTCTCCTTTTGCTGATATGCTTCAGGGTTTGCTGGGCGATGCCATTGTTGTAAACACTGCACTGGTATTGCTTTATCTCCCCTTCTGGCTGCTGTGGTTCTGGAAGTCACGCCTTGCCATATTTGCAGGTGCAGGTTTCTGGCTGTTGGTACATGCTTTTTCGGTGCCGGTGGTAGAATGTGGTCAACGGGGCATTGACGGGATCAATGCAGTAATGCATGGCTGCAGCATGATGGCGGCCTGGCAGGCCTGTGTACAAAGCATATCGCCGGTGGGCTGGCTGGTTGTAGTAGTTCTGCTTGCCGGTGCAGCTGCACTGGTATTGTGGTGGCACCTTTCGCGAAATATCCGTTTCCCCGGTTGGTTTGCCTTTTTGCTGGCCGTGGCCCTGCCCCTGTCGGCACCCCTGGCCTTTGAGCCCGGCTTACAGCCTGGAGTACCTGGCAGCAGCGGCCATGTGCACAACCCCGCTTACGAGTTGTTCCTGTCGGGCTACCGCTGCATGCGCGGACAAATGGAGCAGGAAACCATTGAAGTATCTGCCCGCGAGGTGATCCGTGCCACCCGTCCACACAGTGAAACCCTTCACACCGACGAGTATCCGCTGCTCCACAGCCGTGTACCGCATACCTGCCTGGCCGATTTCATCAACCCTTCTGCTGAGCCACCCCATATCGTAATCCTGATTGTACAAGGCCTTTCGCAGCATTTTCTCGAGCCTGTCCATGGCCACCATTTTATGCCCTTTCTTACTGAGTTGTCGCAGCAGAGCCTTTACTGGCCCCATTTTCTGGCCACTTCTTCGAGGCATCAGAATATGCCGGCATCACTCCTGGGAGGATTACCACCCACCCGCGAAGGGTTTGCCAACATCCCTCATATCCCTTACCATTTCTCGCTTGTAAATGTACTCAACCACAACGGATACCACACTGCCTACCACAGTGGGCAATGGGCCTGGTTCAACGGCACCGACCGGTTGCTCCACCACAACAATATCGGAAGCATGCGCGATGCGGGAAGCTTCCCGGAACAGTTCTCCAGAGTAATTACGGGCGATGATAACTACTTCTGGGGCTACAACGATCAGGATCTCTTTCAATGGTACCTGCAGTACACTGCCCCTGGTCCTCGCCTTGACATCATACAAACGGGCAGCACTCATTCGCCCTTTGCCATTGAGCGTAAAGAAGAATATGCACAAAGAATTGCCGCGATGGAGCTAACATCCGCCCAGCGTGAGCAGGTAGAGCAGCATCTGGAGGCCTACCAATCGCTCCTGTTTGCCGACGATGCTCTGCGCAGCTTTTGGGAAACAATGCGCAGAGAACCCCGGTTCAGCAATACCCTTTTTCTGATTACAGGAAATTACCCCATGGCAGAGCTGGCACCTTCGGGTCCGCTGCACCGCTACAACGTTCCGCTCCTTTTATGGGCTCCATGGCTCAAATCGCCCCACACCTTTGAGCAAATTGCTTCACACTACGATATTTACGAAAGCCTCACCACCTTGCTCGGGCAGCAATACCAGCTTGACATTCCCTCCTGGAGTATCTCGCCCGGGGTGCATTTGTGCCGTGAGCAGGACAGCCGACTACTCATACCGCTGGTAAACCAAGGCAACGAGGTGAACGAAATCCTGTGGGGCAATCATTTCCTGAACCAGTCCGGCGAACTTTTTGAGGTAGGTCCTGCCCTGGCGGTAACTCCTGCCGACAACCCGCAAAAGGCCTCGGCAATGGCATCGCTGCTCGACATTTACCGGCAGAACAACGCACTGGCAGCCAGCCAGGTAATGCCCGACAGCCTCTATTTTCAGTTTATGGGATACAAAGTGCTGGTCGATACACTCTTGCCACAACAAAGGGTTCGCACAGAGTATCGCAACATATTCTCTGATCTGCCCCTCGGGGAGGGCACCCATATTCTGGACATCAGCCTCAGCCGCCCCGACATTGCTCTCGACGAGGTATATATTGTGTACGAACTGCGCGATGCCAACGACAGCATCCTGCGATGGAAGAACTTTGGAGTGCCTGTGGGAAAAACTGATTTCAGCATCCGTATCCGGCTCGACCAGGAGCTGACAGAGGGCAGAGATGCCCGGCTGGCGGTATTTCTGTGGAACGAATCGCCGGTACCTTACAGCTTTGGCAGTGCCCGCACGGTGCTGTACAAAGCCCCGCGCGAATGATCCTTTCAAAACCCAATCATCACCCATGACCCACGCCGATCCATCCTTTTCAGTAGCTGTTTTTGCCTCTGGCAGCGGCACCAATGCCGAAAACCTGGCAAAGTACTTTGCTGCGCATGCCGGTATCCGGGTCAGGCTGATTGTGAGCAACAAAGCCGATGCTTATGTTCTGCAAAGGGCAGCGAACCTGCAGGTACCCGCGGTAGTAATACCGGCGCATGACTGGAAGGAGCCCCAAAAGGTACTGGATGTTCTGGGTCATTACGGAATAGATTTTATTATCCTGGCCGGCTACCTTCGCCTGCTGCCCCCCTGGCTGGTGGAGGCCTATCCTCAGAAGATTATCAACATTCATCCTGCATTGCTACCCTCGTATGGTGGCAAAGGGATGTATGGCGAGCATGTGCACCGCGCTGTGATTGCCGCGGGCGAAAAAAAATCGGGCATCACCATCCATTATGTGAATGCCCGGTATGATGAAGGGGATATCATTTTCCAGGCCAGCTGCCCGGTATTCCCCGAAGATACTCCCGAAACCCTGGCTGCCCGAATCCATGCGCTGGAATACGAACATTTCCCACGAGTTGCGGAGAAAGTGATGATGCAGCACACCTGAAACCCGGCATACTGCATCATCCCTGATAATATTCCTTTACAGTTTCCTTACGGCTTCTTCAGCCGCTTTGATCATAGGCTCGGCAGAGATGGGCTGCCCTACGGCATTGCGCATCCACTCCTGCGGAATAAGGCGTCCGGCGGTAAACATTCGGTCGCTCTCACTGGCCAGGTTCTTTCCTTTGATATGCTGCTCGATCTGGTACTCAATAAGGCGTCCGAGCGGATAGGCCGACAGGTACAACGGATAGGCAATCATATGGGAATAGATAGACAGGATGGGAGAATCTTCCATGCCGAACACCGGTGCAAAGTAATTGTTCCACACTTCTTTGGCAATGCGTATGGTTTCGTCTCTGAGCTGCGCTGGCGTAGCATTGGGATTGGCATACATCCAGCGCCATACGGCCATATCCACCAGCGACACACCCATAATTTCGTAGCTCCCCCAAAGCTTGTCGAGGGTGTTGAGGTATGCTGCCTGCGCGTCGGTATTGCGTATGCCCAGCAGCTCCAGGTCGCGGGTTTGGTAGATGAACGCCAGTGCTTCGGTAAAGGCAGTGTTGGGCACACCACTCATCATATAATAATCCACATCGTAGAGGCTGATGGTTTGTTCCACATTATGCCCCAGCTCGTGGATGGCGATATTGTAGCCTTTGTAGTCCATGCCATCGGGCGCAATGCGGGTGCGCAGGCGCGACTGCTGCGAGCGCATACGGGCAGGCCATGCATGTCCGGCACCGCGTGAGGCTTCCACCACAATCTTATCGGCAATGTATTGTGCACGGCTGCGGGTGTAACCCAGCTTCACCAGGATGTTGGGCAGGTCGTCGTCGAGCGCCTGCGCATTGGGATAGAGGCTGCGGGTTTTGCTGTTGAGGAAATCCTCTGAAATGGTACTGCGGGCTTTGAAGCCATCGTACCAGATATCGTAGGGGCGCAACTCACGTCCGAGGCGACGGCTGATGAGGGCACCCACCTCCTGCAGCACCGGCGCACTTACCAGGCCCACAAACAAATCCTCAACTTCCTGCATGGAGAGTTCCAGACCACTGTCGAAAGCGCGCTCGATGTAGGTGGGATAGTTGGGATTAAACTCATCGGCCATGCGCAGGGCATGGAAATTTTCCAGCAATTTCTGGTAGCGGGTATCGGGCTCGCGGCTGAAACTTACTTCCTGCCCGTCTTTGTACAATTTGTTCTGGAACGGGTTCCACTGGTAATCGGGATTGTTGATAACCTCCTGCGGGATATCCTGCCCGATGATGCGCAGCATTACCTGGTAGATCATCTCCTGTTTGGGCTGCCCATCGGGGTTTCCGTAGTTCGATTTGATCTCATCGCGCAGCCCCCAGTGAGTAATGAGGCTCATCCCTTCGGGGAAGATAGTATTGCCTTCATCGTTGAGCAGTTTGCCCATACGGATGTTGTATTCCGAAATGTAGGTGTCACTTTCGGTGGAAATGCGCGAAACTTCCTGGCTGATGGCAGCCGGCACACGCGATACAAACACATCGCCCATACGTGCCATGGCCCAGTCGGTGCGGCTCCACCCGGAGGCAGCAGCGGCTTTTTCTTCCAGTGAGTAGAAGGGAAAGTTCAGGATGGTGATGAAAGCAATTTTGTTGCGGAAGAAATCGTCGTAGAAGTGTGCCATGGGAGAAAAGGCGGCAAAGATATGGTCAACAGATTGCAGTTCGCCCACATCCAGGTGGAGGGGTTTGTTGAGCTCCACGGAGATCTGGTTGTTGTGTCCCCACAGGGCTTCGAAGTTGCGCGACAGGGCGTGGAAGAGTTTTTCGCGGGCCTGTGCATCGGCCACATACTGGGCCAGGCAGAAGGCTTTGAAATCTTCGGCGGTGCCATCTTCGGTGGTCCAAAGGGCAGCAGCCTGGGCAACCCCTTTCTCCATCCGGGCCACATCGGCGCCGGGATGTTTTTCCTTAAGGGCAGCAAGGGTTTCCGATACGGCAGCATCACTCAGGCCAGCAGGGGCTTTGCCTCCAGGGGCGTCAGCACAGGCCGCCAGCATTACAAAAGCGGTCATGAGCAAAATATTTTTCAGTATACGCATGGGTTGATTGTTAAGGGTTTGTTTATGGAAAAGCGAAAATAAGAAAAAGCATTATTCGCCAGGGAGTTTTGTTTCTGTAATTTCGATGGAAGTCAGCTTTCTGTGTAACGATTCCAGCCCACCAGCTGCTCCATGGATTTGCGGATCTTTTTGCGCACCCCCTCTTTGGCCGGATAGCCCAGGGTGATAAGCAGCAGGATGCGTTTGCTATCGGGTACCTTGAGGATTTGCCGGGCACGGGGTTCGTCGAACCAGCCCAGCATACAGGTGCCCAGCCCCAGTTCGGCTGCCTGCAGGCAGAAATGTTCTGCCACAATGCCGATATCCATCAGGTAGAAATCCTTGTCTTTCACATTGCCCCCAATGCGCGAGAGAAAGTTGGGCTTTTCGCCCACAATGGCAGCAATAACGGGGGCCTGGGGGGCAAACTTGTTGAACCGCAGCAGCGGGCCGTAGCTGGCACGGGCCAGCTCATCCTTTACGGCAGGATCGTCGGCTATAACAAAGCGCCAGGGCTGGGCATTGCAGGCAGAGGGAGCCATACGGCACGCCTCCAGAATCTGCATGATCTTTTCGCGCTCCACCGGTTTTGCATCATACCTGCGGGTGCTTTCGCGCTGTAGTACCAGTTGGGAAAATTGCATTGGGCTTGGGAATTGATTCTACATCACACAAAAATACACTTTTTACCCATCGCTGCTACCAGGGGCTGGCCATTGGCCCTGCGAACACATCCTGCAGCTTATTCATTATCAGTCTAAATAAGGACCCCCCATTGCGGCAATGACAAAGTTTTTCTATTTTCGGGCTTTATTCTGTCTTTTGTTCGACAGAATCCAATCAACACACAACCAAACCCAAAACCCATCCCATGATAAAGAAAGAAGAACTGCCCGAAACCGGGCTACCGCTTGAAACCATGCTCAAGGAGCAGATCTACGATGCCCTGCAGGGCGAGATGGTTGAGTTTATCCTTAAAGAGGCCAGGGTGCGTAAGACAGAAAACTACTGGCGATACATCCTGGAGGGCCATAGCTTTAAGGTGGATGAAAAAATCTCTGGCAAGCTTTATAAGCTCTTCCACGAAGTAAAGAAGAACCTGGGCTTCGAAGAGCCGGTAGATTTTTACATAACCAGCTCGGCAGAGGTGAATGCCTGGGCCCTTGCCAGTGCTGAGGAGGATGAGCCCCATATTATCAACATCAATTCTTCGCTTTTACAACTTATGTCAGACGATGAGCTGAAGTTTATCATTGGCCATGAGATCGGGCACCTGATCACCAAAAATGCAGAGCTGATGCGCCTGATCCATTTTATTTTCCCCAACCAGGGCAATCTTCCGGGCATATTGCAGCACAAGGTACGCCTTTGGGGTCAGTTGTCGGAACTGATTGCCGACCGGTATGGCTATATTGCCTGCCCCGATCTGCCGGCATGTATCTCGGCATTCTTTAAGATGTCGTCGGGGCTGGACTCTAAACGAGTAGATCTTGATATACCCGCTTTTATGGAAGAAAACGAAGAGCGTCTGCAGTTCTTCCTGAAAGATACCGGCCTTAATGTGGCTACCCATCCCATCAACCCGGTAAGGGTAAAAGCCATTGAGCTGTTCTCGCGTTCGGCAGAATTCACATCACCCAAGGCCACCAAAGATGTAAGCCTGAGCAGTGAAGAGTTGCAGAAACAGATGGACGAGCTCATCCAGGTGCTGTTGCGCATCAAAAGCTCCATGCTCGACTATCACATCACTCATTTCATTGCATCGGCCGGGTTGCTGGTGGCCAATCTCGATGGGGAGATCAGCGATAAAGAGATCGAAGCTATTAATGTAAGCTTGTCGGATTTCACCATTTTCCCCGGAAGATTTCTGCAGAACCTCTACGAAAGTGGAAAAGTGGCAGAAGTGTTCAACGAATCCATACACAACATCCTGGAGATCAACCCTGCAGAAAAGGAACGCCTGCTGGGATTTATGATTGAAATGGCCCTTGCCGATAAGAAGATACAGGCCGAGGAGATCAACTTCATCTTTAACCTGGGGCACCAGGGGTTTGGATATTCGCACAAAGAGGTGGCACAGATCTTTGCAGGCATGATCCAGCAACGGTTTATGCCTTGCATCCATGGTCTGAGTTAAGGTACGTTAAGAATAGGTTTACTACAGCCCTTGCTCAGGTTTTTTCAACGTATTATCTTATATTTGTAATACTGACAAACCCATCAACCTTATAAAAAAGAACAAAAATATGTCAAACTATCACGAACCCGCAGAAGAGTTAACGCAACAGGCCCGGAATTTTTCCAGGGCACTTAACAGCCTGAAAGAAGAAATTGAAGCCGTAGACTGGTACCACCAGCGTGTTGTTACCACCGACGATCCGGAGCTGGCAGCCATCATGGCCCACAACCGCGATGAGGAGATTGAGCATGCCTGCATGACCCTGGAGTGGTTGCGCAGAAATATGCCCGGCTGGGATGAAGAACTACGCAACTGGCTGTTCAAGGATGGCGACATTATGGGTGCTCATGGCGAAGGCGACGAAGATCACGCGCACGAACCGGCACCCGCAACAAAAAAACCCGGGACCGACTCCCTGGGAATTGGTAAACTTAAAAAATAACCGGAGGTATTATGGATATTTTAAGAAAATCATTGGCTCCCATCTCTCAGGCATCATGGGAAGAAATCAACAAAACCGCTTTTGATGTGCTGAAATCGGTGCTTGCAGCCCGAAAAGTAGTGGATGTGGATGGCCCCAGGGGATGGAACTTTGCATCGGTTTCCACCGGACGTATCAATGTTCCCAAAGACCAGAAAGGCCCGGTAAGATATGGTATTAACCAGGTATTGCCCCTGGTAGAGGCACGCATCCCTTTCGAACTGAACATCTGGGAACTTGACAATGTGGCCCGGGGTGCCGAGGACATTGATCTGGCTGCCATGGAAGATGCCGCCCGCGAGATCGCAAAATTTGAAGAAAAGATCATCTTTGAAGGGTTTAAAGCCGCCAGTATTGTTGGTTTGAAAGATTGCAAGGAGTACGACACCCCGGCCTTCCCCGAGGCAGGAGAAGACATTGCCGCTGCTGTGGCCGATGTGGTATCGCAATTGAAGGCCAACTCCATTGAAGGGCCTTACTCGCTGGTGCTGAACCAGGAAAAATGGCAGCTGGTAAACAGCTTTGTAAAGGGATACCCCCTGCGCAAACAGCTGGAAAACCTGCTGGGCGGATCCATCATCATGGCCCCTTACATCGATGGTGCCTACATCGTTTCTGAAAGAGGCGGCGATCTGAAGATGGTGATCGGCCAGGATCTGTCCATTGGCTACGAATCGCACAACAGCAAAACCGTACAATTGTATTTCACTGAGTCGTTCACCTTTCATGTGATTGACCCTGCGGCTGTGGCCGTGTTCAAATAATCCTTTCCGAACAGGGTATATAAGAAACCCCGGGGCATTTCCAATGCTCCGGGGTTCTTTATTCTATGCAATGTACAGAAAGGAAACCCAATTTATTGCACCCCTACAGGGTGCCCCGTCAAATACATACACATTTTTCTATCGTTATTGGCCCTCAACGAGGGCGGTGAGGATTTGGAGATTGAAGACAACATCAATTAGTAGTTTAAACGCAACCCAACTATACCACTCTTCCAAACAGGTCTAACCCATCCCGTTGGCAATGCAACCCACCCCAGCGGGGTGAGATATCGATAGAAACATAATGGGCAGAAGATTCGAGCACCCCAGCGGGGTGCAATATCGATCGCAGAATATGTGAGACGGATGATAATGATATCCCTACCCTTTTTTCTGGGCAAAATAATCCTCCATCACCTTTTTGAAATCGGCCATGGTCATGTCGTAGCGGGGGGTAAGACTGCTCTTATCAGGAAAGGTTTCCATATGCAGCGTTTGTGTGGGGAATGCAAAGCGCACACCCAGTTTCTCCGCCAACCGTACGATCTCAATCAGCACTTCGTGGCGGGCCCGCAACTCTTCACCCCAGGTGGGTACGGCAAAGAAAACATAAAACATTATTTTAAGCGAGAAATCACCCATTTCATTGAATTCGATGATGTAAAAATCTTTTCGGGTCTGCGGATGATCTTCCACAATACGCCGCAATCCCACTACGAACACCTCTATGAGGTCGGGTGGTGTGTCGTAGGTAATGGCGATATGCATAAAAAAGCGGCGGTATTGTCTCAAACCATGGTTGTCGATGGTGGCATCGGCCAGCTTGCCATTGGGCACATAATACAACGAATTGCGAAACGAACGCACCCGGGTACTGCGAAAACCTACCTCCTCAACCGTGCCGTCGATATCGCCACTGGTAATCCAATGCCCTACGGAGAAGGGTTTGTCAATAAATATCATAAGCGAACCAAACAGGTTTTTCAGGGTATCCTGGGCTGCCAGAGCCAGGGCCAGGCCACCAATTGACAGCCCCGCCAGCAAGGCGGTAATATTTACATCGAGGTTCTGCAGAATAAACAACCCTCCTACTATCACCACAAAAACCTTGAGCACCTTTTTTATGAGGGGAACCACATGGTTATCGAGGCTGGTTTCGTTGCGTCCGGCCAGCTTCTCAAGGTACAATCCAAAAACATTAACCAGTTTATAAAACACCAGCATTCCAAAAAAAGGCAGTATAGCCCTGAACCCATACCCCAGGTAAAAAGAGGTTCGGGCCGGCAATTGCAAAACGGGATACAGTGCCATGATGAGCAGAAAAACCACAAAAAGACTCAGGGGCTTGGCAACCGGCAGCAGGTAGGGCCTCACGAGCTTATCGTACCCCATCTGGTGTGCTCCTTTGTAAAGCAAACGGTTGAAAACAAAGGTGAGCAGTTTATGAAACAGAAAACTGACAAGGATCAGCAGAAATATGCCAATAAGTTGCCAAAGGTAAAGCCCCATAAACTGAATCCCTCTCGATTCGGGTATCAGGCTGAGCAACCGGTCGGAGCCGAAAGGAAACACTTCGGAGTGCAGGCGGTCGATGGCATCGAAGCTGGCACGTGCATATCGCCATTTGCCATCGGCCTGACGCTCCACAAAGATGTCGGGGGTTTGCGAAATGGGCACAAAGATGGGTTGAGCGGTGAGGCTGTCGATGTGGCCGGGTGTCTTTGGCAGATTATCCACATCTACCACCAGGCCCCGTGCATCCCATGCCTGTTTGAGTTTGATGGCCAATGTCCGGGCCCGGTCGGGCTCTTCGTCAGGATGAAAAAAGGCTTGTGCTGCTTTATCTGCATCGTAGCTCTCAGGCTGCAAAAAATGCAGATGGGTATAAATGGTATGGTAAGGAGTATTGAGATTAACCTGGTAGGTGGGTGCACTTTCCTGTGCCTGCAGAACAAACCCCTTGAACAGCATTGCTCCTGCAAGAAACAAGCATAAGCGCAGAGGAGATCGGGATAAGAGCTTCATAGAATCTAATTTTGTTTTGCTGGGGCTAATTCCCCGTTATTACAAAATGATCCTTCAAACCTACATAAAATTTATCCAATACCCCTCAAAAAACACAGAAATTTTGGGATTGTTAACGGGTTTCCGTTGCCTCACCTGTATCTTCCAACTCTTCGGGGGCAAGGCCCTGCGCTTGATCAGAGGCCATAGCCACGCTTTCAGCACCCGATGCCAGGAAATAACCATAAAACCACTTCAGGCCGGGTGCACGGCTATGCATAAACACCAGCAGGGAGTTGAGCACTATGCTCATAAGCACAGCAGCATAGGTGATATTCTGGATATATTCACCTCCCGGCATGCCATACTGCAGGGGAAGCGATGCAAGCACCGCGGCAGCCAGCCCTTTGGGAACCATAAAAGCCATCACTACACGGTCGTCGAGCGGAAGGTTGGGCCGCACGGAAAGTTTCACCACAGGGATGCGGATGATGAACAACAGCAAGGTAATCACACCCCCCACTGCAAGCGAGAAGTAATCGGTGAGTACAATGGAGATACCGATGTAAACAAAAAAGAAGGTCTTGAGCAAAAACACCACCTCGGCAAAAAAGATCCGCTCGGTATCGTTGAAGGTATGCGGCACATGACGTGTGTATTTTTGCACCAGGGGCAGGGGCAGCAGGTCAATATTGGCCAGGGTAATGCCAAACATAAGAGCAGAAATTGCCCCGCTGAAACCCAGCAGTTCAGAGATCCCATACACTATAAACACAAAGGCGGGGGTAGTAAAGATGGAATTGTGCAAGGTGCGCACCCTTTGCAACATGAGCGACCATGCAACCCCTGCCAGCAGGCCCACCACCACAGAAAAAAGAAATCCACCCACAATGCTGGCAATCATATTTCCGAAATTGAGCCCACCCAGCTGGAATGCCTGAAAAAGGGTAAGCCCCACTACGATACACAATACATCGCTCACGGCAGATTCCAGGATCAGGATGGTTTTGGAACCCTGATCCATTTGCATCTGATTGACCAGGGGGATCACAATGGCAGAAGCCGTTCCGCCCAGGAATGCTCCCAGCATAAAAGAACGTATGGGGTCGAAGTCGAAGATTACCAGGGCACACAAACCGGTGGCCAGCATACTGATCACGAAATTTACGGTGGTGAGGCTGGCTGTACCTCTGAGGGCACTGCGCAGCACATTGTGCCGCAAACCGGTACCCCCTTCAAACAGGATGATCACCAGGGTGATATTGGCAAACACACTGCCTATTTCGCTAAAAAAGTCTTTATCGACCACCCCGGTAAAGGGCCCTACCACCAGGCCAATGATAATCAGCAGCAAAACATCGGGGATTTTCTTCTGCCGAAACAACCCGGCAAACAAATGTGCCAGGAAAATAAGCAAGCCTACGGCAATGATGGTAAGGGTAGTTTTCAGTTCCATGAGCGGCAAATCAAAGTTTCAGTGGGTGCTATTGCGGGCCAAAAATACAAATTAATGGCATTTGATACGAAGTTTTGCCTGAAGAACTGTACAAATAAGCTTTGGATGTACAATCGATAAAAAGATAATGTCAGATTTGCCGAAACGGATTACCCTTTCCGGTTAATCTATCAATGCCCCAAAAACAGAACTGCTGTCGGGAACTAATAATTAGCAGTCAGGTATTCAGGCTCGAAAAAAGTTTCCGACGGGCAACATCGCGCTTCAGCAAGGGTTGTGGTGCAATAGCATCAAACTTTCTCTCCCAGGGCAATGTGCAGCACTTCGCTGAAATGTTGCACAAAATGGGCTGTAATTCCCTGCTTAAGGTGGCCCGGAAGCTCATCGAAATCCTTCTTGTTTTCAGCAGGGAGGATCAATTCGAATACCTTTACCCGTCGGGCTGCAATGGTTTTTTCCTTTACTCCGCCAATGGGCAATACTTTTCCGGTTAGGGTAAGTTCGCCCGTCATCCCCAATCCCTTTTTCACTGCTTTGTTTCGGGCCAGCGAATACAAGGCCAGCGCCATGGTGATCCCGGCAGAGGGCCCATCTTTGGGTGTTGCCCCGGCGGGTACGTGCAGGTGGATGAAGTTTTTATCAAAAAATTCGCTGAGTTTTTTATCCTTCCGGCCCATGGAACGCACATAAGAATAGGCAATCTCAACCGATTCTTTCATCACATTGCCCAGCTGGCCGGTTTGTTTGAGCCCGGCATTACCTGAAGAAATGGCAGAGGCTTCGATGTACAGGGTAGCTCCCCCCATGGCGGTCCAGGCCAATCCAAGGGTAACGCCCGGGATGGGTTTCTTGTAGAGCTCCTCTGGTGTAAACACCGGCTGACCCAGAAATTCGACCAGGTTTTTCTGGTTCACAAGGACCTTTTCCTGTTTCTTCTCGGCTTGCAGCAAGGTGGCTTTGCGCATAATCTTCTTAATGAGGTTTTCCATATTGCGCACCCCTGCCTCGCGGGCATATCCATCGGCAATGCGCTCTAGAGCGCTATCAGTGATGTTTACCTCGCTGGCCTTTAACCCATGCTCGCGTCGCTGCTTGGGCACCAGGTAGCGTTTGGCAATCTCTACCTTCTCCTCGAGGATATAGCCTGAAAGCTTGATAACCTCCATGCGGTCGAGTAAAGGCCTTGGGATGGTGTCGAGCTGGTTGGCTGTGGTAACAAAGAGGATGTTGGAGAGGTCGAAGCGTACGTCGAGATAGTGGTCGAGGAAGTCGGTGTTTTGCTCTGGATCCAGCACCTCCAGCAGGGCTGCCGCCGGATCGCCCTGGTAGCTCGCCCCAATCTTATCGATCTCGTCAAGCATGATTACGGGGTTGGCAACACCGGTACGTTTAAGACTCTGAATCAGTTTTCCGGGCATTGCACCAATGTAAGTACGGCGGTGCCCCTTAATTTCGGCCTCATCGCGCATACCGCCCACCGAAAATCTGTAAAACTTCCGGCCCAGGGCATCGGCAATGGACTTACCGATGGAGGTTTTGCCTACCCCTGGCGGACCTACCAGGCAAATAATGCTTCCGGAGACTTTGCCTCTTTTTACGATGGTGCTGACAAACTCCAGGATACGATCTTTCACATCCTCCAGCCCGTAATGGTCTTCATCCAGTGTTTTGCGTGCCAGAGCAAGGTCGAAATTATCTTCGGAATAGACCCCCCAGGGCAAATCGGCAATCCAGTTGAGGTAGGAGCGTGTAACCTGGAATTCGGCAGAGCCACTCTCAAGGGTCCTGAACTTGGCCAGCTCCTCTTCTACTACCTGCTGCGCCTCAGGAGTAAGGGTAAGCCTTTTGAGTTTCTTCTCAATCATTTCCAGTTCGCTGGATTTATCATCTTTCTCCAGCCCAAGCTCCTTTTTGATTACCTTAAGCTGCTCACGCAAAAAGAACTCTCGCTGTTGTTTGGAAACCTTTTCTTCGATCTGCTTTTGAATATCCTGCTGCAGCTGGCTGAGTTCAATTTCTTCCTTAAGCATGACAAGGAGTTTTTCGCTGCGTGCAAAAAGGTCAAACGCCTCCAGCAGTTCCTGGAGCTTATGGGCATCTGCCGTAAGAAATGATGCCACCAGGTCCATGAGCAAACCCGGTTTTTCCATCCCCACCTGCGATAGTGCCAGCCTCATCTGCTCCTGAAACATAGGATTAAGCTTGATAAGCTCCTTCACAGAGTTGATCACCGCCAGGGTATAAGCCTTAAGCTCAGGGGGAGGAGCAGCCTTTTCTTCATAGTCGTAATGCACCTGCCAGTGAGGTATCTTCTGGCGCGATACATTTTTTATATGCTGGAAGCGGGTTACCGCCTGCGCAAGAAAATGGATGCTTTCCTGCTCCCGATTGATCACTTTGAGTAATTTAATGAGGGTGCCGGTTTTGTGCAAAGCAGACTGCAATACGTCCTGCTCATCTGCTTCCTCAACCAGGCTTACACCCAGGAAACCATTGTTATGCTCCATGGCATGATCGATCATCTCGACCATCCGTTTGCCCTGGAAAGCCAGGGGAAGAGCCAGGCCGGGGAATACAGGGCGGCTCTCAAGGGGTAATACAATAATATTGTCGGGGTATATTTCTGATACCAGTACCAGTGAACTTTTTCCGTTTTGCATGATCGGTATGGATTAAATCTCACAAAAATTTATTCAACCACATTTACAATGTTGCATGAATCGGGCAAAGGCCTCATATTCCCGGGCAGGGGCAGTGGTTTATCCCATCTGGTTAACAATTTCGAGCAATGCATGTTTAGACATCACTCCTGATTGTCTCCAAACTATCTTTCCCTGCTTAAACAAGGCCAGTGTGGGCACCCCTTGTATCTGATAATGCTGGGCCACTGCGGGGTTTTTATCCACGTCAATTTTAATGACCCTTACCCTTGAACCCACCTCACGTGCAAATTCCTGGAGTATGGGAGCCTGCATTTTGCAGGGCTGACACCAGGTGGCATAAAAATCGACCAGAACCGGTGTGTTTCCGTTGATGATATTTTGAAAATTTTCCTGCATACGAATAATTTTTGATTGCGGGCGAGGGCCAAAATCTGTACCAATGGAAAAATTCGCGCTTTCAGAGAAAGAATGATGACATTTTGACACCAACCTTGGATTACCACAAAACTAAGAAGACGAATGTCCAACAGAAATTGCGTGAAGCAAATAAGAAAATAGTAAATTTGAACAGTAAAAATTAATAGAGTAAGAAATGAAATACCAAATTAACCAACTAAGGGATTATTCCTCCTTGTTTTCAAGGAGCGGGGTTCTTTCTTGGCTAAAAATGGACTTTAATTCTATTAATTACAAAATTGAAAGATATGATGAGAAATGGCTAAATAACCATAAAACGACATATCTAGACTATCTTAAGTATGTATATTCAGTCCTGGCCAACAATTACCAAAATGAGTACGTGTTTAAAAATGAATTCTTAAACAATTGGTTAATACAAGAAATTGGCGAGACAAATTCTCAGATATTCAGTGAGTTTAGAGTTGGCAACTCAATAGCAGATTTAGTGATGTTCAATGGCTCCTCAAAAGCTTTTGAGATTAAAACTGAGCTAGATAGTGGCTCTCGATTGACATTACAACTTGAAAACTATGAAAAGGCTTTTAATCAGATCTTTTTAATTATTCCCAAATCGAAAGTAAGTATATACGAAAAACAAGATGTTTCCATTGGCCTTATTACCTATGATCCAATAGGCGAAAACACATTTACTGTTTACCGGAAAGCTAATCTCAATATTGATATTGACCCTACAGCAATAATGCCAATATTGCACACCAATGAATATAAGTCAATTGTAAGAAAACATTATGGTTATCTGCCCCATATGACAAGTTTTAATCAATACAAGGTTTGTAGTGAATTAGTATTAAAAATACCAAAGGATAAGCTCAACAAACTTTTTATTGAAGAAATGAAAAAAAGAAGCTCAACCAATGCTCTATCAGCTAGGTATTATAAAGAGTTCAATCAGTTGTTTCTAGCGTTAAGAATGAATCGTGATTTAAAAAACAAAATGATAGAATCTTTAAAAACAACAATTCAAATTTAAGCATATGTACTATCCATTTTTAAGAGCGAGACAATTTGAACTTATAGCTTTAAGAGAATTAGCATCCGAAGAAGCGACACAAGGAGTTATTATCCCAATTTTAGAGCCTGTTAAAGAAACCCACAATAACTTAACCCTTGCACATAAAGTATTTCAGGATAAAAATCAGACAGCCTATCTTATCGTAAATCCATCAATCGGTGAACTTGCAGGAGATAGTAATTTTTATTTAGAATACCTTTCTGAGCTCAAGGACTCAAAGTTTCTCCCAGCTTTTCATTACAAAAATAATTCAGACTTCATTAATCAGAGTATTGAGAACTTTGGTCTTAATAATTGCATGATAATTTGTCAAAATGATGTTAATTCAGATGATATGAAATTCAGACGATTAGCAGAGCAAGCCGAGATATCTCACATAAACATTAGTACCCCTGACAGAAATAGGACTCTTAATAGATTTATAAGGGGACTCAATAAAAGCTACATTCGACTTGATGATTTATTTGAAAAACAGGCTCGAAATAGTGATTATTTGGAAATTAAAGAACATAGATTTTCTGAAGAACACCTTTATTATCAAAATGAAGGCTTCAGCGGATTTTCTGACTATACAGTTCTGCCAAGTGAATATATTGATGGAGGCAGTACACCACGAGCGGTTGTAATTCATTTAACTTACTTAAATGGTGAGAATCAAATTTGGATAAGACATTTTACATCTGAATCAAATGATTCCATATCAAACGTTCAAGGAAAATTTGCTGAGGCAGCTGAAAAGGCGGTGGTTTATTGCAAGCAAAAGGGGTTGGATAATTCTGCAATCTCAGAACTAATGTCTTACTATGACAATGAGCATTACCCAGGATTGGGATCTGTAAAAAAAATATCTATAAAAAACCATTTGTTGGTTATAGGCCAATTTTTAAAGGATAGATAGCAATTATGAAAGTATGTTCATCTTGTTTTTCCGACAAAGAGCTAAAGGGTTTTATTTTAACCAGCAGCGAAATCGGTGATTGTACGGTTTGTAACGAATTATCAAAAAAACTTCTAGACATATCAGAATTATATGATTTCTTCCAGGAATTAATTGGAAACTTCAAACTTGTTGAAAGTGGATTACCTCTTAGTTCTAAGATTCAATCTGATTGGAATTTTTTTTGCTCAAATGAAGTTGCAAATAAGATTTTAAGCTTTGTGATTCCACAAATTCACACAGAAATTACTTCGCCAGAAAACCTAGTTGAATATTCAGATGATATTTTAGCCAATTTTGGACATTGGGAGACTCTCAAGGATGAGTTAAAATGGAAGAATAGGTTTATTGTAGATATTAAGCAACTTGAAGTTTTGGGTTGGGATGGTTTTTTTAACACCCAGTTCAAATTAAAAAACAGCATGAAACTTTTTAGAGCGAGAATACATCATGCAAGTGGTTCTAAGAAGTATAAACGTAAAGAAATGGGATGTCCTCCAAAAGACAAAACTACTGGTGGTCGTGCAAATCCTATGGGAATTCCATATCTCTATTTAAGTGAAGATAAAGACACAACATTTTATGAAGTTAGGGCATCATATCTTGACGAACTAAGTGTAGGTGTCTTTCAATTACAAAAAGAGAGCCCATCAGTTGAAATTGTGGATTTTACAGAAAACACCCCTTTGTATCAACCTGAATATGTTAAAGAAGCAATACAGGGAAAACTTTTACGAGATAGGATTAGTAAAGACCTCTCAAAACCTATGAGAAGGTATGATAGCGAATTAGAATATATCCCAACGCAATTTATTTGTGAATACATTAAAACTTTTACGGGAGCAAAGGGAATTCGCTTTAGAAGTTCGCTTCACAAACAAGGAAACAATATCGTTTTCTTTGAGCCAGAGTTAATGGAATGCAAGACAGTAAAGAAAGTAAAAATCAGAAATGTTAACTTAATCTCAATGGAAATAAGTTGAAAAGCACTAGGCATACCAGGCGTTTGGCACAATGGCGGACACTATCCCACTAAGTGTGTAAGTCACATATGGGCTTGTTAAATAATTAAACGATTTTCGAAGATAATCATAAAT
>ERZ869909.1539-NODE-1539-length-18362-cov-4.072901_pt1 | contig 18362 bp, 14 predicted proteins | sample MGYA00520892_ERZ869909 | MGnify/ENA primary metagenome ERZ869909 (study PRJEB32215, sample SAMEA104723947) | bioreactor metagenome | biome: bioreactor; feature: anaerobic bioreactor; material: water | place: China | collected 2015-03-12 ...
AACACTTCCGCCGGAGATTCCCGCGGATTGGCTACGATCCGGCCATGAGCGAGGCGACCCCAGCCCCGAAACTCGACCGCTATCTGGATCCCTACCGTGATGCGCTGCGGGTCCACGGCCCCTCCTTCGAGGCCACGCTCTGGATGAGCCGCCAGAAGCAGCGACAGCGGTTCCGCATCTTCTCCAAAATGACGGATTTCACGGGGCGGGTGGTGCTGGATGCCGGTTGCGGACTCGGGGATCTGGCGGCGTGGTTCCTTGAGCGCGGCATCGACTACGGGGCCTACATCGGCATGGAGGCCCTGCCGGAGTTCATCGAGCAGGCACGGGTCAGAGCCCTCCCCGAAACCCGGTTCGTGCTCGCCGACTTCGTGGGCGATGCGGACGCCTTCGACAGCGTCAGCCACGCGCAGCATCGCTTTGCGGAGATCGACCTCGTCGTCTTCTCGGGCTCGCTGAATACACTCAGCGAGGAGGAGGCGTGGGAGGTCGTCCTCAGGGCGTGGCGGGTCGCGCAAGAGGGGGTCTTGTTCAACTTCCTGAGCAGCCGCGATCACCAGCCGCCCCGGATGCCCCGGACGCAACCATCCCCGGCCCGACGCTTCGATCCCGTCGCCCTCGTGGCCCGGGCACTGGAGGTCACCCCCCGCGTGGCGCTGCGCCACGACTACATGGGCGGGCACGATGCCACCATCGCGATGTTTAAGCCCTCCGTTGCAGTGCCGGAGACGGGGGCTGATGAGGTCCTGTGAGCCGGGGTGTGGATGCCCTGCCGGGTGCTATGCTTAGTCCCGCCATGGCCATCATCGCAATCCAGCACGACGACCTCAGACGATCGGGACGCCTCGGCGTCACCCTCCGCGACCACGGTTTCCGGGTCCGCACCATCCGCGCGGACCAGGGCGAAGCCCTGCCAGTGGACTTCGACGGCGTGGACGGGGTTGTGTCTCTCGGCGGACGCCAGAATGTCGACGAGAAGCACGCCTGGATCGACAAGGAACTCGCGTTCCTCCGCGAGGCCCACGAGCGATCCCTGCCCGTGCTGGGGATCTGCCTCGGTGCGCAGCTCATCGCCAAGGCCCTCGGCGGCGAGGTGGGCAAGATGGACCGCCCCGAGATGGGCTTCACGGATGTTCACCTCACTCCGGCAGCGCACACCGACACCATCCTCGCCGGCATCGCCTGGCGCTCGCCGCAGTTCCAGAAGCACTGGTACGAGGTCAAATCACTCCCGGACGGCGCGAAACTGCTGGCGACCAACCCCGCCTGCAAGGTGCAGGCGTACAGCATCGGCATGCGGACCTACGCGTTCCAGTATCACTTCGAGTGCGACCGCTCGATGATCGATCAGTACATGGTGGACGCCAAGACCGATCTGCACCAGGCGGGCATCACCACCGATGAATACGCGCGTCAACTCGAATCGAAGTACGAGATGTTCGCGCGCTTGGGCGACCGCCTGTGCCTGAACATCTGCACCTACCTCATCCCGCGCTTCGCGACCGAGATGAGAGTCTGACGCCGCATGGGCTCGCGACTGCGCATCAAGCCGCCCGAAGACTACCTATTCAAGCGCGATGTCTGCTCGTACGGCTATTTTCTCCTCGCGCCGAATCGGTGGGATCCGGACTCCTGCACGCTGACGCGCCCGCTGCTGCTGGATCACTCCGTCGCGGTCCTCACCATCGGCCAGTCGAAGGATGCGCCCGGCGCGGATCTGATCATCCAATCCGACATCGCGATCGACCGGGCGCAGCAGCGCGAGGCGCGCCGCAGGGTCGAGCGCATGCTGCGTCTCGATGAGCATGATCTCTCGCATTTCCACCGCATCGATCCTCGGTGGAAGCAGTCCGGGCGTGGCCGTCTCTTCCGCTCGCCCACGCTCTTCGAGGACATCGTCAAGACGGTGACCAACTGCAATGTCACCTGGGCGGGCACGATGAACATGAACGCCCGCCTGTGTGAGGTGATCTCGCCATCCTTCCCCAGCCCGCGCCAACTCAGCCGCAAGCGTCCCGCAACGCTCCGCTCGCGCTGCGGCGTCGGTTACCGTGACGAGCGCATCGTCGCTCTCGCGAAGCTCGCCGTCGCGGGCGAGATCGATGAGGACTGGTACGCCGATCCCTCGAACGGCGATGAAGCGGTCCGAGAGCGATTGCTGGCGCTCCCCGGCATCGGGCCGTACGCCGCGGCAAACATCATGCAACTGCTCGGGCGCTACGCCTCCCTCGCGCTCGACACCGAGTCGGTCCGCCACGGGCGCGACATCCTGGGCTTCGAGGGCGAGTCGAACGACATCATGCGCCGCGTCACCCAGCACTACGAGAGCTTCGGCGATCAACGCTTCCGCTCGTACTGGCTCGATCTCTGGTCCTTCTACGAGGACCGTCGCGGTCCGGCATGGACCTGGGATCCCGCCACCGTCGGTCGCACCTTCACCGCCGCACTCCTCACCCAGCGGAAACGCCGGGCCACGCCGTAAGAAATCTCGCCCTCGATGCCGAAAGTCCGAGACGAGCCGCCCGGTGGGTGAATATCGTTCCGACTGTTCCGTTCCCGGTGTTCCACCCTCACGCCAGCACCCAAAGGGGGCCCCCACGCGATGACCAGTCTCCACACCGACCAGCCAATCCACCACGACGCCGTCGCTCCGAACACCGGGGGATGGACCATCGCGGACAGCGCCGAGCTCTACGGCCTCGAACAATGGGGAAATGGCTACTTCGCCGCGAACGACAAGGGCCATGTCGTGGTGCGGCCCGAGCGAGACGAGTCGCGCGAGATCGATCTCTACGAGGTGGTCAACGGTCTGGCCGAGCGCGGACTGCACACCCCGCTCCTCCTGCGCTTCACCGACCTCCTCCGTCACCGTCTCACCGAGATCCACCGTGCCTTTCACAAGGCCATCCGGGATGAGCAATACAGCGGCTCGTACTGCTGCGTCTTTCCGATCAAGGTCAATCAGCAACGCACCGTCGTCGAGGAGATCCGCGACATCGGCAACGAACTCGGCTTCGGTCTCGAAGCCGGGTCCAAGCCGGAGCTGCTCGCCGTCCTCGGTATGACCGCCGACCAGCCGCACATGCCCATCGTCTGCAACGGCTTCAAGGACAGCGAGTTCATCGAGATGATCGTGCTCGCGACCAAGCTCGGGCGCAACATCATCCCGGTCGTCGAGAAGTTCAGCGAACTCGAACTCATCGTCCGCCACGCCGAGCGTTACGGCGTGCGTCCGCAGATCGGCGTCCGCGCCAAGATCTCCTCGCCCGGCTCCGGACGGTGGGAGGGCAGCGCCGGTGTCCGCTCCAAGTTCGGGCTCTCGATGAGCGACCTCGTCCGAGCCGTTGAGTATCTGCACCTCCACAAGATGGCCGACTGCCTCAACCTCCTGCACTTTCACCTCGGCAGCCAGATCTGCGACATCCGCCATCTCAAGAACGCCGTCACGGAGCTCGCGCACATCTACACCGAACTCCGCCGCCTCGGCGCGGGCATGACGACCATCGACATCGGCGGCGGCCTCGGCGTCGATTACGACGGCTCGAAGTCCTCCGCCGAATCCTCGATGAACTACTCCATCGACGAGTACGCCGCGGATGTCATCTACCGCATCAAGTCCATCTGCGACGATGTCGGCGTTCCCCACCCGAACATCATCTCCGAATCCGGACGCGCCATGGTCGCCTTCTCGTCCGTGCTCGTCTTCGATGTGGTCGGATCGAGCACCTACGACTCGGCGTCTCCCCCCGCATCCATCGAAGAGATCAGCCCCCGCGAGGAAGAGGAACTCCCGCAGCCGGTCTACGACCTCTTCGATGCCAAGGCCCGCGTCGAGAAGGCGACGCCTCTCGAGATCTACCACGACATCATGCAGGCCCGCTCGGAGATTCTCAGTCTCTTCAGTCTCGGCTATGTCTCGCTCCCCGTGCGTGCCGCCGCGGAGCGACTGTTCTGGTCCATCGGTGGGCGCATCCTCGCACGCGCCCAGGCCGAAGATGAGTGGCCCGAAGAGTTCAACGAGCTGCGCACGCTTCTCTGCGATCACTACTTCTGCAACATGTCGGTCTTCCAGTCCATGCCGGACTCTTGGGCCATCGATCAGATCTTCCCGATCTGCCCGATCCATCGCTTCGCGGAGCGTCCGACCCGTCTCGGCGTCCTCCACGACATCACATGCGACTCGGACGGAAAGATCGAGCACTTCGTCGGCAACCGGGAGATCAAGACAGCCCTCGAACTGCACGCCCTCAAGAACGGCGACCGCTACTACCTCGCGGCGTTCCTCGTCGGCGCCTATCAGGAAATCCTCGGCGATCTCCACAACCTCTTCGGCGATACCCACGCCGTCCATGTCCGCCTCGAAGACGACGGCCATCTGGTCATGGACGAGATCGTCCCCGGCGACACCGTGGCGCAGTCGCTGTCGTATGTGCAGATCGATCCGAACGAACTCAAGCGACTCTTCCGGCGCGACACCGAGCGGGCCGTCCGGGCCGGTCGCCTGACACCCTCCGAATCCGGGGCTCTCATGCGGTTCTACGAGAACGGGCTCGCCGGTTACACCTACCTCGAAGAGTAATCGCCGCCCGTTTTCGCCCCGACTCGGTTCAGTCTCTAGAATTCGCATATCTCAACCCGCATCCGCATCAGCAAGCCCGGAGATCGACATGAACACCCCCGCGAAGCCCACCAAAGCCGATCTGCTCCGCAACCCTGTCGAGCACATCGACATCACCGCGTTCGATGCCCGCCCGCTCGTTGACGCGTACCGCCACATGGCCTTCCAGTCGCGCAATCTCGCCAAGGCCACCGACATCTACGACCAGATGATCGCCGATAGGGATTGCGCGGTCATTCTGACGCTCGCCGGCTCGCTCATCTCCGCCGGGCTCAAGGAAGCCATCATTACGCTCCTTGAATGCAACATGGTCGATGCGATCGTCTCCACGGGCGCGAACATCGTCGATCAGGACTTCTTCGAGGGGCTCGGCTTCCGCCATTACATCGCCCCGGGATCGCCCGAAGCGCCCCCGGTCGACGATCCGACCCTGCGCGACATGATGATCGACCGCATCTACGACACATACATCGACGAAGACCAACTCCGCATCTGCGACGACACCACCAAGCGCATCTTCGATGAGATGCCACCCGGCACTTACTCCTCGCGCGAGGTCATGATCGCGATGGGCGACTACCTCGAAGCGAACCATCCCAACGCACGCTCGCTCGTCCTGACCGCGAAGCGCAAGGGCGTGCCCATCTTCATCCCCGCCTTCAGCGATTGCTCCGCAGGCTTCGGCATCGTCCTCCACCAGACCGAGCGTGCCGCGGCGGGTCGCCCGTTCGTCGCGTTCGACTCCGGCAAGGACTTCCGCGAACTCACCCGGCTCAAGCTCGTCAACCCGGAGACCGGCCTCCTCATGCTCGGCGGCGGCGTGCCCAAGAACTTCGCCCAGGACATCGTCGTGGCCGCCGAACTCCTCGAAGGCGACGATGCGGTCACCATGCACAAGTACGCCATCCAGCTCACCGTCGCCGACTCCCGCGATGGCGCGCTCTCCGGATCAACACTCCGAGAGGCGTGCTCGTGGGGCAAGGTCGATGTTGTGCACGAGCAGATGGTCTTCGGCGAAGCGACCACGCTCTTCCCCGTGCTTGCATCCGCCGTCTATCACGCACGCAAGTGGGAGAAGAGGCCCGAGCGCCGCTTCAATGATGCGCTCGTCGAGGATTCGGCGACCGTGCACTAATTGATTCCTCTCTGGAGGCCAACACGATTCAGCGCGATCCTCGGAAGAGATGTTCGCGGACGAATCGGCCGGTATCCCAGACATAGCGTTCGAGGGCGGTTTCGCGCGCGAGGTGCCCCATTCTTCGGCGCATCTCCGCATCGCTCGCAAGTCGCGCCATCGCGGCGCCGATCGCCTCCGCGTTCCGATCGACGATGACGCCGCCCCCGGTGTCGAGCTTCTCCACGAATACCGGGTGGGGCGTGGCGATGATGGGCAGCCCCGTCAACATCCCCTGCACGATCGCCTGGCTGAATGTCTCGTTCGATGACAGCGTCAGCATGACATGCATGGAGCGCAGAAACTCCGGCACATCGCCCGATGCGATCCACTCGTGCGCAACGATGCCGGGAATGCCGAGGTCCGTCGGTTCGATGAACGATGCCAGATGAAGACGGCAGCATTCCCGCATGCCGGGATCCAGCGAGCGGTACGCCTCGATCGCCAGTTCGTGCCCCTTCGAGATGTTCGGCAGCCGTCCGAGCAGACAGAAGTGGATCACTCCGTCTTGAGTAGATCCCGATTCTTCGCGGGGGAAGAACTGCTGCGCATTCGGCAGGCCGTAGTACACATCGACCGCACGCCCCACCTTGCGAAACCGCTCCGCGACGAACTCCGACACCGCGAGCACGCGATAGTCCAGTTTCCGTGTCAGCTTCAGCAGCCGAGGGTGCGGCCTGCGATGCGCAAAGACCAGCGATTCCTCGCCGAGCCGCCTCGTGTCGCACAGTTGCATCGCCGGGATCATGCCCCGCCGGGCATCGCCGAAGACCACCGTGTCGTAGCCCGCTCGCTCGGCGCCCACCGCCCACAGCGCGTTCGTCAGCGTGCCCCCAAGCCCCGGAGTCGTGCGGATGCGCAGCAGCGGGTGAGTCCCCAGCCGTTGTCGAACGGTCTCCCGCCACGACGGATCGAACCACACCGTGCATTCCACCCCCAACTCCAGCAACTGCGGCAGCAGGAGCAGGCGAAAGAGCTCGACGCCGTGAATCGGTTTCCCCTTGCGATTCTTCAGGAAGCCCTGATCCAGAAACAGAACCCGGCGCGCCCTGCCGGGCGGTCCTTCCACCCCGGTTGGGGCGTCGTGACTGTGCGATTGGTCTGCCATGCTGGAACCCGCCAGTGTCCCCGATTCTCGTGCCGAGTGCATGCTCGGAGTACCGGACCGTATCCCCGGAATCCTGTACATTGGATGGGCGCTGCCAAGGAGGGCGCCCATGGACCCACGACGCATCCTCCTGACCGGCCTGATCGACTACGCCGGTCTCTTTCCGCCCGCACGCCTGGACATGTCCACGGCCGTCCGCAACTACGGCGCGTACCGGTCCTCCCCCGATTCCTGGATGCTCGCCCGCTTCATTTCCCCCGTCGCACGCCTCTCGGAGTTCGAGCGAAACGCAGCGCCCCTGCTGCCGCGCCAGCCCAGCGACGAGCCGTGGCCGATCTCCGCGATCGTCGGCGAGGAGCTGGACCGCGAGATCGACGCCATCTTCGAGTTCAACCGCAGACATTCCGAGCCGGAAAACGGACTGGCGGTCGTGGACACGATCGAGCTGCGTGCCGGTGGACCCCGAGACATCGACCGGGCCATGGGCATCATTCCCGAGCAGCTCACCCCCTTCTTTGAGGTGCCCCCGGGGGACGACATCCGCGGCCTCATCACCGCCATGGCCGGTACCGGGGCCCACGCCAAGATCCGCTGCGGCGGCGTCACCCACGATCTCTTCCCGTCCAGTGAGTTTGTCGCCAACTTCATCGCCTGCTGCGCCGCCGCCGAGGTCCCCTTCAAGGCGACCGCCGGGCTGCACCACCCCGTCCGAAGCGACCACCCCCTGACCTACGAGCCGGAATCGCCCTCCGGCACGATGCACGGCTTCCTGAATGTCTTCCTCGCCGCGGCGATGATCCGGCGCGCCAACATGACCATCCCCGATGCCATCGAACTGCTCGAAGAGCGGGATCCCGCCGAGTTCCGCTTTGGCGATGAAACCATCTCCTGGAAGCAGTACTCGCTCGATGCCGGGCGGCTCGCCAGTGCCCGCGAGTCCTTCGCCATCGCCTTTGGGTCCTGCTCGTTCGAGGAGCCCGTCGCGGATCTTCGATCCCTGCGAGCAATCTGATGCGCGTCTATCTTGTGCGCCATGCACAAGACTGATGCAACTCACGATCCGAACCGCACCTCATGGGTCGAGTCCGCAAACGACCCAGCCACCGATTTCCCCATTCAGAATCTGCCCCTCGGAGTCTTCTGCCGCAAGGACGAGGATGAGGAGGAGGCGAGCGTCGGCATCGCCATCGGCGATCAGGTCCTCGATGTCGCTCTGCTCGCCCGGGAAGGGCTCCTCGAGGATCTCGAAGACGAGGATGAGGAGATCGAAGGTGCCCTCGACAGCCCCGATCTCTCCGCGCTTTTCTGTGCCGGGCCGGAAATCCGCCAGATGCTCCGTGAACGCATCTGCGAACTCCTGACCGCGGGCAACGACGAGATCAACGGCAAGAAGAAGCTCCGCAAGGCCGCCCTGCTCCCCATGAGCGGTGTCAGGATGCTCCTGCCGGCCCAGATCGGCGACTACACCGACTTCTACGCCTCCATCCACCACGCCACCAATGTCGGCAGCATGTTCCGCCCCGACAACCCGCTGCTCCCCAACTACAAGTGGATCCCGATCGGGTACCACGGGAGGGCCTCGACGATCGTCGTCTCGGGCACGCCCATCCGTCGCCCCAACGGCCAGATCCAGGCCGAGGACGACACCCCACCGGTCTACGCTCCCTCCCAGCGGCTCGACTATGAGATGGAGGTCGGCTTCTTCGTGGGCCTGGGGAACGAGCTCGGGGTCGCCTGCTCCGTCGATGCCGCCGAGGAGGACATCGCCGGGCTGGTTCTGGTCAACGATTGGTCGGCCCGCGACATCCAGAAATGGGAATACCAGCCCCTCGGACCGTTCCTCTCGAAGTCCTTCGCGACCACCGTCTCGCCGTGGGTCGTGACGATGGAGGCGCTCCGCCCCTTCCGCTGCCCGGCATACACCCGACCCGCTGGTGACCCCCGCCCGCTGCCCCACCTCGACAGCGAGCAGAACGAGCACAGTGGGGGGGTGGACCTCACCGTCGAGGTCTATCTCGCCTCCGCGGCCATGCGCGAGCAGGGCACCGCTCCCGTCCGCCTCAGCCGTGGCTCAATGAGGGAGATGTACTGGACCATTGCCCAGATGCTGGCCCATCACACCAGTAACGGCTGCGAGATGATGCCCGGCGACCTGATCGCTACAGGGACCGTCTCCGGCCCGAACCGTGACAACCGCGGCTGCCTGCTCGAACTCACCTGGGATGGTCCGGGACAGCCCGCCACCGCCAGAACGCCCATCGAGCTGCCCACCGGCGAGAAGCGGGTCTTCCTCGCCGATGGCGACGAGATCATCATGCGGGGATATTGCCAGCGGGACGGCTACCGTCGGATCGGCTTTGGGGAGTGCCGAGGGTTCATCATTCCCGCTGAGAAGTTGAGCTGATCGATTCGGTGGGGGCGATCAAGCCGGAACTCACCGGTCCAGCGTGGAGATCCAACGAAAAAGCCCCCAGCAATGCTGGGGGCTTTATTCATGAACAGAGATGGAAATCAGATCGATCAGCGACGACGGCGGGTCGCTGCAAGCCCGGCGAGGCCCATGAGGGCGACGGCTCCGGGAGCGGGGATGTAGTTGTAGATCAGGGTGATGTTGCCCGTTGCTCCGAGGTTCGAAACAATCAGGGTCGCATCTGTGGTGCCGGTGAAGCCGAAGGCGGCGTTCGCATTGATGTTGGCGGTCACGAGGCCAGCGACATCGTACGGTGCCGTGCCGGGGCCGGGGCCGAAGTTGATGTCGCCACCGTTGAAGGTGTCATCGACGAAGCCGAAGTTGAAATAGTCAGGACCGGAGCCAGCGACGCCGTCCGAGGGGCCGAGGGGGCCGGAGGCCGCGACGCCACCGATGGCGGCAAAGCCGTTCAGACCGGCAGGCATCGCAACGGTCGCGTTGCCGTTCAGCGTCAGGCCGAAGTTCGGTGCATTCAACGCGGAATCATTTTCCGCCGTCACATTCGCGCCAATGGTGATGTCAAAGATCAACTCGACCGAGGTCAGGATCCAAGACGGATTCCAGCCCGGGACGGATTGGAATGCCAGAAAATCAACCGTCGTGCCACCCGGCGAGAGCGGGAAGCTGTAGGTGTCGTTCTGAACATACACAGCGGCCGAAGCGGTACCCGCAGCAGCCAAGATGCTCAATGCAGCAAGAGTCTTCATGTTTCTCCCTCACAAAGCCACCACACAGGTGGCTACGAATCTCTCTCCTGACCTGCCAGCAGGCAAGTCCACAATAAATCTCCACCGAAACGCCGATTTGTCAAGCCAGTGACGAATATCGACGCGGGAAACCCAAAATTTGATCATCATTTCCGATGATTCTTGAGGTGGTGGCGTTTCGCCTGTGGAGATGGGGAAAGCGTGGTGTGAGCCATTCGAGAAATCTCTTGAGTGCAGACTGGCAGCCCCCAAATTCGATGTAGTCTATGTCCGAGGCATATCGGGCCGATCGGAGAGGGCCGCACTGCCGAGGTATTGGACGCGAAATGGCCAGATCTCATCGTTTTCGATGGGGTGTGTTGATCCCTCTATTTTGGGCATGCGCAATGCCGGTGGTATCGGCACAGGTCGTCCTCCGGGTCAACCCCGATGCCTCGAGTGGGGGGGATGGCCAGAGTTGGACGACGGCGTACACGGGTCTCCACGAGGCGCTCGGGCAGGCCGCGGCACTCGCCGCCAACAGCATCGAGACGACGATCTGGCTCAGGCACGGGATCTACCCCACGGATGGTGTGGGCGCCCCCGCCCCCGGAACTGGCCGAACCATCGCGTTTGAGCTCTCCACGGGTGTTCGCCTTCTCGGTGGATTCGCGGGCAATGAGAGCGACGAGTCGGAGCGGAACCCCGAGCAGCACATCACCATCCTGTCCGGCGAGATCGGGAACCCGGCGACGACTTCTGACAATGCGTATCAAGTGGTGCGCTTCATCGCGCCGACCGGTCCGGTCACTCGCTGGGCCGAACTGGACGGCCTGACCATCCAGAAGGGCAACGCGAACGCAACCTCGGGCGACAACTCCACGGGAGGGGGCGTGCTGACACGCTTCACGCTCCTGACCATCCGGAATTGCACCTTCGTGCAGAATTCTGCGCGACAAGGCGGCGGAATCTATTCTCGTAACGGCGAGCTCGTCATCGAGGATTCCCGATTCATCTCAAACACCGCCAGCACGGATGGCGGCGCTGTCTACTCGCAGTCTGAGATTCAGGTCCGGGGATCACGATTTGACTCGAACACGGCGTCCTTCGGTGGCGCGATCCTCGCCTGTTGCCGGCCGATCGATGTTCGGCAATCATCGTTCGAGGGTAATTTCGCGAGTTGGGGCGGCGCGATCCACTTCCCGAGCGGAACGCCTGTTCTTGCTGAGTTGAATGGTTTCAACAATTCAGCGAGCAGGGGGGGGTTCCTGCACACGAACACGCCGGTGCTCGGCGCAAATCTTCAGCTCGGCTCGAACATCGCGAACAACGGCGGCGCGATCTACACCTCCGCGAATCTCTCACTCGCGAACGCGACCCTAGTCCGCAACAGCGCCTTCGAGAACGGCGGCGCCATTCATGTCGCGTCGGGCAATCTCGCGCTTCAGCATGTCACGGCGTACGACAATCAATCGCTCATCTTCGGCGGCATGGTGTACGCGGCATTCGGATCGATCACCATCGACAACTCCATCGTCTCGCAGAACTCGGACAACGCCGGGTCGACGGATGCCTCTCAGGTCTATGCCAGCGCTCTGGCGACACGGCTCGTCCGATCCTCGATTCTCACCGATGCGACCGGGGTTGTTCCGGCGATCGATGTCATCGAAGCTGCGCCGCTCTTCGTTGATCCGTTCGGCCCGGACGGGATCCTCGGCACAGCCGATGATGATTTCTCGTTGCAGCCGACATCTCCCGCGATCCTCGCGGCGAACCTCGCGCTCGTTCCGAACGACTATGCAAACCTCTCCGGCAACGGCGACACATCACAGCCGCTGCCGTACGACTTGCTGCGGAACCCTCGAATCATCACAATCCCCGACATGGGAGCGTTCGAGTTCGTGCCGTCCCCGCTCCCATGCCCGGGAGACATCAATGGGGACGGCCAAGTCAATATCAACGATTTTGTGATACTGGCATCGAACTTCGGAATCACATCCGGCGCTACAGCAGAGCAGGGTGATCTGAATGGTGACGGCACGGTCAACATCTCGGATTTCGTGATACTGGCATCGAACTTCGGCAACATCTGTGCTTCGCAATCGCCGTGAAGCAATTATGCGATCACACATCGATCGCCACATCCAGTTCAACCGTTCTCGCCTGTTCGCACGCTTCCATCGTGCACACCTGATAGGTCACGAGCAGCATCGGGCGACCCTGCACTGATTCCGCAGTGCGCTGGAGCCGGATCAGGACATCCACATCACCCTCGTACACCCGCATGGATGCGAGATCGCCCAGCGCATCATCGTCTCCGATGGGTTTCGGCTCCGGCCAATCGATGTTCGCGACGATCCCCTCCGATCCGGCGACATCGATCTGCAACCCCCGCACCCCCGGCACGCCCGGCTCCGGCGCGGCGATGTGATACCCCTCCGAGATCCGCAGGCGGATCGCCAGCTTCGCCTCGCCTTGCTCGGGAACCTGCACGCGGTCCACCTGCGCGAGCACCTCGACGGGTGTGCGCCCGGAGTCCTCCGAGCTTTCGCGCGGGCCCAGTCGATCCGGAAGCCCAGGATCGATCCGCATCAGCCGCAGCAATGCCCGCACGCTGTTCACCCGATCCGCAGGTGACTCGCGCACCCCTTGCGACATAGAACCGAGCAGCGCCTCCGCCCGTTCGAGGAGCTTGCGATCCCGTGTGATCTCGTGCAGTTCGATCAGGTTGTGCAGCATGACCGACTGTCCGCTCGGCATCGCGCCGTCCTGCGTGGTCGCGAGACGGACGATCAGATCGCTCTGATTCGGTGCGGTGTCGTACAGCGCCCCATTCGGACCCGAGAAGCGGTCGAGCGCAATCTCCATCAACTCTCGCGCTGCGATGATGAACTCCGGCTCCGCCCGCACGCTGAGCGCACTCGTCCGATGCACGGCGATCAGGCCGTCGATCAGGTACGCATAATCCTCCAGCGATGCCTCGATCCGCGCCCGCCCGGCGCCGTGCACCCGCAGAAGGACGCCGTCTCGGGTGCGCATGTTCTGAAGAATGAAGCGTGCGCAACGCTCCGCCGCATCCTGATACTTCAGATCGCTCAGGACGATCGCGCCCTCGGCCAGTGCACGAATCGCCATCCCGTTCCATCCTGCGAGGACTTTGTCATCGGTGCCCGGTTGTTTGCGTTGCGACCGCACCTCCAGAAGCCGCCGATTGATCTCCCGCCGCTTGTCGTTGAATGCATCGAGAGAAATGCCCATGTTCTCGGCGATCTTCTCCGGACGCCCTTGCAGTACGAGCACGCTCGCTGGTTCCGCCTCTGGATGATGAGGATCTCGGAAGTTCGGCCCATCATCGAGGCCGTACATTCGGGCGGCGAACGCACCGTCTTCCTCCCCGAGCGCCTCGATCACCTGCTCCATCGTCCAGAGGTAGTTGAGCCCCTCGCGACTGTCCACCTCCGCATCCTGCGCGGAGTAGAACCCGCCCTCCGGACTCGTCATCTCGCGCAGGATGAAGTCGAGCGTTCTCCGGACGATCTCACGGTCGAAGGGATCGCGCGTCATCGCGTACGACTTGGTGTACAGCGAGGCCAGCAGCGCGTTGTCGTACAGCATCTTCTCGAAGTGCGGCACCACCCACTGGGCATCCACCGAGTACCGGTGAAACCCGCCGCCGACCTGATCGAAGATGCCGCCCGTGCCCATCCCATCGAGCGTTCGGCGGATCACCCGGTCGAGCGAGGCGCCCACCGCGTTGTCCGTCACCGCCGGGCGGACTTCCAGAAGAAAATCCAGCAGCACCGGCTGCGGGAACTTCGGTGCTCCTCCGAACCCGCCGTGTTCTTTGTCGTGCGCTGCCAGCAGCGATGCCAGCGTCTGTCCCACCTGCCGATCGTCCAGGCGAACGCGCACCTCTCCCGGCACATCGATGAGTTGCAGCGCCTCCGTCACCCGCGCGCCCTGTTCGAGCACCTGCTCGCGCTGATCACGCCACGCATCGCTGATCCCCTCGCTCGCCTGCGTCAGCGAAGGACGCCCGTATGCCGGTCGCGGCGGGAAGTAGGTCCCCGCGTAGAACGGCTGCAGGCCCGGATCGTCCTCGCCCCGCGCCCCCGGCGGGGTCAGCCAGACATTCAGCGGCCAACCGCCACCGCCCCCCAGCAGGAGCTGCAACGCCCGCATGTAGATCGCATCCACATCTGGCCGCTCCTCGCGATCCACCTTGATGCACACGAATCGTTCGTTCAGATGGCGGGCGATCGCTTCATCCTCGAAGGACTCCCGCTCCATCACATGGCACCAGTAGCAGGTGGAGTACCCGATCGAAAGGAAGATCGGTACCCCACGCCTCCGGGCCTCCTCGAACGCCTCCGGACCCCACGGGTACCACTCGACCGGATTGCTCGCGTGCTGACGCAGGTACGGGCTGGATTCGTTCGCGAGGCGATTGGCGGGGTGGTTCATGTTCTGGTTCTGGTTGGGTTGCGCCGATTCGGCCCCGCTCGATCCCGCCATCGAAGAGTGTGGCGCCCCCGCGAGCCAGAGCAGCACGGCGGCGCCCGCTGCGAGGGTGTTCAACGCGTTGGATCGGGGCATCGGCACACTCTAGAGATCGGCCCGATCCCTGTCCCGGTTGCCCTCCGAGAATTGACCCGATTCCGTCCTCGGACTATCTTCCCTCCCCTTCCCAAGCCCGACGGCTCGGGAACCCTTTGACGGATGGAGTTCGTGATGCCCAAAGTCTGCCACTTCACTGGAAAGAAAGTTGCCTTCGGCAACCGCGTCGCTCGAAGCGGTGCGGCCATCAAGAAGGGCGGCTTCGGTCTGCACATCTCCGGCATCTCCCGCCGACGCTTCGGAGCCAACCTCCAGAAGCTCACCGCTATCATCGACGGCAAGCCGCAGCGCATCACCGTCTCGACCCGCGCGATCAAGTCCGGTCTGGTCGTCAAGCCGCTCAAGCGCAAGTACGGCTACACCCGCCAGCAGAAGCAGGCCGCCAAGGGCTGATCTCGCTCACCCAACATCAAGCATAAAAAAAGCCCTGCACATCCGCAGGGCTTTTTCATTGGTCTGCTTGTCCGGCGTTCCGGCGTGATTTACTTCGGAGCACGCACGATGCGCACGCGCGAGCGGATCTCGCTCGTGAAGGCGAACTCCTCATCGCCCGCCTTCATGACGGCATTTGTCTCGGCCGTGTGCCGATCCAGCCGTCCCGCACGCGTATTCCACATCGAACTGCCCTCGACGCTCGACGACTCGATCCGCGTCGCCACCGGATTCCCCGGCATCGAATCCGTGACGGTCACATCGCCCCCCAGCGTGATCCGCGCGATGCCCTCATCGACCGAGGCCAGCGTGTACTCCGTGGTCCGACGGAGCATCCCGAAGTCGGTCTGATCCAGCTTCACCTCCGACCACTCCTCGCCGATGCGGGCGCTGGTCGGATCCGACTTCATCCGGAACATCACCTGAAGCATGTTCTTCAGTGATTCCTCGCTGAAAAACGACTCAAACAGCAGCGATGCCCTCGGGTCTTCGGGCGTGAGACCGCGCATCCCCGAAATCCGCTGGATTGTGCGGTCCGCCGACAAACTCACGCGAAGCGGCGCTCCGATGATCGGGCGCATGGCGACGGCGAAGAGATTCCCCTGGTCCCGGTCCGAAGGATCCCGCGAATCGAACGCGCCGTTGAGCGGTTCGCCCTTCGCCTCGAACGCGATCCGGTTGAAGACCACGGTGATCGTGCTGCCGCGCTCCGTCACATCCTCGACCGTCATCGTGACCTCCGCACGCTGCAGGAGCCGCTGCGTCGTCGTCTGGTTGAAGACGGTCTTCTTCTCCTCGATGTCCAGCTCGGTGACGAACTGCTCCTCATCGCCGACGCGGAGCACCATCGCCAGCACGACCTGGCGATCTCCGCGGGTGGTCTCGGGAGTCTGCTCGGTGCCCGGTTGAGATGCATGGCTCGTCTGGACCGCCAGCCCGGCAGTCACCAGACATGCCGCAATAGCCAGCATCAGCGTCATCGCTCGTCGTCCGTGGGTTTGCATCATTGCTGTCCTCTCCCTTGCTTGTCGGCGTCGCTTTGATCCAACGCCCATTGGCACCCGATGTCTCTGTTTCGTTCGACTACGCCCCTAAGTATCGGTGCGAAAAGGGGTTGCCGTCCACCGCCGCGAAGCTTCACCCCCCCGGAACAAGTGGTCAATCCCGCATCACTGCACGCGATCGTCACGCGCCGACCGCCTCACACACCCTTTTCGCGGCATCCGCGAGGTCCGTCGCCGACTGCATCGTCGGGATCTCCGACTTCGCATCGTCCAGAATCTTCCGACCCGCCTCGACATTCGTCCCCTCAAGCCGGACCACCAGCGGCACCTTGAAGCCGACCTCCTTGGCGGCGTTCACCACCGCCTGCGCGATCACATCGCACCGCATGATCCCGCCGAAGATGTTCACCAGCACCCCCTGAACCGCGTTGTCCGACAGGATGATCCGGAATCCCTCGGTCACAGCTTCCTCGCTCGCGCCGCCGCCGACATCGAGGAAGTTCGCCGGTGTCCCGCCGCAATGCTTCACGATGTCCATCGTCGCCATCGCGAGCCCCGCGCCGTTGACGAGACACCCGATGTTGCCGTCGAGCTGGATGTACGAAAGCCCGAAGCGGCCCGCCCGCAGCTCGTTCTCGTTCTCCTCGCTCGGGTCGAAGAGTTCCTGAAGCTCCTTGTGACGGAACATCGCGTTGTCATCGAAATTGAATTTCGCATCGATCGCGAGCACCTGTCCGTTGGGGTGTTCCGCGCTCGCCGGTGTCACGATCAGCGGGTTGATCTCCGCGAGCGAGCAGTCCTTGTCAACGAACAGCTTCGCCAGGGCCATCATGATGCTCGACGCCTGACGCACCTGCTTGCCCTGAAAGCCCAGCCGATACGCCAGCGCCATCGCCTGGTGCGGCTGCAAACCGAGATGAGGATGGATCGGTTCCTTCAGAATCGCATCCGGGTTCTTCGCGGCGACTTCCTCGATGTCCACGCCGCCCTCTGCGGACGCGATCAGAACATTCTTCCGGCTCGCGCGATCAGTGGTGATCGCGAGGTAATACTCCTTCTCGATGTCCACCCCCGCCGCGATGAGCAGACGCTTCACCTCAAGCCCCTCCGGCGGCGTCTGCGGTGATTTCATCCGGTTGCTCAGCATGAAGCGAGCGGCTTGCGTGGCTTCCTCGGCGGAGCGGACAAGCTTCACGAAGCCCGCCTTCCCCCGTCCGCCCGCGTGCACCTGCGCCTTGACCACAGCGAGCCCGCCATCGCCGAGCCCGGCTTCCGAGACCACGCGCTTGTAGGTCGATCCGGCATGATCCACAGACTCGATCATCTGGCCCGGAGGAACGGGAACGCCAGCATCCGAAAGCAGGGCACGCGCTTGATACTCGTGGATCTTCATGTCTCTCGTACTCACTCGTCAGGGAAGTTGCTCGATGGGCGCCGCATCCGGAGGGCGCTGGGGCGTCATCATAAGCCCGTGGGAGCTGAGCCCGAAAACTCAGCCCCAAAAACAAAGTCGGGCGACCCGGAGGCCGCCCGTTGAGATCGCGTTCAACAGCATCGACACCGTCGAAGCATCGATGCAATCACATCGGCTTGTCGGCGACATTCACAAGCCGTCCCATGCGACGCTTGCGGCTGATGATTTTCCGGCCTGCCTTGGTGCGCATCCGCGCGCGAAATCCGATCGATCTCTTGCGCTTGATGCGGCTCTTTCTGTGCGGATAGTGCATGCTTCAACTCCGCCCGCTCTCGGGCCGGTTCAGGATTCGAGGTAAACACCGCCCGACCACCGGCACGGGCAAGGGGGCAGAGCATACCCAGCCCCGGCCCGCTCGCCAAGCCCGACCCTCCAGATCGCCCCACAGACGCTCGGGAACCCCGCCCCAGATACCCCAGATTCACATTTCGTGTCGAGTCCCTCATTTCGGGGTCAAATCATCACCTGCGATGATTTGTGGAAGCCCCGATTTGAGACGATACTTGAGGTGTCGGCGGAAGGTGGTCTTCCCCGGCAAGGCCGCGCTCGCAAAGCACCCGTCGCCTCGGCCCGTGCCCACCGGGATCACGACGGATTCTTCGCTTCCGCGTCCAACATCACCGTCCGGGCGCTGACCACGCTCCCGACGCTGGCTCCCATCGAGTCGCTTGGGATTGATGGCCGCACGCGCTCCGGATGTCATCCTGCTCTTCACGCGCCATCCGCGTGGAGTACGCGACGCGGAGTGTTTGCCCGTGATGCCCGATGATGCAGTGCTC